>Ga0206124_10001777_pt1 | contig 16640 bp, 36 predicted proteins | sample Helgoland_Spring_3_FD_148671 | JGI IMG/M metagenome (GOLD analysis project Ga0206124, IMG submission 148671) | Pelagic subsurface seawater microbial communities from Kabeltonne, Helgoland, North Sea - Helgoland_Spring_Bloom_20160321_2 | ecosystem: Environmental > Aquatic > Marine > Epipelagic ... | reverse complement strand
TAAATAGCCGCACGTGCTAATGGGGGTAGTGTAGAGGACGTCCCTTGGTTTTACGAAGAGCGTAGTAGTGTAGAGGGCGTACCCTGGTTTTACAAAGAAGGAGAAGTGTAATGAGTAAGTTGGAATTCCTAATAGAGACCCTATGCGGTGTTATAATTGTCTTTCACCTTCTGGCACTTATCCCTCTAATCTATATCTTTGTGGTATTAGCCTTAAGTTTCTGAGATAACGCTGGCGGAAGGTTACTGACTGTGACGGCGGTATGATGATGCAGCTGAGCGATGATCGCTGGGTTGAGGCTTCGGCTCAGTTTGTTGGTGATGTAAAGTCCAAGTACGAGTACGAGAAGCTGGTTCAAGAGATGGCCTTTGAAGTAGATAAACTTCTAGTGCGGGTTGTGTAGTGTTGACCTTTTGGTTGAAAGATAAGATAATGGGTCTATAATTGAGATTGAGGAGAAAATTATGACAGAGAATTACAATGATGCTGTTAACGAGAACGAAGCTCTGGTAGAAGCCATGTTAGGCAAAAGCGATGACAGGATTCACACTGCCCATTGGAAGCTAGGCTACCTTGAGGGCTTTCTTGCAAGTGCGATGTACGATATGCCTGAGCTCAAAGAGCGTGTGGAGTCTCGTATCATGCAGCAGATCAAGCTTCGTGCGTTGTCTAAGAAGGCTGCGTAATGAAAGACTTGTATACGTACACGTTTAGAAATATTGTTCGACTTGCTGTCGATAAGGTCCATAGAGACTATGGTGTGCAACCCCGCATTATGGGTGCGTGGACTGATAAGAGACGTCTTCGTAGCAAAGATGCGGGTGGAAGTGAAAGAGTGGTTACATACCAGGTCTTGAAAGAAGTTCGCGTTTTTGATGAAGTGAAACGACTGATGGATGCAGTCGGCCTTGATTGGCGTAGCCATGGAGTGAGACTCACCGTGGGTGGGTATATTAAATGTAATTGTGTTCGATCGAACGCTAAATTTGTGTAACTAAAGGAAAGAAATATTATGTCTTTATATTCAAAAGTGTATAACGTCCTCGTCACTGAGGGTCGTCAGGCTTCTGCTAAGCAGATGGCTACTTGGTTCAACACCACACCAGCTACTGTAGCTGCTCGTGTTAGTGAAGTACGTCAGTCAGGTTTTGCTGTCTATGCTAACAAGAAGTTCGACTCTAAAGGTCGTACAGCTACTTTCTATCGCGTTGGTAATCCAACTCGTGCAGTCATAGCTGCTGGTATTGCTGCTCTTCGAGGTGCAGCTGCCTAAATAGGTATCCGGTCTCCTGGCCCGTGGTTCAGCACAGAGTCAAGTGGAACAGTCCCCGTAACGTACTAACGGACTAGGCTGATTCTCACCACAGGTCAGGAGTACCGACCAAATTTTTACGAGACCGCATGTTCTGTACAATCAGTCTCCTCAATCTCCTCACAGAACATGCGGGCTCACCCCCCTCTAAAATTAATTTCGTTTTTCGTTTAATATCAATAAGTTAGGCCTGTTGACATTATGATCGTGTGCCCTGATAATGTCCTTAATGATTGAGGAGATTGTTATGATGAATAAGAAGATTGATTTGAACATGGTTAACGACATTGCAGCATCGTACAAGAAGCTGATGGCTGTTTGTGAAGAAGCAAAGCATGCTGGTATCGTGATGCAGGCTATTGACGAGCTTAGAGATAATCTAAGTGTCTTGTCCATGGAGACTGATCAGGATCCACGAGCTCAGATAAACCGAGCTGGTGGTTGGGAAGCATGGGATGCATTGACTCCTGCACAACAGGAGCTGGTGTAATGAATAGCGAAACTATTAAGAAGCAAGTAGAAGAGTACCTTAAGAAGGGTGGCACTATTAAGTGTTGTGCTAAAGCCATATCTCCTAGGTCTACCTGGTACAGAGACTACGCAAAGTATGTTCGAGAGTACAAGACTGGCAACGCTCATCTTGTTGAAAGCACTCCAGGTGTTGGACGTATCGCTCGTAAAGGGGGTCAGCGATAATGAATGAACATATTGATCAAGCGATAGCGCGTCTTAACAGTCACCTGCAGCTGCTCAAGTCTGCTGCAGAAGATGGCAACCTCGATGAGGTATGGGCTAGGACGGCTGCTGTAGATAAGTGGTCGAATATTGTTCGGACTGCAGTAGAGCACGAGCAGCTGTTTAACAACGACGATTATAGGGAGTGGAGCAAGCAATGCGCTTAGAGAATATTGAAATGATTACAGAGCTCCTAGAGGGCCATGCGACTGACCCAGAGAACATCAATTCCGATGGGTCTATTAACTGGGACTTTGTCGACTGTGATATCCGTGATAGTGTACGAGGTACTGACGCTAGCTGGGCTCTAGATGATCGCAAGGCAGAGAAAGAGTACTACGAACTATTTGATAACCTCAGTCGCATTTACGAAGGAGTATAGTATGACGTTTACAGATAAAGCAATCATCAGAGGACTACAGATCTGTTGTGTAGTCGCAGTAGCATTAGCATTAGTAATGGTACCAGATGCACAAAGAGAGATCGAAGCACAAGAGACTCTCTATTGTGAGATGGTTCAGCTTTCCATCGACACTCGGGGAGATCTTGGCTGGCCTGACTACGAGAACAAGTTCAAGCGAGTCTGCGCAGCATAAGATGTACGCATTGCGAATAACAGATAAGGTTATTGAGGACGACTTCATCGGTACGTACCGATACGAGACTGTCGAAGAGGCAGAGAAGGCTGGCGAGGAGCTAGTCGAGAAGTACACAGAGGATGAGGTAGAGTACAAAGTAATAGCAGTATAGGGGGATGGGTTTCTGGCGTCGAGAGACTAGGATTAAGAGTCACTGTTTGCCCTTCAACACCTTTTAGACCCGCGTGTAAAAAAAGTTCTATATTATCAGCCATGTACCAGCGTTATAATACCGAAAGAGCAATACACCATCCTAACACTCGTTTCAGAAAACACAAAATTTTTTTTCCGCAAAAAATGCGGTTTCTAGCCCCGTTGTCTTTTTGAATTAGCTACAAGATAATGTCTATACTATGAACTATGTCCTTCGTAAGGAGTCTACAAAATGAAAATAATGAACTTTGATGAAATGATAGAAAATGATTTTGAGTTATTTGGCCAATATCAAGAATACATCATGGATAACGGTGATTCATCTGAGGTCAACATATGCAATGGCGACACCTTGCTCCAAGCCGCTGAGAACAAATACCTACTCGAGGAATTCAAGCAGGCGTGGATAGCTAACCATTAAAAAGGGAGTAGCCCAATGGAATACGTATATTTCAGCGAATTGCCTATTGGTGCGCTGTTTATAAGCAATGGCAATCGATGCAAAAAGCGATCTACTCGCACTGCTGATCTCATAGAATCAAAGAGATGGTTTTATTTTAGCGGAAAAGAATTGTGCGTAGTGGACAAGCCTTCCAGATTGGATTAGCCAATGAGGACTCATTAACAAAATTATTATGATTGGAGAGAGTGATGAAGTTTTATGCAACTAGGTGGGTTCCACTGAACCCTGTCGATGATAGAAGAGTCCTTGTTAAGTTTGGTGTTACGCATCATGATACTGTTGAGAATAGGTTTGATCCTTCAGTAGATGATGGATATGACAAGTCTATGCTCCATAACTATCTGAAGCTAGACAAAGTCCTTTTCTCAAGAAAGATGAATGTGAAAGAGGCTCACGATCTTGAACGAACAATGTTGTTCGATAGGTTTCCGCCAAGTAAATATAAAGTGTGGTTAGAAGACTGGCTTCAACTAGAAGATAAGCACAGTCTTAATGATACAGGCGTCACTGAGTTTAGATTGATTCCTACAAACGAACTTTATGGTCCTACAGGATTGATTAATGAACTCTACAGTCAGCTGTCTGATAGGGAACGCGAAGCAAAGTTTGACGCGAGAAAGAAATACGGAGAAGACGAAAGTGTACAGTAAAGAACGCGTGTTACAGTCCAAGTATCAGTTATACTTGATGAAACACAAACAGAAGACTCGTACACACAACGATGGTGTTGGATACCTTCACAAAGACTCTGATATGAATAAGACGTACAGATGCGAGTGGAAAACAGAGCATAAGTATCCTTGGATCACGGAGACTCTCTCTAAGAAGGATTGCCATGATTTCGTAAAAAGGGTTATGAAGTCTAAGTTTTGGCAGCAACATGGCAAAGGTTCTGTACGTCTTGAGTTTATGAAAGACATGAAACATAGAACAGCAATTGCTGGTCGTGGCTCTGCAGGCTCAATTAGATTGTCTCCGAAGTATGCGTCAAAGTATGTTATACTCCATGAGCTGGTGCATGCGGCGGGATATTACAATCATGGTCGCGGCTTTCGGATACTCCTTTTAAAGATTGTGAGTAGGTTTCTTGGACGTGAAGTAGCTAACGACCTGAAACAAAACTTTAAGAATGAAGGTTTAAAGATCTCGAAGATCAGAGAACCGATTTGTTATGATGCTTGGAAAGAAAAATATTTGAGACTTGAAGGGAGATTTGAATAGTGATATTCCGAAGAGACCCCTGGATCTTTTCGAAAGCTAATCAATTGGTGAGATATGAGCGCGCATGAGTTTGTAGGCATTTTTTTTATCATAGCAATGTGCTACTTTGGCTTTGCTCTTACGGTATGGTTTCAAAACAAAGATGGTAAGTAGAAAACGACATATGATAAAGGCGATCTCTTGGAGAGTCGTTGGTACGCTTGACACTACAATCCTTGCTTGGATCATTACAGGCTCGATTGAGATTGGCGCTATGATTGGTGGTGTTGAAGTTATTACAAAAACTATACTCTACTACTTCCATGAGCGTGTCTGGTACAACCATATTAAGTTTGGTGTCCGCGATGATTAATCATGACTATATCTTTGAGTATGACTTTGATATCCAGGCACTTGTTAGTGAGCACAAGGAAGCTATGATAGAGAAGTTCTATCATGACAAGATTGAAAATAGCAAAGGCAGTGGATACAATACAGGATATGAAAACAAAGATTTTGACAGAGAGATAGGTGTAAAGTTTGCAAGAGCTGTCAATGACAATTTTGTAATTAATCCAGATAGAGTTGTTGAAAGCAATGGTCTTATTGGTACCATGGTTTACAATGAATTTAAGCCTATCAAAGCCTGGCTCTATTGTCAGAATGATGAACACTTTGCGTCAAAAGCTCATACCCACATCAACACATCTACAATAAATGCTGTTACTTATATTGATGTGCCAGACGGTGGCGGTGCACTTGAGCTTAACATTATACACGAAACATTGCAGCTGAAACCAGATCCTGGTAAAATATATTTCTTTCCTTACTGGGTTGTCCACAAGCCGTTGCCTCAAAAGGACAAACAATGGAGAATATGTATTAACTTAGAATTTTTTGATGAAAGTAGACCGTTGAGAAAGAATGGAGTGTGGTGGTGATTGAATTATTTGTTGCATATAGCGTTGGTACGCTGACAGGAATGTATATTGGGTACTCTGGTTTCAGATCTTACTGGATGTCAAGAGGTGCTAGTAAGCTCTATGACCTTCTACGTGAGAAAGGAAGACTAATACATCACGGTGACTAAGATGAGAGGATTGATACTAGAATTAAAGATCATTTCGGAGTTGAATAATGAGTAAACAAATTGTCATTGAACAGTACTGTGATGGTTGGTGTGTGGAAGTGGATGGTAATCGTTTTCGATGGGATCACAATGACGAAGATTTAGGAACGGAATCCATTAAAGCACTACTGGAACATCTGGGACACGCAGTGGAGATTGAGGAAGTATATTGATGAGTACAATCAAAGAAGCATTTGATCGTCAAATAGTAAATGAAATTAAGCATGAAATCCGTCAGCACAAAGAGCAGATAAAGTATTCAAGAAAACGCATTAAAGAACTAGAAGAGAGGCTAAAATGAAAGAACTGTACGGTAATGAAATACCTCGTTGGCTAAGAATGCTAGGTGCATGGAGACAGAACCACGACAGCATTGATTTCAAATGGGGATACTTTGCCCCGCGGTTTGGTTTCGAACTTGTGTTACACCGTGGGGGTTACTTTGACTCTCACTATGCTATAGCATTCAACTTAGGGTGGGGGCATTTTCATATCAAATTGCCGTTTCGTACCAGTCTAGCAGAAGGATGCGATTTGCCTCGATACGGTTTTCAATTTTACGAGGATCTATTTTGGATACACAAAGGTGGTAATTTTGATGCAAGCATAGGTCAAGTTACTAGCGGTGGAACATGGACTTGGTACCTACTGTTCAAACATTGGATTTTTGAAGGACACTGGATCGCTAACAAAGAAGGGCGGTGGTACAAAGTAGAAAAAGGTCAAAACAGTTGGGAAGTTCGAGAGCAAATCGGTCACACGGAAGTCCATGACTACGCATATACTCTAAAAAGCGGTGAAGTGCAAAAACGCAAAGCAACCTGTACACTGGAGAAACGAAAGTGGCATCGCAAGTGGTTTCCGTTTCTAAAAATGGAACGAGTGAATATTGATGTGCAGTTTGATGGCGAAGTTGGTGAACGGGCTTGGGACTGGAAAGGTGGCACTGTGGGGTGCAGTTATGTCAAGTTGCCACACGAAAGCATTGAGCAGTGTTTGAGACGAATGGAAAAGGAACGGGAGTTTAACTGATAATGAAAACTGGGAACGAGTTTTTTGGAAACAAAAGCAAAAAAGATGAAAGCAAGAAAAGTGTGGGGAACAACAAAGCTGATCTAGATGAAGCGGAATCTGGAGTTTAACAGGATTAAAATGATTGGTAATGGACATTAATGGACATTGGAGAAAATATAATGAAAGCAGGAAAAGTATGGGGGACAACGGAGCTGATCGAAGCCAACGGAGCTCTGGAGTTTCACAGGATTGAAATGATTACGAACGGTGTGTGCTCTAAGCACATGCATGAGTTCAAGTGGAACGGATTCTTTGTTGAGTCTGGTAAGATGCTTGTCCGAGTTTGGCAAAACGACTATGATCTAGTCGATGAAACAATTATAGGTCCTGGTGAATATACAAAAGTGAAACCAGGTGTTTATCATCAGTTTGTGTGCATAGAGGAGGGTGTTGCATATGAGCTTTATTGGGCAGAGTTCAATCACAGCGACATTGTTCGTGAAACGGCCGGCTACGTTGATGATGATGTTCCGGAGGACGATACTATTACTTTGGATCTAATCGATGTCAACATGAACTCTACGACTGTTACCGCAGACGCAGATATCGATACAATTATAGATACTTATCGAGCTCGCGACTGATGATAGAAAATCTCCTGTTCTTCTCTATCAAACGATTCATGCTAGCGTTTATAAACGTACTCATGTTTGTCGTTCCGTTAGAGTATATGGGAGTACTGTTCGGTGTGTTTGAATCATTTGATAGCCGTGTTGTTCTTATGACAGCTGGAGCGTTGGCTTTGATACAGTTATCGATTATACTATATTCTATTGACATTGAGGTTGATGAAGAATGAATATTTTTATATTAGATCGCGATCCCTACAAAGCAGCTGCAGAGATGTGTGATAAGCACGTTGTCAAAATGATAGTAGAGAGCGCTCAAATGCTCTCTACAGCTCACCGAGTTCTTGATGGTACTGTTATTAAACGTCCAAGTGTGTCTGGTAAGCGTGTTCTCGATTACTATGAATTGGATGACTGGCGTGAATCAGTTATGTATAGAGCAGCTCATGTCAAGCACCCATGTAACATATGGATTCGCGAAACATCATCTAATTACTATTGGCTGTTTAATCATTTCCAGGCATTGATAGCAGAATACAAGTTACGTTATCAAAAAGATCACAAATGTATATCAATGATCGATCCTTTATCGACTATGCCAATGAAACTGGACAAAGGCACGATAACACCATATCCTCAAGCCATGCCAGATGAGTGTAAGGACGATGATGTCGTTCAAGCATATCGCAACTACTATATCTTATACAAAAAGGATTTCGCCACATGGAAGTTGAGAGAAATACCAACGTGGTTTCGGAATGGCTCAGAGCCAATATCGTTCACAGTTGGTAGTTGACATTATGAATTAGCTCAACTATAATGTATTTTCATTATGTGAGATTGATAATATGACTTCTAAATCCCAACTCAAGAAAATAGCTGCTCGAAAACGAGAACGCGAGCACGAGCTTATCCGTCAGAAGAAAGAGGCTGACAAGAAATTGAGAATGTCTGGGATGCATCCAGATCAAATTGCTGCTCGTAAGAAAAAAAGAGAATCTGTATATAGACCAAGACGGTCAAGTGTCAAGGTTGATTCTGTCGTACGGTCAGGCATTGTTTATAGAGAGACTCCATACTATCCAAGCGTTACGTCTAACTCATCAGGCACTGCAGGTACTGAAAAGCGGGAAACAAATAAATATACAGGAGACAAGTTAATTGGCATCGCGATGATGCATAAGAGTAATTTGGTACCTGTCTTCAATCCTGAGCATGCAAAAGACGTGTCTTCTATGAGAAGAAACTAACCCCTGTATTTTTTTCTCACCCCAATTGAATCAATTTCAAAAGTCCATGACACTGGCAATTATATGATAAATTTTATTTGTATGTTTGATGGTAGGAGAACACTATGAAGGTAGGATTTACTTGTTCGACATTTGACTTGTTACACGCAGGTCACGTGCAAATGTTGCGTGAAGCAAAACAACAGTGTGACTATCTAATATGTGGATTGCAAGTAGATCCAAGTGTAGACAGAGCAGATAAAAATTCTCCTATACAAACTATTGTTGAACGCTATACTCAACTAAAAGCAGTTGCATATGTAGATGAAATAATTCCGTATACTGCTGAAAAAGACCTAGAAGATATCTTGGTAATGTATCATATTGATGTTAGAATATTAGGCGAAGAGTATAAAGAAAAGGATTTTACGGGCAAGGATATTTGCAAGAAGCAAGGTATCCAGCTCTACTTTAACAAACGTGAACACCGCTTCTCATCATCAGACTTGCGTAAGCGAGTAGTAGAAAGAGAAAACAGCTATCCCAATTGAATTAATTTCGAAAGTCCTTAGATATCAATAAGTTAAAATGTTGACTTTTTGGTGTAACTACAAGATAATATACATACTGAATTGATAATTAATGAGGAAATCGATATGGCACATTTAGTAGAAACTATGGCTTACGCTGGTGAAACTCCTTGGCATGGACTTGGCGTTCAAGTACAGGATGATCTCACCGTTGAAGAAATGATCGAGGCTGCTGGTCTTGGTTGGGGCGTTGTTAAGTCACCAATGTATTATGATGTGAATGGTGAGCAGATCAATTCTGGTAAGTTCGCCCTCCTTCGTGATGCTGATAACAAGTTCTTTGATACGGTCTCCGATACTTGGGAACCATGTCAGAATCGAGATGCATTCTCTGTTTTTGAAGAATTTGTTGAAGCTGGTGAGCTTGAAATGCACACCGCTGGTTCACTCAAGGGTGGACAAATTGTTTGGGGGCTTGCTAAGATGAAAGAGAAGTTCGCTCTCTTCGATGATGATGTCACAGAGCAGTACATGCTTCTTGTCAATCCTCATAAGTTTGGACAAGGCATTCATGTTCGTTCAACTCCTATCCGAGTTGTTTGTAATAACACTCTGTCTTGGTCTCTTGGACAGCATTCTGATGTCCAGTCGAGTCAGAATCATCGTCGTGCGTTTGATGCTGAAGCTATGAAAGAGGCAATTGGTATTGCTCGATATAAGTTCTCGACCTATCAGTCTGCTGCTGAGCTTCTGTCTAAGAAGCGCTACAACGTTGTTAGCATCGAGGAGTACTTTGCAAAAGTATTTCCTGGATATTCATCCAAGAATGAAGAAGCTGCTAATGATGGCAAGATAAAACTATCACGAGCCGCTGAGCGTGCTCTTGAAGTTGTTGAGACTCAACCTGGCGCTGAGTTTGGTAAAGGTACTTGGTGGCAAGCACTGAATGCTGTAACCTTTATGGCTGATCATGAGCTTGGTCGTGATGCTGATTCACGTCTACGTTCTGCTTGGTTTGGTATCAACAAAGATCGTAAGAACGTAGCTCTTCAAACTGCAATCGAATATGCGGAGGCAGCGTAATGGGTGATTACATCTATAAGGTAACGGGCAAGACGCGAGTCTTGCCCTGCGGTACCAAAGCTAATATTGCAGTGTTCGCATACAAGCCTTGGATTGAAAAGATATTTGATGATACTGGTAAAAAAATTAATAATAAGCTATACTATCAAACAGGATGTTATCGGGCAGACAGGTATGCAAAAAATAATCCTAACTACACTGGGTTTGTAACAATTCCTGCAGACGAGGATTGCTACAATGAAAAGTATGATATACCTATCCCATTAGAGGGTACGGGTCATTTTACAGACTCATGGTATGACTGTCGTCTGAGTAGAACAATAGACAATAAGGAAACAAATGTATAGTAAATTAATACTGACTGACTGCGACGGCGTACTGCTTAATTGGGAGTACGCTTTCGACGTTTGGATGAACGAACGCGGTCACAAGAAACTAGATAACGATAGCTACAGCGTAGGTACTCGTTACGGTGTAGGTGAAGATCACGGCAGAGAATGTATTAAGCTGTTTAATGAGTCTGCTGCAATTGGTTTCTTACCTCCGTTAAGAGATGCAATGTACTATATTAAGAAGATACATGAAGAGCTTGGTTACGTTTTTAGAGTTATAACTTCACTTAGTACTAATCCTTATGCGGTTAAGCTCAGAGAAAGAAATCTAGAGAAGCTATTTGGTACTGCTATCGATAGTGTTGTATGCTTAGAGACAGGTGCTGATAAGGATGATGCATTGCTACCATATGAAGACTCAGGCATTACTTGGATAGAAGATAAAGTAACTAATGCTGAAGTCGGTTACACGCTTGGATTAAGTTCAATACTTATCGAACATGGCCACAATATGAAACATGATAATCCAGATATACCTATTGTGAAAGGCTGGAGAGACATTTACGAAATGGTGAGAGATAAATAATATATTCGTTGAAGCATGTAATAGGAAGTTTGGACGTGGGTTCGATTCCCACTGGGTCCACCAATAAGGATACTCCTTCGATAAGCCGTACTATCCTAGGCTATGGTAGCCTCCTCTGACATAACCTTTGCAAGGGTTAGTTAGGGAGTGTCCTTTTTAATGGGCCTATTCTGGATTCGACAGACAACTGAAGGCATGTGGAGAATCGACTAACGCAGAAGGTCGTTAAACTAGAAGCAAAACTACAAACGCCAATGATGACGTTTACGATTATGCACTAGCTGCATAACGGGGTCCGAGGGAGCCTTGTTACCCAACTCCCTCACTTTTTTTCATTAGATTTAATATCTGCCCCCCTGCATCCCATTTGTCCCATACTATCCGTCTTGGGTCATCGTGATGACTCTTGTGAAAGCATTCACCCCCACTTACTAGACCTAAGATAAAATCGTTGCGTGGTTTATTATCTCTGTGAGACAGTGACAGAGAAAAGCCTATGCATGTCTTTGCTATGAAGCATGGAGCAAGCCAAGCATAAACAATTGCAAAAGGATCTATCGCATACAAAAGAACTGTCCATGCAACCAACAGATGCCAGTAGTTGTTATGCTGAAATCTGTATCCAGGATCTCTTAATAGATCTACAACGTATCTTGGTTTTTTGATACCTAGAGGTGTGAGATAGTGACAATAGAACCACCCTTTGTATTTTGGCGAGTGAGGATCTTTGTCTGTGTCTGTATAACGATGATGCTCGCGATGCTGAGCAGCCCATGATATTACTGAGCCATATGTTACTATATGACCAAAGAATATACATAACCATTTGAAGAATGTGTTTGTTTCGGTCATTTTATGTGTAGCTATTCTGTGATAACCAACTGTACTACCGAGTGTAGTCATACAATAGTACATTAAAATACACACCGTCCACTGAACCGCGTTTCCATAAATAATAAGATACAACAACGCAACCATGCTGACTAACGTGTGAAGTAATACAGTCACTGAGCTTTTGTTTATATCATAATTCGTCATATCAATATTTATAGGAATAACAGTTGATGCCTGACGATAAGCACAAGTCTGAAAATTATGCAATAGACACTGACATACTTCAGTGGAAAAAAAGCGTGATAGCTAAGCGTGGTTACTATACCTCGAAGAACAGTGAAAAATTTATAGCCACTCCTTATAAAACGGAGGGCACATGGGAGGAAATCTATACCTCGAAGAACAGTGAAAAATTTATAGCCACTCCTTATAAAACGGAGGGCACATGGGAGGAAATCGATTCAATAAAAAGTGCAATTGAATGATTCATGTTTTTTTACTCATAGTATTGATCAACGGAGAAATAGACTCCGAGGACATGTATTTTGTAGATATAAATAGATGCAATTACTTTGTACAGCAAATTGTATCTGGGAAGAAACGAAACACAGGATACAATCCCCCTGGCGTAAAACTTGAAGCGTATTGTGTACCAAGACTTGTTGATTCAACAGATGAAAATAATAAAATCTATACGGAGCTTCAGTAATGATCGAAATAGCAGCTGCTATAAGCATGGCCAACGCTGCTTTCAACACAATCAAAGGTGCTGTTGAAAAAGGCAGAGAAATAGAAGACGTTGCAGGATACTTCGGACGTTTTTTTGACGCTAGAGATGCTATAAACGAAGCAACACAAGAAAGTCAGAATCAACCTGCGTTTAAAAAAATGTTTAGCGGACAAAGTGTTGAAGCACAAGCACTTGAAGTTACGGCTGCGCGTCATAAGATAAATCAACTTGAAGCTGAGCTTAGAGACTATCTATTGTGGAGTGGCCAGGGTAACTTTTATGAAGATATGATGCGTGAAAGAAGATCTATACGTCAAGCAAGAGCAGCAGATGCAAAACGTAAAGCTGAAAACAAAAAATTAATGATAGATTTAGCAACCGTTGGTACGTGTGTTCTTGTTGGATCAGGGATGCTAATTTGGGTGTTCACCCTTCTATTTTCTGCTTCAGCTTTATACACTGTTGAATAACCACGTATAATTTAGTATAATTGTCTTCATTGGAGGACAACTATGCGTGAGTTTTTAGCTCTTGTTTGGGCAGCTATTATAAGCATGTGGGTATCTATTGTTAGTTGGTTTGCCCCTGCTCCTATTGAAGAAATGAGAATACCACCGACACAAGAGTTTGTCGGGCCGGTTGCTCCACGAAAACTGTTTTCACCAGAAGAAAGAGAATGTCTTGCTCTCAACATATACTTTGAAGCTAGAAACCAAACGCCTTCTGGGCAGCTAGCTGTTGCTATGGTTGTACTTAACAGAGCAGAAGATTCTTTCTGGCCAGACAATGTTTGTGATGTAGTTAAACAAGGATCGTATATCACAGGTTACGTTGCAAGACATCGATGTCAGTTTTCTTGGTATTGTGACGGTCTGTCAGATAGACCTAAAGAACCATCGACATGGAGATACTCTATAGAGTTAGCTGACTCTGCTATTCTGTCTTGGTTAGATGAAGATGATATAACTGAAGGAGCTACTAATTATCATTCAGATAGTATAGAACCTTCATGGTTGAACGATAAAGGAATGACTCACATAAAGAATATCGACAATCACAAATTTTATTTTTGGCAAAGGGATCAAAAGGATGATATTAAAGTAATATGATTGAAATAATGAATACACAAACGTTTTCACAAGAGATAGAAAAAATTGTGCAACGAGGCGTTGGAGTGTCTTACATGGACGCTATAGTCCATTTCTGTGAGAAGAATGAAATAGAAATTGAAACTGGAGCAAAGTTGATTAACTCTGTCATCAAAAGGAGACTTGAAGCTGAAGCTGCTGAGCTCAACTGCTTGAAAGATCAATCACCTCAACTACCTATATGATTGCAATACAGAATCACGAGTACTACACTGATGATACAAATCAGTATCTTTTGATACATAAGTGCGGTAACTCGTCAGTTCGATCAGCATTCCAGTACCCAGGCGACACACCGCATCCAGAGCCTGGAAAGGTTCGCTGGACTGTTATAAGAGATCCAATTGACAGATTCATTTCAGGCTACATATACGATCTCGATAACTTAGGTTTCTTCAAGAATCCTTACAATGTTGAAGAGAGAGTAGAGAACCATATTCGCGATGCTGATGTGTTCAATGTTTATGAATATGTAAGTGGGTTTCAAAGAGGTACCGGTAGGATATCCCACACGATACCCCAGTCAACATATATCATGAACCAACCCATTGACTTCTATATCGATATAAAAGATCTGTCTTTATTTTTAGAAACGCATGTTGGCAGCACACCTGTTGTCAACGAATCTACTGTTTCTAAAGAGAATAAAAAAATAGTTACCAACGTGTTGAAAAGACATGACCAACGATTGTATGATATACATCAAATGGATTATTATTATTTTGGTCAGATAGAACAATCTGGTCGCATTTGGAAATGGCAGAACGGTAAAATTTTTTAATGAACATCTATGAAGGCATGAGTGCATACTCAACCTATCTCGCTATTCGGAATCATTTCAAAACAGACTACGACTACTTCAAATACAACGGAAAGATTAGAGTTACTCAAGACTCGTTTCTTAAAAGACGAGACAAGTTTTTCTTTGCAAAGCTACAAAGGCGATACAAGAAAAATGAACTTGTGTACTTTTTCGTTGCCAACTTTATCAATGATGAAAATATGTGGTCGGGCTCTTTGGTTGGAGCTGAGTCAGAAAAGATATATAACGAGTGGTTGAAGTATATGGAGAGTTTGAAATATAACTTCAGACTCGACTGTGAAAAGTTACAAGATGAGCTTGAGACAAAAGATCTCAAGTTTGACGACCTATTTAAGATAAATAAGAGTACTCATCCAATGCTTTTAACAAAGCTATTGGGTGGTCACATATCAATAGAGTCGTTCTGTATTGTTGATATGATACTTAACTTCACTTCTAAGTGGAACATTGACGACATCATGTACGACAATGTAAAGCAGAAGGCTGTCAAGTATAAACCTTTTCTTCATGTAGATAAGGACTCGTTCAAGTCTATTATGAGGAAAATATTTGTCTGTTGACTTTATGAACGAGTTAACTGATAATACCCTTGTTGTTATGAATATATTATTTGTTTTTGATATTGGATATTACGTTAATACATCGCACATACGGAGAAATACATATGTCTAGTTCATTCGCTGACCTTAAAAAGTCACGTAAAACCTCACTCGAATCACTGATCAGTGAAACAGTTAAACTAAATGGTAACGCAGAGCAAAGTCGTGGTGACGACGATCGCTTTTGGAAGCCTACTGTCGACAAGGCTGGTAATGGTTATGCTGTGATTCGTTTTCTTCCAGCTCCTGCTGGAGAAGATATGCCATTCGTTCGTGTATTCAATCATGGGTTCCAAGGTACTGGTGGTTGGTACATTGAAGATTCTCTTACTACTATTGGTAAGAAGGATCCAGTTTCTGAGCACAATACAATGCTTTGGAACTCTGGCGTTGAATCAAACAAAGACCTTGCGCGTAAGCAAAAACGTCGACTAACCTACATTTCCAACATCTATGTTGTATCAGATCCTTCTGCTCCAGAAAATGAAGGTAAAGTATTCCTTTACAAGTATGGTAAGAAGATCTGGGATAAGATCAACGATCAGATGAATCCTCAGTTCCAGGATGAAACTCCTGTTAATCCTTTCGACCTTTGGGAAGGAGCTAGCTTCAAACTGAAGATTCGGCAAGTTGAAGGATATCGCAACTATGATAAGTCTGAGTTCGAAAGCCAAGCTGCGTTGCTAGACGATGATGCTGAGCTGGAAGGCGTCTGGAAGTCCGAAGGATCTCTTTCTGAGTTTATTGATCCTAAGAACTTCAAGAGCTATGAGGAACTCGAGGCAAAACTTAACCGAGTACTCGGTCTAAGTAACAGCACTCAGGGCAACCGTGAAGGTATCGCTCAGAATGTTCAAGAGTCAGAACCGACTCCTGTATTGAGGGAAGCACCAGTTCCTAAGATGCATGCTGCTGAGGAAGAGGACGAAGATAGCATGTCGTTCTTTGCTTCACTAGCAAACGACAATTAAGCGTAAAGCTGTTCTGACCTGTCGTAAGACTTGGAGGCACCGGCTGGAAGTTGAGTCGGTGCACCTCTACCTCCCCCTCCTGATACATTTGTACTAGCATCTACGCTGTTAAAATTATTCACTACCGGCTGCATTATTGATATGGACGATGATGTCGCTATACTTTTTGATATTTGGGAAACTTCATTTTGGCCAAGTATAGGATTAACTTGAAGTGGTTGTACTCCGCTGTCTGGTGCATAGCTTTCTGCTGCCGGTGCATTTGATTGAGGATTAACTTGAAGTGGTTGTACTCCGCTCGGTGCATTTGATTGAGGATTAACTTGGTCTGGTGTATAGCTTTCTGCTGCCGGTGCATTTGATTGTGGTTGTACTCCGCTGTCTGGTGTATAGCTTTCTGCTGCAAGTGGTTGTACTCCGCTGTCTGGTGTATAGCTTTCTGCTGCCGGTGCATTTGATTGAGGATTAAATTGAAGTGGTTGTACTCCGCTGTCTGGTGGGG
>Ga0206124_10001772_pt1 | contig 16654 bp, 22 predicted proteins | sample Helgoland_Spring_3_FD_148671 | JGI IMG/M metagenome (GOLD analysis project Ga0206124, IMG submission 148671) | Pelagic subsurface seawater microbial communities from Kabeltonne, Helgoland, North Sea - Helgoland_Spring_Bloom_20160321_2 | ecosystem: Environmental > Aquatic > Marine > Epipelagic ... | reverse complement strand
GGGGCCGGCTGTGATGTTTTCGAACTTAAAGTTTGCGTCAAGATTGGCGCGGCGGTCTTGAGCGTCTTGCGAGACGTTGTTGGTCTGGTCATAGCGTGCCGACAGATTGATCGGTCCAAACGGAGCGGAAAGGTTTCCGCCGAATTGGTTGATTTCATCTGCTGTGTACGACCCCGTTCCGGCAAAGCCTGCATCACGGTGTTGGTAGTAACCCGTCACGCGCCCACCGAAGTCTGCGCCAAAATCACATTTGCCGCAACGGAGGCTTCAACGCGATATCCAACCTCGCCCTGCAAGCCATTGTTTGGATTGATCAGAACTTCAACGTCGTCACCAACCTGGGTGCCAGCGGCAAGCTCATCGGCTTCCGTCGCGTCGTCAATCGTCTCGTCCCAGCCGGCATACGTCCCAATCAGCTCCAGCGTGTTGCCGGACAGGGTGAAGTCGGTGTTTTCAACCAGTGTCTGACTGCCTGTCTGCTCACCGGTCACGGTATCGCGAGAAACAAGGGTAACGGTCAAATCTTCAAGGTTGGTCAAATCCCCAACGATAGAGAGGCTGCCGCCGGTTGGAATCAGGGTTTGGACAGCTGCTGGTGTTTGGGTTCCCCATCAACAAAGTAACCACCATCCAGCGAGCCGAAAGACACGTAAGGATCACCGTTGCTCTGGGCGATTTCACCGCGAATGTAGGTGGAGCCACCGAATGTGAGTGTGGCGTCAGCTTCGAGCAATTGCTTGTCAATCAAGCCGCGCTGATCGCGAATTGCGGTGGCGCCAACATTGAAATATTTGCCAAGCCACGCAGACGCCCGGCCCCCATAAAACAGGTCAGAGAAGTCTGCGCCAAGCGGCGTGTATTCGTATTCGGAGACCAAGTAGACTTCGTCGCCGGATGTGCCGGTGCCGTAGGATACAAGGAAACCATCATCCACGGTCGAGGGCAGGGGTTCAAACAGGATCACGCGACCCTGAATGTAATCAATGTCATAGTCTTCACCGTAAACCAGAATGCGGCGTTCTTGGGGACAATATCGTTGAACGGATCGCGGACTTCGACTGTTAGGCGCTCACCGCCATTGGCCAAATCCTGGAACGACATGAAGTAAACAGAGTTCCCCGTACCGCGGAACTCGTCACGGTGCGGCACTGTGCCTTGCTGCGCGCCAAAGGCATCTACAGACAGGTACGCGTCGCCGTTTTCATTCGCCTGTTCGGTCCGAAACTTCACCTGGGCACCGTAAAGAGAGCGGTTTACCTGTGCGAAGTCGGTGCCGGTGATGCCGGTGGAGAAATTACCCCACAGAACGTGGCTGTTGCCCTTTTCAACCTTGGCATAGAATTTACCTTGCGATGGGGTTTCATCGGAAAAATTGATGAATCATCGCCAAAGGTTGTGTAGGTCCGGTCATCATCGACACGATCAATCAGTGACGATGCGTCCTTGTCGAGGAAGTTGGTGAAAATGTCTTGAACAGACGCCTCACCAGTATCGGCTTGGGCAGTCACATAGACGTCGCCCATGATCTTGCCCTTCAGAAAGCCGGCCAAGCGCGCATTGGTGTAAAAATTGTCACCAAAGCCGCCGTTCTCGCCGACCAGCTCCGTCGGTCCAGAAACCGAGGCTGCGCCAACCGTCAAATCACCCAGTGCAACGTAAAAGAAATCACTATCTGGAATATAAAGGTTGCGTTGAAATTCTAGTCCACGACGGTTGTCGTCCAACACAGCAATGGTCACGTTGTGAGAGCCAGCAGGCAAAAGCTGCTCTGTCACAAACTTGCCCTGACCATCGACAGGAACAGGCAGTCCCAGCACGTAAACGGTGCTGTTTGCCGGGACGTTTTCGCCAAAGACAGTCACGGTACCGCCGCCCACAGCGATATTCGATTTCACCAGCGAGCTGCGACCGTAACCGGCCTGCTGCACAGGTTCATTGTCTTCTTGCCCGTGGTCCGCTTCGAACAGTTTCAAACGCTGCGGGTTCGTCTCATCGAAACGATTGGCCTTACTATAAAGGCGCAGGACGTATTTGAGGTCTGTGTTCACACTTTCGGGAACTTGCCAGCCCACTGACCGACCTGCCGGAAGCGACACGGTCGCCAGCGGCGAGCCATCGGTTGAAGCATCGCTGCGGAAAATACGCACCTCTGCTCGCTCGATGAACGACCCATAGTTCCAGTAAGGTGTGAAGACCACTTCCTCACCGACCTTCGCGCCAGCTTTGTTCGCTTGAATGTTCGCTGCTTTATCCAGCTTCAGCCCGTCAAATGTGAGCTGAACGTCCATTCTATCTAATGCGACATCGACTGTGCGCTGATCATCTTCGGCCGTGCCCAACGAGCCGTCGATGGGAACGCCGTCTACAGAAATTTGAAACGGAATCCCATTAGGAATGTTACGGCCGCTGTCAGGCGCCGCTTGTTCGGTATTCGGTGCAGGTGACGCCAAAACAGCGCGCTGCGCATTTGCGATGGACGCACAGGCCAAAAGGCCTACCGTGACAAGCGCACTGGTCGTGACCAGCTGCACCCGACGGGTCCAGAATTTAGACTCAATCATTACTCGTTCCTTGCCGTATTGATACGGCTTAATGATCTTTTGCTTAGTTCGGCGTTCTCGGCCGCACCAGAATTGTGCAACCTTCACGCCATCCCTCTTGATTAGGGTTGGTCACCGAATTCGCAATGGATGTGCCAGCGGCTGGAAGGCACGAGATCCAAATCTTCAGAAAAACCGCGCAAACCAGACAAAATGCGCAAAGAAGCCGTGAATTTAGTGAAAAACTCTAGAAATAGTCGACTGAAAGAGAGCAAAAATGCTGGCTCATAATGCTTCGTTACTTGAGACAGAAAGTGCGTTTGACGTTCTTGCACGGGCAGAGGCGCTTAATTCAAATGGAAGGCGCATAATTAATCTTGGTATCGGTCAGCCAGATTTCAAAACCTCTGCGCATATTGTTGAGGCTGCGATTCGAGCCCTAAAAGACGGGCATCACGGCTACACTCCCGCGCCGGGTTTGCCGAACCTCAAGGAATCGCTGGTGGGTTACTATGCTGATCACTTCGGGCAAGCCATTGATTCGTCTCAAATTCTTGTGGTTCCCGGTGGCAAGGTGACGATGGCGTTTGCGATGATGCTGCTGGGTGAACCGGGCCGTGAGATCCTGTATCCGGACCCCGGATTTCCGATTTATCGCTCAATGGCTGCTTACACAGGTGCTAGCGCTCTTCCCTATGCGGTCCATGAGGAATTGGGCTTCAGTTTCAAAGCGTCAGAAATCCTGAGCAAGCTTACCGATAATACACGCCTGATCATCCTGAACAGCCCCGGCAACCCAACGGGGGGATCCAACCTAGACAGTGAGGTGGAGGCGCTGGTGGCCGGTCTGCGGGACTTTCCCAACTGTGCCGTGCTTTCAGACGAGATTTACGCGCGCCTGCACTTCGATGGACGGCAGCACCAAACGCTGCTCAAGTTTGATGAACTCCGCGACCGGCTGATTGTTTTGGATGGCTGGTCAAAGACGTATGCGATGACGGGTTGGCGGCTGGGTTGGGGGATTTGGCCAAAAACGATGATTGGTGCGGCGACCAAACTTGCGATCAATGTCCACAGCTGCGTCAATGCGCCGGCACAGTTTGCGGCGCAAGCCGCTTTGGAAGGGCCGCAAGATGCCGTGGATGACATGCGAGCCGCGTTCCAAGCCCGCCGCGACCTTGTCCACCAACGCCTGAACGCCATGCCGGGCATTCGTGCCGCAAAGCCCAAAGGGGCGTTTTATGCTTTTCCCAACATCAGCGCCCTTGGGATGCCGTCAAAGCAAGTTCAGGATATTTGGCTGGAAGAGCTTGGCATCGCCACCATCGCAGGCACGTCCTTTGGCGACGCGGGCGCCGATTACATTCGACTGTCGTTTGCCAATTCAACGGAAAACATCAACGAGGCGTTGGACAAGATAGAGGCGTGGGTCAAATCACTCTGATGCGTTCCGCAGCGCACCCTTGGGGCCGCTGGGTCAGTTGCACCTGAAAGCGGTCGCCGGGGCGGGGCGGGTCAAGGTCGGCCTGCGCCAAAGCGCGGCTGTCAAAAAACACGTCCTGGGCGCCCTCACTGGTTTCTTCCACCACAGCAAACCCATAGCCCTTGGCAAAGTTAAAGAACTTCACCTCTGCATCAACCCAGTCTCCAGCGTCAGCGGCATCAGTCTCAAGTTCTGTTTCTTCGATGGTCAGCAGCTCAGAGACCACAAGTCCTTTTGGCCCTTCTTCAATCAAGACCTCGACGTGTGTGCCTTCTTGCAGCCACCGTTTACCGCGCTTGGCCAGTACACTGGCATGCAACAGGGCGTCAGAGCCTGCTTCTTTAGGGGTGACGAACCCGAACCCTTTTGTCGGGTTGAACCATTTTACGATCGCTGGCGTTCCCGCCGTTTGATGAGCTACCACGTGTCTAACACTCCTAAGCCACCCCTCAACTATGGGCACGGTTTGTTACCGCTGTATGGGGTTTGCCTTGGTTGCCGTGAAAAACTGCAGTTTTTAGCGACTATTGTCTAAAATATGGGCACTTTGAACCGTTGATTAGGGGAACAAAACTGGTTCATACTGAGATTATGTCTGATTCTAATTTTTCACGGTCTGATGGTCTTCCGACTCAATCTAAGCTTGGCTTGGGGGTCGGATACGGTGTTTCACGCGTCGATATCACCGCGCGCATCCTCAAGGGCGTCATTGGCCACTTTCATGCGCTGGGATGGTCGGTGCTGCCCGAGTTTACGCTGCCGACGGGGCGGCGCGTGGATGTCATGGGGCTGTCAACGAAGGGACAGTTCTGGGCCATTGAGATCAAGTCGTGCTTGGACGACTTTCGCGTCGATCAGAAATGGCAGGAATATCTTGGCTTTTGCGACCGGTTTAGTTTTGCCGTCGATCCGGATTTTCCGCTGGCGCAGTTGCCCGATGACGTCGGGGTCATTCTGGCCGATAATTTTGAAGCGTTCGAGCTTCGACCGCCTACAGCGTTCGAGCTTCGACCGCCTAAAGCTTCGGATCCATTGCCCAGTGCGCGTCGGCGTGCCTTGCTGATGAAATACGCAACAAACGCCGCAGACCGATTGGTCCGCGAGCGTTCGCTGTTGTAAGCGCGGGACTACACCCGTGGGGCGTACTTGTTCAGAATGCGCTGGAGCGTGCGGCGGTGCATCCGCAGGCGACGGGCGGTTTCTGAGACATTGCGATCACACTGTTCGTAAATCCGCTGAATATGCTCCCAACGAATGCGATCCGCTGTCATTGGGAATTCTGGTGGCGGCGGCAGCAAGCCATCGCCGGACAGCAGCGCAGCTTCGATGACGTCCGCATCGGCGGGCTTGGGCAGATAGTCGTGTGCGCCAAGTTTCACGGCTGAAACAGCGGTTGCGATGTTGCCGTATCCCGTGAGAACGACCACGCGGCTGTTCGGACGAGCTTCGGTCAAGGCGGTCACGACATCCAAGCCATTTCCGTCATCCAACCGGAGATCGACGACAGCAAAAGCAGGGGGGCTCATGGACGCGGCTTCGCGGCCATCGCGGACGGTGTTCGCCGTTACGGGTTCAAACCCACGTCGTTCTAGCGCACGCGACAGGCGTTCGGCGAAACGCGTGTCGTCGTCGACAATAAGCAGGCTGCGGTCAACATCGCCTTGTAAGGCTGCTGCTTCTGTCGGCTCTAAGGTTAAAGTCGCAGACATTGGCTCTTCTCTTGGTTCTCCACGCGTCTCAAATTAACATATTCACAACGTGGCAATTAACTTTCACTGACTAACCTATGCCGGTTCCACTCAACAGCAACCGATGCCCCGCCTCTGCGACGATTTGTGAAGTCTACGGTGGCCCCTGTGTGCTCCAGCAACGTCCGTGCAATAAAGACACCGAGGCCCATTCCGCCCTCCTTACCCTGCTGCCGCAACGCACGTTTCGCCCGCGATCGTTGACCCGTGCCTTGGACGTAGGGCTCGCCCAGACGGCTGATGACCGCGGCGTCAAAGCCCGGTCCATCATCGCGGATCAGGATCTTGAGCGTGTCAGCGGTCCATGTGGCTTGTAGGATAACTTCAGAATCTGCGAATTGGATGGCGTTCTGAATGAAGTTCCCCAAGCCGTGAATCAGCTCAGGCCGGCGTGGGATGGTGGGTTGGTCAAGCAGGGACACGTCCACTTCATCCATATCTGCTGGTGCGCGCTCGTCCTCGTCCTCGTGGATGGGATCAGCGAGAATGGTGACGGTGACATGGTCCTGCTGGTGCGCGTGTGCGCGGCGACTTCCAGCAGCGTTGATACGGGCAAATGATGGTAGGGATCATCGCTATCGGGTGGGCCGGCGTTGCGCTGTTCCAGCTCGACCAGAATATCCCGGCAGCGTTTGGTTTCCTGCACCAGCAGGGCAGCGTCTTCGGCCAGCGCAGACCCCGGTGGCAGGTCATGCAGCAATTCTTTTGAAACGACAGCAATGGTCGAAAGCGGCGAGCCAAGCTCGTGAGCCGCAGCAGCAGCGAGCCCCCCGAGGGCCGACATCCGCTGTTCCCGCACCAAGGCCAATTGTGAGGCTGTGAGGGCCTGCGACATGTCCCGCGCGCGCTGGGCCAGCCACGAGACGTAGAGCGCAACAAACAAGATCGACAGCACCAGAGAGGCCCAAATCGCGCCCGTAAACGTCCGGGGAAAGATCACCGGTTCGCTGGTCCAAGGCAGCGGCAAGGAATTGAGGGCCCCAGCACCGTCACAATACCGATGGCGAGAAAAGCCAAAATCGAGGTTGTCGAGCGTTCAAGGATCGAGGCGGATACGGTCACGGGGGCTAAAATGATGATGGCAAAGGGGTTGGAAACCCCGCCGGTCAACCACAGCAACAAGCCCAATTGCAGCAGATCCCACGCCAAATAGCGCCCTGCTTCGCGGTCACGCAGCCAGAGCGCGTCGCGCCCCTTGCTGCGCCGGGCTTGCCAAGCCCAGATGGTCACACCGATGTTGATGGAGATCGGTATCATGGCGAAGCCGACGGGCAGCTGAAAACCCATGGCGAAATAAACGACCATGACGGCGGCGGCTTGCCCGGCGATGGCAATCCAGCGCATGGCCGTAACGATGCGGAAAGAGACCAACCCGCGTGTTGATTCGAGTTGGTCTGATATTCCATTCAGGAGCGGTGCAGATGTCATGCCCCTAAGCTGTCAGGATTGACGCAAAAAGAAAGGGTTTAGACCGTCGCAGCGTTAATGAATGCTATCGCTGACACCAGCGTCTTCAAAGGTCGACATGCCGCGGTGCAGGCTGCAGGCCGAACGCACGATTTGCGCAGCAAGCGTCGCGCCGGATCCTTCGCCCAGGCGCATGCCCAGTTGCAGGATCGGCTTTTTACCCAATCGATCGAGCACGTCGCGGTGTGCGCCTTCGACCGATAAGTGCCCGGCAAGGCAATGATCGATGGATTCTGGCGCCCAAGCGTGCAAGCAGGCCGCAGCCGCGCAGCTGATGTAGCCATCGAGGATCACGGGAACCCGTCCCATGCGCGCCGCGAGGATCGCCCCGGCGATTGCCGCGATTTCCTTGCCGCCCAAGCGGGCAAGGATGTCCAACCCGTCGGCTGCGTCTGCACCATGCCGCTCGACGCCCTGACGCACCACGTTGATTTTGTTGGTCATGGCATCGCCCTCGACGCCCGTTCCGGGCCCGGTCCAATCTTCGGCTTTTCCGCCGTAGAGCGCGTGGTAAATGGCGGCGGCAGATGTGGTGTTCGCAATGCCCATTTCACCGACCATGAGCAGATCGATGCCTGATTCAACGGCCATCATGCCGTACGACATGGCTTGCGCGCATTCTTGTTCGGACATGGCTGGCTGCTTGGTGAAGTCTTCAGTGGGGTGTTCCAGCGCCATTTCATAGACCATTAAGTCGCCATCGAGGTCGGCGACCAACTGGTTTACCGCTGCGCCGCCAGCCTGGAAATTGTTGACCATCTGGGCCGTGACTTCTGCGGGGAAGGCGGATACGCCCAAGGCTGCAACACCATGATTGCCGGCAAAAACGGCGGTGCGTGGGTGATTAACGGCGGGCATTGCCTTGCCCTGCCATCCAGCCATGAAAATGGCGATGTCTTCCAGATCGGCCAGCGCACCGGCGGGCTTGGTCAGAATGGCGTTGCGCGCGATCGCTTCATCGCGGGCTGCGTCATCGATACCGGGAAGGATTTCGCGCAGGGCACGAATTTCAGCGAGGGAGGCAATTGGTTTTTGTTCGGTGGTCATGAAATCAACTTCGCGGTAAAGCGTTGGAAACAAAAAAACGGGTCAGTCTTGGGGTATATAGGATGAATTGGCGTTCGGCACTGGGAAGCCTAAGCACCAGCCTTGCTTTTCTGACGCGGATCCCGCTGCCGTCATCCCTGTTTCGCGACCATATTGCCGCTTCTAGCGCCGCTTGGGGGTTTCCGGTGGTCGGTTTGCTCATTGGATTTGCGCAGGCTTTGGCGGTTGGCTTGCTGGTCGCTTTGGGGCTGCATCCGGTGGTGATTGCGGTGCTGGTGATGGGCGGTTCGATCATGCTGACCGGCGCACTGCATGAAGACGGTTTGGGCGACGTTGCTGACAGCTTGGGCGGCAGCACGCGGGAACGAAAACGAGCCATTATGAAAGACAGCCGCTTGGGCACCTTTGGTGTGCTGGCGCTGGTTCTGATGGCTGCGATAAAACTTGGGTTCCTGATGTCATTGGCGGGTGGTTTCCAGTGGTCCTTGGCCCTTGGCGTGCTGGTCGGCGCAAGTGTGGTCTCGCGCGCCTTGATGACGGTGGTTTGGGCGGTCTTACCAGCGGCCAGCACCGAAGGGCTCGGGTCCGAGCGACCTTCGTTGGTCATTGGCCTGATCGCTTTGGCCATTGGGTGCGCTGTTCTGGTGGCGTTGGTGCCGCTGGCGCCGGTTGTTGTTCTTGTCGGCGCGCTGGTTGCGGTGATCACGGCTGTGGCCTTTGCCCTTTTTGCAAGGTGGCAATACGGCGGTGTGACTGGTGACGTTTGCGGCGCAACCCAAATGCTGACAGAGCTGGCCTTTTACGGTGCAGCGCTTTCATTGATGTCCTAACAAAAGGTGGACGAGGTCTATGGCTACAGTCACGCGTTGGTTCTGGGTGCGTCACGCGCCGGTTATTAATCCCGACCACATCGTCTATGGGGCGTCAGACATGCCTGTGGATGTCAGTGAAACGCACATGTTTGCCCCGGCTGCGCGCGCTTTGCCGCGGGGCGAAAATGTTGTGTGGCTGACCAGCACGGCGGGCCGAACGCACAAAACGCGAGATGCGATCATCCGCGAAGGATACCCGCCGGTGCAAAGCATCCAAGAGGGCCGCTTTGCCGAGCAAGGCTTGGGCGCGTGGGAAGGTCTGACGTGGGACGAGGCATTGCCCGGCGGTGAGCAGCATCCGTTCTGGCATACCACCGCCGAATATCGCCCCCCGCAGGGCGAGAGCTTTATCGACGTCATTGAGCGCGTGCATGAGGGCATTCTGGAGTGGACGGAAAAGCTGCGGGGCAAGGATATTGTGTGTGTGGCGCATGGGGGCGTTATCCGCGCGGTGACATCAATCGCTATGGGCCTGACGCCGGATAAGGCGCTGTCCGCGAAGCCGCTTTGATTGGGTCGAATACGGCGAAGATGAATCCAAGAAGGCGTGGCGAACCGGCTACGTGAACCTCAGCCCGCGCAAGCCGTGGGGCTTTGCCAATGGTGCACCGCTGGACGACGACGAACGCGGATAGGTGACGCAAGATTCGGAGGTTTTGGTCGCTCGGTCTGCGCTAGGTTGGTGTCCGCATGATCGAGTGATCTTGGGAGAAAGAGCGAATAATGAGCCAGAGCACGGAAAATACGGCGGATGTTTCGTTGGCGCAGCAAGCCGCCGATTTGATTGATGCGCGTGTGACCGATCTGGCAAGGCCGGGACAGCTTTCGCTCAAAGTGCTGGCCGCAGACCTGCAAACCGCGCCCACGCACCTGCAAAAGGTGTTTTCGCGCGTGGTGGGAATATCGCCGTGGGACTATGGCGCGGAAAAGCGTGCCCAAGCGTTTCGAGCGCAACTCAAGTCCGCGCCAAGCGTCACTGACGCCATCTATGGGGCGGGATATGGCAGCCCGGGGGCCATTACCTTCGATATTGTGAGCAGCCCTTTGGGTCGTTTGCTGGTTGCCGCGACGCAGGTTGGCATTTGCTTTCTGTCGTTCGGCGACAGTGACGCTGAACTGAGCGCGACGTTGGCGGCAGAGTTTAATGCCGCTGAAACCTTGCGGCGCGACGAAGGGGGTCTGCGGGCGGTTTTGGAAGACGTGGTGGGCCATTTGGAAACAGGGACCATGCCCAGCCAGCAGCTCGCCTTGGACGTACAAGGAACAGCATTCCAGCGCCGGGTTTGGCAGGCTTTGCTGGCGATTCCGAGCGGCGGGGTTCTTTCTTATGCTGAATTGGGCTTGGAAATGGGGATGGAAGCCGGTCAGCGCGCGGTTGCCAAAGGGTGCGCGACAAACAAGGTCTCGTTGCTGATTCCCTGCCACCGTATTGTTCGCAGTGATGGCGCGATGGGGGGGTATCGCTGGGGCGTCAAACGGAAGCAGCGACTTTTGTCTATGGAAAAGCGTCGAATCGGTGCAAAAGAATAGCAATCGCAACGCCTTGCTCATCTAATCGTTTCTGAGACCCATTTGACTGCTCAAACGCTTTATCGAGATCCTGAAACCATCGAAGTCGCCGGTCGGATGTTTGATGTCACCGTCAACCGTCTCAAACGGGCGCGACGCTTGACCATGCGGATCGACACCAACAAAAGCCTCGTCAAGATTTCGGCGCCGCATCACGTCGATCCAGCGACGCTGAGGGCTTTTTTGGCGCGCAATCAGGCATGGTTAGAGCGGCAAGTCGAAACCCGTCCTTCAACCCAAGTGGTTCGCGAAGGCAGCGTGATTCCTTTTCGTGGCCGGGAATATCGCATTGTCGTTGATGCCTCCGCCGCCGTGATTCAGGCCAATGCTGACGGCGAACTGGTCTTGCCTGCGCGGGGTGAGCCGGTTCTCCGCTTGCAGCGGTTTTTGATCGCCCAAGCGTCAGAAGACCTGAAAGCGCGCGCAGATCGCCTATCGCTTAAGCTCGGCATTCCCTTTCGGTCCTTGCGCGTCCGAGATACGAAAACCCCCGCTGGGGCAGTTGCTCTTCGCGGGCGGGATTGAACTTCTGTTGGCGGTTGATTTTCGCAGGCGACGAAGTGCGTGAGTACGTCGTCGCCCACGAAGTCGCGCACCTCAAGCACATGGACCACAGCCCGGCATTCTGGGCGCAGTGTGCCGCGCTATGCCCGGAAGACTTGGATATCGAAGCTGCGAAAAACACGCTGCGGGTTGAGGGGAATGCCTGGCACGCGCTGGTGTTTGACGGATCGGCAGGCCGATGAAAGCCAGCGACCAGAATGAAGTTGTTGTCCGGCGTGCGGGCGCAAACGACGTTCGGTCTCTGTTGCAGCTCATCAAACAATTTGCTGTGGAAAGTGGGGAGTCGCCCCACGCGGTCAGCGGTGAAGCCACGCTCGCCAAGGCTTTGGCGCATCTCACCGTGTTCATCGCGTACAGCGACGGCGAACCAACGGGTTATTCCTTGGGCATGGAATCGTTGGGGGGGCGCGGATCGGCAACGCCTGAGATACCGGGCTACTATCTGGGTGATTTGTTCATTGCAAAGGCATGGCGTCAGTTGGGATTGGGCCGGGCCCTGCTGTCGGCCATTCTGCAAACCAACACCAGCTGGGGTCCAACGCGGTTCTTGCGGTGGGAAATGTCGACCCGTCCCGAGCATGCCACAACCCGCGCTTTCTACGACGCCATTTTGCCCGAACGGCATGTCGGCGTACCCTTTATTTGGGAAGCGCCAGCGGGCGCAGCGACGGTTTCGCCAGAGCGCTATGACGGTTTCGCCAGAGCGCTATATGGCGTTTCGCCCGCGCCGTTTGATGACCCCGAAAGCGTGGCTTTCGCTGGAGCCGGCCTTTGCGACCCAAGGCGGGCGGTGGTTTGCGCGCTTGCATGAATTAGCAGGCTCGCCGGTGGACTATCCCGCGCTGCTGGATGCTCTGGCGTCCGACGGCTATGCCTATTTATCCATGGCTGAGGGGTTGGATCTGCCAGAGGGCGGGGCTGGGACGGTGTTCGAGGGCAGCTATCGTTTGGACGATGCCGAAGCCTGTTTGGTGGTTTTTCCGGAAAAATCTGGCTGAGTGGGGATGTTCGTCGAATTCTTGCCGTAAAGACCGGGGAAGGACAGGTTGTTCGACCATCTTTGGTGGTTGTTTAGCAAGGGAACATCACGGCGGAATGCTCGAAGCGCTACGACAAGGTGAACCGCGGGTTTGGCAGGCGTTCTGTCAGGATCATGCGGGTTTGGTACTGCACGTCGTGCGCCAGACGTTTGGGCGCTATGGTGTCCGTGGCGAAGCGCACGATATCGAAGATGTCGGTCAGGAAGTCTTCATTCGACTTTCGAAGCACGATTTCGCCCTGCTAAAAAAGTTTGACCCACAGCGGGCCAAATTGACCACTTTCCTTCGTGTGGTTGCGAGCTCAACGGCCATTGACTGGCTGCGTCGTCGCCGTCCTCAGTCCGAGGATATCGACGATCACGCCGGGGCTTTGTCAGACGCGCGAGCAACACAGGCATTTGACGCCATCGGCCAGTCCGAGACCGCGCTGCAAGCGGTGGAGGAAGAGGTGGGTGACACGCCGGATTGTCGGAACGGCAACGCGTGATCCTCAAGCTCATGTTTGATGAAGACATGGACGTCGAGGACATCGCAACCAAGTTGGGGATCGCAGCACAAACGGTTCGAAGCGCCAAACACAAGGCGTTGACCAAGCTGCGGGATGCATTTGAGGCCAAACAGAAAGCGGAGGCCCAGGGACAATGACAAAAACGAAACAACCAGCCGAGTTTGAGGCGCTGCCAGAGGACTTCGATCCGATGGAAATGGCGGCTTTTCTGGATGGTGAAAGCAACACTGATTTGGTCAAAGGGCTAACGCAGTCTTCGGCCTTGCGCGCTGTTGCAGCGGCGGGCTTGGATACGGCGCAGATCGCCGACGTTGAGGCCGCGCAGGCGTTGGCAGAGCGGGCTTCACCGTTGGTCCGACCTGCTGGGTCGGTGGCGGTCGAGCGCGACGGGGGTTTGCTGTCGCGCCTGAGTAACTGGGTTGGTGGCGATTGGCGTGGTGTGACCGCCGGGTTGGTGTTGGGTGTCTTTGGGTTCAGCGCCGGGCTTTTTGGCGGATTGGGCTTAGGCGACATCGGGATCAGCACCGACGATATTCTGATTTCTGCAAGTGCATCAGAGGTCTTTGCCTTTAACAGCGCCGCAGACAGTTCCGTTATCGACCCGTTTGACGCGGTTTTCGGTAGCTTCGAGTAGGGCAAGGCAGATGGTACGGATACTTGGCATTGCAGTGATTGGCTTGATTGCCCTGAACATCGGCATGGGCGCGGCGCTTCTGAAAGGCCGGACGGATGCGGTTAAAAGCATTCGCGTTTTGGAGCAGGAAATTCAGACGCGCTCATCCATTGAGGGTGGGCGTCGGGGTGGTCGCGGTGGAAACAAGGGCCCTCGCGATTTCCGGCAGATGCAGGAGCAGCTGGGTCTAACCGCCGAGCAAACCAACGGGATTCGCCAATTCCTGCGTTCGCACCGGGATAAGCGCCGCGATTTTGCCGCTCATTTCAGGAGCAAAGAGCAAGCCATACGCGATGCGCTGCTGTCGGACACGGTTGATGTCGAAGCGATCATCGTGCTGCGTCGAGAGATTCAAGATCAGCAGCGCGCGTCAAATGATGAGCGCGTCAAATGATGAAGCGTTTCGCGCTTTAGCAACGGTCTTGCAGTCGCTGAGCCAAGAACAGCGTGCGGCTATGCTTGAACTGGCCCAAGGAAGATCCAACTCGCTCTTGTTCCTTTGAGCGCGGAGGGCTATTCCTTATCGTCCTGATATTTGCTGGGACGGGAACATTCGCCATGGAACTTCGTATCGAACGGCAAAGCCTGATGCGCAGTCTTTCACACGTACAGAGCGTTGTGGAACGCCGGAACACGATTCCGATCCTGTCGAACGTTTTGATTGAGTGCGAAGGCGATGCCGTCACACTCACCGCGACGGACATGGACCTGACCATCCGGGAGTCCACCGGGGCGTCTGTGGTCAAGCCGGGCGCGATCACCGCGCCGGCGCACATGCTGTTCGACATTGTGCGCAAGCTGCCCGATGGGGTCGAAGTTGGGCTGACAAGTCAGAGCGATACGGGTCGCATGATCCTGACCGCTGGCAAAGCCCGGTTTGAGCTGTCCACACTTCCGCGCGAAGACTACCCATCGCTCGATGGCGCTGCGATGCCGATTTCCTTTGAAATTCCAGCCGAAGAGCTCAAGACGCTGATTGAGCGCACGCGCTTTGCCATTTCGACCGAAGAAACCCGCTATTACCTCAATGGTATCTATCTGCACGCCATGGGCGAGGGCGCTTCTGCGGCCCTGCGTGCGGTTGCAACCGATGGCCATCGCTTGGCCCGGTTCGAGACCGTTCTGCCAACCGGCGCGGCGGAAATGCCGGGCGTTATCGTGCCGCGGAAAACGGTGGGTGAGTTGGTTAAGCTGCTCGACGGCGGCGAGGAAAGCGTGCGCGTGGCCATGTCTGAGTCGCGCATTGAATTCCGCTTTTCTGACGTGACGCTTTCTTCCAAGCTGATCGACGGCACGTTCCCCGATTACGAGCGCGTCATCCCAACGGCCAACGACAAGTCGATGATGGTCGATAAGGCCACCTTTGCCCATGCCGTTGACCGGGTTTCAACCATTGCGTCGGCTGAAAGCCGGGCGGTAAAGTTAGCGGTTACAGCGGGTCGTTTGAACTTGTCGGCCAACGCACCGGACCGGGGGCAGGCAAACGAAGAAATCGAGGTTGAATACGGCTCAACCGATATCGAAATTGGCTTCAACGCCCGTTACCTGCTCGACATCGCGACCCAGTTTTGTCAGGCGATGCCGCAGAATTCGTTTTTGCCGATGCGGGATCACCAACGCTGGTCAAGGACAAGGACAGCGCGTCTGTGCTGTATGTCCTGATGCCGATGCGCGTTTAGACCAAGCGACTGGCGCACGAGGAACGATTTCCGGTGGACGCGGGCTCGGTCTGGGTCAGCCGCTTGGCCTGCTCACACTTCCGCTCGTATGCGCAGCTTGACGTAACCCTACCCGAAGGCCCGGTTGCTTTTGTCGGATCGAACGGTGCCGGGAAAACCAACCTCCTCGAAGCGATCAGCTTGTTCGCGCCCGGACGGGGCTTGCGCGGTGCGCCTGCCGCTGAGGTGGCCAGCCGGAACGCCGAGGGTGAATTGCTGAACGCCAGTGGCACATGGGCGGTTTCGGCGCATGTCGAAACGCCACTCGGGGGCCGCCAACTGGGTGTTGGCTTGGATACCGCTGGCGGCAAACGCGTGCTGCGGCTGGATGGCAAGAACAAGAACGGCGCAACGGCGTTTGCTGAAATCATGCCGATCCTCTGGCTGACCCCTGACGACGACGCGCTGTGGCGGGGGCCAGCGCTGGATCGTCGCCGGTTCTTTGACCAACTGGTCGCCGCCTACGACCCCGGTCACGTGAGCAATGCCCAAGCCTATGGCCAAGTCATGCGCCAGCGTTTGAAGATCCTGAAAGACGCAACCAAGGCCAACACCGCCCCCGATACGACTTGGCTGGACAGTCTGGAAGAATCCATGGCGCGTCAGGGGGTGGCGATGGCGGCGGCGCGGCGGGGTTTGATGCGGCGCTTGTCGGCTTGTCGGATCGGATTATCGGCGGCGTCGGGCCTTTTCCCGGCGCGCGGCTGGGCTTCAAAGCGGGCATCGAAACAGCCCTTGCGGTGGATTCTGCACTGGATGTCGAAGATCAATTCCGACGCAAGCTGGCAGAGGTTCGCGCCCGCGATGGCATTGTGGGACAATCGACCGTCGGACCGCACCGCTCTGACTTGGACGTGTACCATGCGGTCCATGGACGAGAAGCCTCGCAATGCTCCACGGGGGAGCAAAAGGCACTGCTGCTCGCGGTCATTCTGGGCCATGCGCAATTGCTGACCGCGGCGCGTCGATTGAAGCCAATTATGCTGCTGGATGAGGTGGCTGCGCACTTGGATTTACCCCGAAGAGCCGCTTTGCTGGAGGCTTTGGTGCCTTTGGGTGGACAAATATGGATGACAGGTACCGAATCGATAACATTCTGCGAAATAAGCGGTGAAATTGCTTTGTTTTCAGTCCATAATGGCGGGGTAACTCAAGAGAGCTAAATCACAGCCTCCGCCGTCCTTTGGCGAGATAGGCTGAAGTAGGATGGCATGGCAGAACAGCAGCAAGACGAATACGGCGCAGACAGCATCAAAGTCCTCCGTGGATTGGATGCCGTTCGCAAACGCCCCGGTATGTACATTGGCGATACGGACGACGGCTCGGGCCTGCACCACATGGTCTATGAGGTCGTTGATAACGCGATCGATGAAGCGCTGGCCGGACACTGTGACCATTCGCGGGTTATCCTGCATGAAGATCCCC
>Ga0206124_10001766_pt1 | contig 16695 bp, 17 predicted proteins | sample Helgoland_Spring_3_FD_148671 | JGI IMG/M metagenome (GOLD analysis project Ga0206124, IMG submission 148671) | Pelagic subsurface seawater microbial communities from Kabeltonne, Helgoland, North Sea - Helgoland_Spring_Bloom_20160321_2 | ecosystem: Environmental > Aquatic > Marine > Epipelagic ... | reverse complement strand
CAACAACGGTTAAGTTAAGCTCATTCAGCAGACCCAAAATTTGGTCTGCGTCGCCACCAGGATCGACAACAAGGGCTTTTGAAGAAAGGCGATCGCCAATGATTGAGCAATTACACTGCAGTGGTCCAACAGGGAATGTCCTGATAATAAACTGAGAGAGAGGCTGTTGGTCTTGTGTCATTTTCGGTTTCCCTAATTTTTAATCAAACTTCCGATAGCTTAAACAGTCGATGAAAGTTTTGCGTGGTTATTCGTGCTAAATTTTCGAGTTCAATACCATGTATATCAGCCAAACATTGTGCCACTTCAACCACATACTGAGGTTCATTCTTAGAGCCTCTATAAGGCACCGGTGCTAACCAGGGAGAATCTGTTTCAACGAGGAGCCTGTCCAAAGGAATCTTGGCGGCAACGCGTCGAAGTTCTTCTGCATTTTTGAAGGTAATAATACCCGAAAAAGCTATATAGAATCCAAGTTCAATTGCATCTTGGGCCATATCCCAGGACTCGGTGAAGCAATGCAACACCCCAGCCGCTGGAGATGGGTACTTGCGCAATAGACGAATGGTTTCGTCGACCGCATCTCTGGTGTGGATGATAATTGGCTTGTTAGTCAGTTGGCTCGCTAATAGGTGATTTACAAAACTTTCACTTTGCCATTCAATGGTGTCCGAGCTGTAGAAGTTATCTAATCCTGTTTCGCCGATGGCGATAACACCTGGCTGATGCGCTAGAGCAACAAGTTGATCTACAGAGACAACCGTCTGTATATTTTTACTTAATGGATGAACTCCAACAGAAGTGTAAACATTTGGGAAGTCTGCCGTTAGTTCAACTAGAGATTTAGATGATTCCAAATCCACAGCAATACTCAGTATTTGCCCAACCCCCCGAGCGGCTGCATCAGACACAACGGCTGCTAAACCGCCTGCACGGGTCGTGAGATCTAACTGATCGAGATGACAATGCGAATCTACCAACATACTGAATTGTTACCCAAATGATTAACTGATTATTTTTTAAGAATGCTATCTATTTGAAAACACCTGAGTCCAACTCATTAATAGCTCTTCCCATAATAACTGCTGGTTTACATTGCTACCCGACAGGATCATGGCATGCATAAGGTGTAATCGGTCAGAAAATAGATATATTTTTTGATTCCCTTGGCTGGTCGAATCGCTTGTAACTAAGCGGTGAATATAATTCATAAACCATTCTAGAGCTTGTGGAGGAGCCAACTTGCTACATTGCTGCGCAGCGTCGATAAAAGACAGTTTTCCATCGCGAACCGCTACTAGCATACTTTCAAAGGTTTCTTGCTCTTTTAAGCTGTCACTTTGAATACATTCAAGAGCGAGCAAGGGCCTACCAGAGGCTACTTCGAGTGCTTTGCCTACACTAACATTATCCCCAGTAACGGTTTTCAACCAATCGCCTGCTGCTTCAGCTGGGGGAGTTAACAGGGCCTTCTTCTGACACCTACTTCGAATTGTTGCAGATAGTAAACTCGGCCGATGAGAAACCAAAATAATCAGTGTCTTACCTTGTGGCTCTTCAAGACTTTTCAAAAGAGCATTTGAAGAGCTGTTGTTCATAGATTCACTAGGGGCGATGATTGCCACCTTCCAACCCCCCTGCTGCGCGGTCTTGTCCAGGGTCGATATCAGCTTACGTATATCACCGATCAGGATATCTTTACCTGCATCGGGTGGCTCTAATAGAGCAAGGTCAGGATGAGAGCCAGCTGCAAGCAACTGACAGCCTTTGCAGGCACCACAGGCATAGTTATTCATCTCTGCCGTACAGAGTAATCTATGGGCCAATGCTGTTGCCAATCGTTGTTTTCCAATGCCATTGGGACCACTAATCAATAAGGCATGGGGCAGTCGCTCATACTCTAATGCTTGACTAAAATCCTTCCAGACACCCTCTTGCCAAGGCAATGGTAGCGCAACACCTGTTTGATACGCCTCCATTACTAAGTTGCGCTCGCTTGAGAGTAAAAGTTTTCTAAAACAGCTTCAATACTTGCCTGAACCTGTTCGAGGGATTGAGATGCATCAATCACAGCACACCGTTCAGGATTCTCCTCAGCAATTTTAAGATATCCTTGCCGCACTCGATCAAAGAATTCAACTTGCTCTTGTTCAAAGCGATCTGGGGTACTTCTCTCGCTAGCTCGCTTAAGACCAATTTCTACTGGAATATCAAGAATTAACGTCAAATCAGGTCTGAGATCACCTTGGACAATCTGCTCGAGCTTAGCAATCAAAGAGCAGTCCATCTCACGGCCATATCCCTGATAGGCGTAGGAAGCATCAGTGAACCGGTCGCACAGCACTGAAGTTCCTGAATCAAGGGCGGGTAATATCACCTGATCCAAATGCTGCGCCCTGCCGGCAAACATAAGTAGAAGTTCTGTGGAGTCCCCGACCTTTTCTTTGCGAGGCGTTAAAAGTAACTCGCGTACTTGCTCTGCTAGAGGCGTGCCGCCCGGTTCTCGAGTCGATACAAACTCGACACCCCGTCGATTAAGCCAATATTGAATGAACTCAATGTTGGTGGTCTTTCCGACTCCTTCAGTTCCTTCAATAGTGATAAATTTACCTTGCATCTGTTTGTCGCTTTATTAACTAAGGTTTTGTAGGGGCAGACTGATAATCTTCTGTCCGGCCATCGATTTGATAACGTCTTACCGCTTTTGTATGCTCATCAAGAGTATCTGAAAAGTAATGCCCGCCATCGCCTCGCGCTACGAAGTATAGGCTAGAACCCTCCTCGGGGTGAAGTGCAGCATGAATGGCTTCTGCGCTTGGCATAGCAATTGGCGTTGGAGGAAGACCATTAATCATGTAAGTGTTGTATGGAGTATAGTTTTTGAGGTCTGATCTTCGAATATTTCCATCAAATCTCTCGCCCATACCGTAAATAACTGTGGGATCAGTTTGCAATCTCATACGCTGCTGTAAACGTCTAACAAAGACGCCGGCAATTGCAGGTCGCTCAATCGCTAGACCTGTTTCTTTTTCGATTATGGAGGCCATTATTAATGCATCATAAGGAGTGTCGTACGGTAGGCCCGATGCTCTAGCATGCCATTCCCTATCGAGTATTTCCTGCATTTTACCATGCGCTCTCTTAAGGATATCCGCAACTGAGTCAGATGAGGTATAGGTATAGGTATCGGGGAAAAACCAGCCTTCAGGGTTATTCTTTTTAAAATCAACTGCGTGAAGCAACGTGGAAACCTCTTGCTTCGGTTCTAATCTGAACTGAGTTGTTGAGTTCAGGAGCGACAACCATTCCTCAAAAGACCAACCTTCAGGAAATGTCAGCTTACGACGAATTACGTCGCCGTTGTTAAACTTAGCCAATAATGTCCGTGCAGTGTCGGTTGGATCGATCCAATAATCTCCAGCTTGAATGTCTGTTTTATCACGTATGATTGCATATACAGACAATATTTTAGGCTGAGATATTATTTTTTGTTTATACAGTCGATCATTCACCTGACTAAGATTACTACCTTTTGGGATGACCCAAACAATAGGCGTTTCTGATGTGTCCACAAGCTTAATTGGGCTGTCCAGATGCTGTGTTACCAACCCATACAGCCAACCCGTTGCAAGGAATCCTACCACTGCTATCCATAGCGAAATTCTAAGCATAAAAGGGCTCATTTAAAACAAGAATAGAATTGAGCTAACATTAGTTGCAAGTCTCTTGTGTTACTGCCGATCGTAAAAGATTTTACTTCCGACTGATCTTGATTCAGTATACCTGTAACTGGAACAATACCTTTAACAGAGTTACAAATGAAGATCTCGGTGGCACCACGGAGTTCTCTCTCGGTTAAGGAATTAATTCTTACTCCTAGTTGCAACGCGGGAAATATCTCATCAATCAAGACAGAACGCATCACTCCTGAAACGCCACAGAGAGACAAATCAGGGGTAGTCCACCCTTGAGACTGAGTTTTAAGAAAAACATTTGCCGAAGTAGTCTCAACAAGACAGTCGTTAGTATCGAACATCAAGCCATCATCACACTCATTGGGGTGGACCTCATTGCGCGCTAAAACCTGATCTAAGCGATTTAAATGTTTAATGCCTGCCAGTGGCTTATTCAGCGCTAATTGATGCGCACAGCGCCACAGGTTAACTCCGTGGTCACGCTTAGGGTTACCCTCAGCTGAGCTGGGGCTATAGCGGAAAATAACATTTGGACTGATGTTATCAGGATTCTGGTAACCCCTGCCTCCTGATCCAGCGGAGAGAATAATCTTTACAACCCCTTCAGTAAATTTGTGATGAACAAGAATATCGTGAAACTTGCTCAAATATCCGTCTAACTTTTTTTCGTTTGTATTAATACTCAGTTCAGCTGCATCTTTACACATCCTGCTGAGATGACGATGCCTCAGGGGAAAGCTAGAGTTATTGTAATTAATGGTTTCAAATAATCCATGACCATAGCTCAGGCCACGATCAGACAACAGTGCTGATGGATCAGCATTACAGAGTTCCGGATAACCATCGATCGAATAAAAGAAGTCAAATGTTTTCATAGGCCCATTAAACAAAACTTTTGGCCAAAAAAAAACCGCCCCAATTGGAGCGGCTTTTCATGTATCTGGATTTAGCTGTTCGCATTGATGTAAGTAATTGCATCATTAACAGTTGCGATCTTCTCAGCTTCCTCGTCAGGGATCTCTGCATCGAACTCCTCTTCAAGAGCCATAATCAGCTCTACTGTGTCAAGAGAGTCTGCGCCGAGATCTTCCACAAACGATGAAGTCACCTTCACGTCTTCTTCTTTAACACCTAATTGCTCGGCAACCATTTTGATAACGCGTTCTTCAATATTACTCATCTTGTCTCCACTCCATATAAGGGATCGATGTTTACTGATTTCAAGTCATAAGACTCAAAAACGGGATTATGTGAGCTAAGGCCGGCATTTTACCTTACAAATATTAAAATGCTAGTCTCTAAATGAAAAAAAGCTATAACGTTTGCAGAAAATCCACCTACTAAGACATGTACATTCCACCATTAACGTGGATCGTCTCACCTGTAATGTAGCCCGCTGCGTCACTTACTAAAAATTTGACAACCGCTGCAATCTCCTCCGGAGCCCCTAATCGGGCTAAGGGAATCTGGCCTAAAAGAACCTCTTTGTTGGCATCAGGTAGGTCTTTAGTCATGTCTGTGTCAATAAAACCCGGTGCGACTGTGTTAACTGTGATGCTACGTGAGCCAAGTTCTTTGGCAAGCGCACGGCTAAACCCTTCAACCCCGGCTTTTGTTGCAGAATAGTTGCTCTGCCCACCGTTGCCCATCGAGCCTACCACTGAGCTTATATTAACTATTCGTCCCCAACGGGCCTTTGTCATAGGTCTAACACACGCCTTTGATAGCCGAAATACGGCATTGAGATTAGTATTAATTACGTCTAACCATTCATCCTCTTTCATCCGCATTAATATATTATCTTTAGTGATACCTGCATTATTTATCAGTACAGTAGGAGCACCAAAATTTTCCACAACACTCTTTAAAAGAGCACTAATCGAATCAGGGTCAGTTACATTTAATGGCATGCCAGCGCCCAAAATTCCCTTAGCAACAAACCGTTGGCTGATGCTATCGGCACCAGAGGTCGTGGTCGCCGTCCCTATGACGATATACCCCGACTCACCAAGGATGTCAGCTATTGCCGCTCCTATACCGCGACTTGCCCCAGTGACCAATACTACTTTTGATTCTTCACTCATAGATTCACCTTTGATTATTTAAACAGCAGCCAGGGCATTTTTTAAACTGGCAACATCTTCTGTTGAAAAAGAGACTATTTCTCTATTAATTCGCTTGGACAAGCCACTTAAGACACGACCAGGCCCGCACTCAACAAATTGCTCTGCGCCTCGTCGTCTTAGCTCAAGAACGCAATCTACCCAGCGGACTGGGCTATAAATCTGTTCAAGCATTAACTTCTTAATGGCGGCCGGGTCACTCTCGGACTGGCCATGAACATTGTGAATCACAGGTATCTCCGGAGCGCTAAACGTTACAGACCTAACTTGCTCTGTCAGACCTTTAGCAGCAGGTGCCATTAAGGAGGTATGGAAAGGCGCGCTCACTGGCAATGGCAGAGCACGCTTCGCACCGGCTGCCTTACATAATTCTATTGCACGGCCGACCGCGTCCGCTGATCCAGCAATTACCACCTGTCCTGGCGCATTAAAATTGACTGCATCGACAACTTCATCTCCCCTCGCCTCGGTACAGGACTGGCAGATCGACTCATCATCTAACCCTATTATTGCAGCCATAGCTCCAATTCCTAGGGGAACCGCAACCTGCATTAAGGCTCCCCTTGATCTAACAATTCCAACAGCATCTTCAAACTTTACTGCACCCGCACAGACCAGTGCTGACCATTCTCCTAAACTGTGCCCTGCTAATACCGCTGGCATAGCCCCATTTTTATTCATCCACAGGCGCCAAACAGCCACACTAGATGCCAGTAGAAGTGGTTGCGTGCGTTCGGTTAAATTAATTTGCTCCTGAGAGCCCTCTTGGCTCATTTTCCAGAGATCATAACCAAGCACCTCAGATGCTTGGCTAAAAGTATCCTCAACAATAGAGTTAAACTCAGCCAATTCACTAAGCATTCCAATCTTCTGAGATCCCTGACCAGGAAATACAAAGGCAAGATTATTTTTCATGAGTCTCCGCTAGTTTGTAGTATCAATGAGTTTTTCCTGCAGTAATGGCGTTAGCGCCTTAGGCAAGTTGTGCGCCGCAGCTTCAATAGCTACATCTAAGGCATGTCCGAAAGCCTTCCGAGAGGCACTTCCGTGACTTTTAACCACGACTCCATCCAGGCCCAACAGATACGCTCCGTTATAAAGCGAAGGGTCGAGTCTATTTTTAAGATCCTTAAAAGACTGACTAAAAACCCCTAGTACAAGCCGAGCAAGCCAGTTCTTTTTCACAAGATTTTCTAAAATAACTGAAATCATATTAGCGAAGCCTTCGGTTGTCTTGAGTGCAATATTGCCGCTGAAGCCATCACAGACAACAATATCTGCAATACCTTCAAAAATGCCATCACCCTCTATGAACCCCACGTAATTAATACTCGAATCACCCTCTAGTAGCAGCGATGCCTGTTGCAATTCCTCGCTACCCTTAATGTCTTCTACCCCAACATTTAATAGTCTAACAGTGGGATTACCAATATTATCGAGAAGTCTCGCTGTTAAATCCGCCAAAATGGCAAATTCATGCAACTGTCCAGCCGACGAGTGAATATTGGCACCTAAATCCAGAACGTAGGTTCTCCCCTCAACCGTAGGGAATGTTGTGCAAATTGCAGGACGAGAGATTCCGGGTAGAGTTTTCAGATTGATCAAACCGAGAGCCATGAGAGCACCGGTATTGCCAGCGCTGATACAGGCATCCACCTGACGGGTTGCGACGGCTTTAATAGCAAGACCCATAGATGAGTCTTTCTTATTTCTTAGCACAGCGGAGGGCTTGTCGTTGTCACAAACCTCTATATCAGAGTGATAGACGCTTATTCGATTCTTAACCTGAGAAGACGCCTGATTCAGCTCAACGGCTATAGCCGCTTTGTTGCCGAATAAGTCAGCCTCCACATTTGGATGTCTTTTTAGAGAGGTTATCAACGCGGACACGGTCACTGATGGGCCAAATTCACCACCCATCGCATCTACCGCAATCCGAACCGAACTTGCCAAGGGAATGCCTAGTCGGCGCTTGTCTCAACCACTTTTTGTCCGCGGTAGAAACCGTCTGCAGTTACGTGGTGACGCAGATGTCTCTCTCCGCTCACTGAATCAGTAGAAACAGTTGCTGAAGTCAATGCATCATGGGCACGACGCATGCCACGTTTTGAACGAGTTTTACGACTCTTTTGAACAGCCATCAGATACTCCTAATCTAAATGTTGTATGCAGTTATTAATTACGTTTTAACTGCTCTAAAATACTAAATGGGCTATCAACGATAGCTTCATCATGTGTAGCCTCTACCTTTTCTATAAAGGTATCCCCTGTGCACTCCCCCATGGCGTGGTAATTAACCAATGGTAGCGCTAATAAAATTTCATCTTCAAGTAACTCGTTTAAGTTGGCCATTTTATCAACAACAAGCCAAGGCTCATAGTTCTTTGCAACTCTATCCTCATGATCTTCTGACCAAATGACCTGTACTGCAAACTCAGCATGAAGATCAACCTGTACTGGGTCTAAGCAACGCTGACAAACGGTGTTCACAGTTACATCGGCATTACCGTGAGCTATCTTAGCTCGTGATTCGTCAAGCTCAAATTGAATCGAAGCCCTTAAGGGCTTACAAATCTCAGCAACTGATGCTGACAACCTTGGAAGGTTATCAGACTTAACTTCCCCTTCAAGTAGATAACCTTGGAGGGCCAGTTTTCGCGGGTCAATGTGAGTCGGCAGTGCCATAAAATCAGGTCGATCTCAGTTAGGCGCGCATGATATGCAGAACACTGTGATCTGTCAAAGAAAATTGGTTGATTTCAGTGCTTTAAAGTTCAGTAGCAGGTTAGAATGTAAAATAACAAGCTTTCTCAGGGATTTTGGGAGCTTAAATTCTCAAGTAAGCACCTAAAATATGAAAGCAGCCTAATGTCTCAAATCATTCTAGCATCTACATCCGAGTATAGACGATCGCTTCTATCTCGCTTGAGTTTGAAGTTCACCTGCATTGCCCCAGAGACGGACGAATACGCCCTTCTAGAAGAGCCACCGATCGCAACGGCTATGCGTTTAGCCGAGTCTAAAGCTTGCTCTACTGCTGAGCGCTATCCTGAGGCTGTCGTAATAGGCGCTGATCAAATTGCAGATCTTGAAGGCCAGCCAATTAACAAACCCATCAGCCATGACCTAGCTGTTGCACAGCTCTCACTGCAGTCAGGGAAAATTGTCAGATTTCATAGCGCAATTGCCGTCGCTCAGATGGATTATTCAGGTGAACTGCGACATAAATCATGCATCAACACAACTGATGTTCACTTTAAGGATCTAAATGAGAGTCAAATACAGGCCTATTTAGCTGCAGAGAAACCCTATGATTGTGCCGGAAGCTTCAAAGTTGAGGGTCTTGGCATAAGCCTTTTTGAGTCGGTTAAGACTACAGATCCGACGTCTCTTGTGGGACTTCCCCTGATAGACCTATGCAAATTACTTGCCCATTTTAAGATAGATATAATTTAGATATAACTTTATATTATTTAATTAAAGTACTGATATTTATAAATATCTTAGCGTATCTGAGAACCTGTCGACACATGCAATTGGATGATAAAACTCTAGGCGCTCTTTACTGTGAGCACCATAGTTTACGCCAATCGATCTCATTGATGCCTGCTGAGCCATCGACAAGTCAAACTCAGTATCCCCGACCATGAGGGCTTCATTGCTGCTTACAGAAAATTGATCAAGCAGTTCATTTAGCATTAATGGATTTGGCTTTGACAGCGTTTCATCTCCACAGCGTGAGCCATCGAAATAATCACTCATATCATGAGCAGCTAAGACTCTATCAAGACCTGCCCTGCTCTTACCGGTGGCAACTGCGAGAATATAGCCTTGGCCTTTAAGGATATCTAAAGTTTCTGTAACACCCGGAAAGAACTGGCATGGCGCCTTGTCCTGCTCCCGAAAATGTCGTGAATATAACTTAGTAAAAGCGTTCGCATCAGCTGGGGCAAGACCAGGAAAGAGCTGATTAGTCGCTTCCACTAAACCAAGACCAATAATATCAGCGGCACTCTCCCGGGATGGCACCGTCAGTCCTGCATCCGCTGCAGCCAAACGGATACAGCTGGATATTTTCTCTACGGAGTCACAGAGAGTTCCATCCCAGTCAAAAATAAGTAGTCTTGGCTTAGTGATATTTCTTTCCTATGATTATTGTATTTTTTGAAGAACCTTACCAAGATCATCTGGCAAGGGCGCGTCCACGACAACCCACTGATCAGACAAAGGATGTTTGAATCTTAGGCTCTTGGCGTGCAAGAACAGTCGCCTGCAACCAAGACCGCGCATTGAATCATTGAACTCTTTGTCCCCGTATTTCTCATCTCCGGCAATAGGCTGCCCTGAGAACTGGCAATGCACTCTAATTTGATGAGTTCGTCCAGTTTCTAAGGTTACATCTAACAAAGTTGCCTGCTTAAAGCGTTGCGCGATATCGAAGTGGGTAACTGAGGCTTTTCCTTCAACATCAACCTTGACAATACGCTCGCCAGAGGAAAGTTGGTTTTTTCGTAAAGGCGCATTCACGGTACTCTTGCCCTTCGGCCATTGGCCCGAAACCAACGCTTGATAGCTCTTTTTGACCTGGTTGCGCTGCATGGCGTTTTGTATATCGAGCAAGACACTGCGTTTTTTTGCAAACATTAAGCAACCGGAAGTTTCTCGGTCTAATCTATGAACTAACTCCAGAAACCTTTGCTTCGGCCTTTCGGCTCTAAACGCCTCTATTGCACCCAAGGACACCCCACTACCCCCGTGCACCGCAAGACCACTCGGCTTATTAAAAATCAGAAGCCCTTCATCTTCGAACAAAACATTCTCAGAAAGGTACCGTTTGAGTTCTTTTCCAGGAACAGCAGGCGCGCCTCGTTGAGCGGTCCTAATGGGCGCTATCCTTACGATATCGCCTTCTTTGATGCGAGTATCAGGCTTCACTCGCCCTTTATTAATCCTTACCTCACCTTTGCGTAAAAGATTGTAAATACGTGACTTAGGGACACCTTTAAGATGCCTTATAAGAAAATTGTCCAACCGCTGCCCTTCTTGCTCAGGCCCTATTTCGGTATAGGTTACTTTGTCGAACTTATTTTCTTCCACGAATGATAGATCCATTAGTTTCTCAGCGAGGCATTGTAACGATCAAATCGCTATAAACAAATCTAATTACTACTTTGATTTGTAGGAACCTGAGTTTATTGTTATATTGCGATCCGAACCGACATGCAGAGTGCCCAATGGAAGGCACAGTGTTGAGGGTTTTAAAGGCCTGAAGACTAATTTGGCCAAGAATACAGGGCTATTTGCTGAATTTTTATGAGCAGATAGCCAAATATAGCTGAGTGAGTTCAGCAAGTGAAAGTCTGAAATAGACAAAGGTTATAAGCTAGGCACTGCCGCTTCGATAATCGTCATACAAACGATACAATCATTAACTCGAAGGCGTTGATATACGGTGATTAGCTGAATAAAAACGAATAATTAGTTGATTTAGAGACCATTTTAACAAGCTTAATTATGGCTTGAAATTTGCGGTCATCAATCCACAGAACGTTACCTAAAGTTAGGCTCTGTGGGGCCAAGAATCTAAATTAACAATAACAAGGCAATAGCGATTTAAATCCTGTGGCCGAATGAAATTGAATCATAAGTTCAAATTTTGTCGGTTGTGTATGGTAACGTCGCGATATAGCACCCGTTAATAATAGTATATGTTATTAGCGCTAGAAGTCTGCTACCCATGCCTACTCGTGGTCCTTTCCTCTTTTTCTTTCCTTTACTCTGATACTGCTCAGAACAACAAGTAAAGGTGAATTATGAAACGTATGTTAATTAATGCATCGCACACTGAAGAAGTGCGCGTTGCTATGGTAGATGGCCAGCGGCTATATGATCTCGATATAGAAAACAGAACCAGAGAACAAAAAAAATCAAACATTTATAAAGGTAAGGTAACGCGAGTCGAACCAAGCCTTGAAGCTGCTTTTATTGATTATGGCGCAGAACGCCATGGCTTCCTCCCTCTTAAAGAAATATCCCGAGAATACTTCAAGAAAGGTGCATCTGATGGTGGTCGCGTCCGCGTTCAAGACGCCCTCAAAGAGGGACAAGAAGTAGTCGTCCAAGTCGAGAAAGAAGAGCGCAGTAATAAAGGCGCAGCACTAACTACCTTCATCAGCCTGGCTGGTCGGTACCTGGTACTGATGCCAAATAATCCCCGCGCTGGTGGCATATCTCGGCGTATCGAAGGTGATGAGCGGGCTGACTTGAGAGAAGCTATGCGCGGCCTTGATATCCCAGACGGTATGGGTGCAATTGTAAGAACAGCCGGCATCGGTCGAGCGACCGAAGAACTTCAATGGGACTTCAACTATCTACTTCAACTTTGGAATACTATTACTGAAGAGTCAGGGAAAGCTAAGGCGCCCCACTTTCTATTCCAAGAGAGTAACGTGATTGTTCGTGCGATTAGAGACTATCTGCGTCAGGACGTTGGAGAAGTTATTGTCGATGGCGAAGAAGCTTACGCTCTTGCGGCAGCCTTCATCACTACGGTCATGCCAGACTTTAGAAGCAAAGTGAAGTTTTATCAGGATGAAATCCCACTGTTTAACCGCTATCAAGTCGAAAATCAGATTGATACTGCTTTCTGCCGTGAAGTGAGCTTGCCTTCTGGAGGGTCGATAGTGATCGATATCACCGAGGCATTGGTCTCAATCGATATCAACTCAGCTCGCGCAACTAAAGGCGGTGATATCGAAGAAACTGCGTTTAACACCAATAAGGAAGCAGCAGAAGAAATAGCCCGCCAGTTGCGTTTGCGCGATGTGGGTGGACTTATTGTTATCGACTTTATCGATATGCTCAATAGTCGCCACCAAAAGGATGTCGAGAACAAAATGCGTGATGCTCTAGAAGTTGATCGTGCCCGGGTACAGGTAGGTCGAATCTCTCGCTTTGGCTTGTTAGAAATGTCTCGACAGAGACTGCGTCCGTCTCTCGAAGAAACAATGTCTCGAACATGTCCTCGCTGCAAAGGACAAGGCACCATTCGTGGGACCCGATCTCTTGCTCTATCGATATTAAGACTGGTAGAAGAAGAAGCACAAAAAGAGTTTAGTCGTGAAATTCGGGCCATAGTGCCGGTACCAGTGGCGACCTTTTTGCTAAATGAAAAACGCAAAGAGATATCTGACATTGAGTCGCGAAATAGCATTCAGGTTACCGTGCTACCCAACACTGAGATGCAAACACCGCATTTTGAGGTTGTTAGGATCCGCAACCAGGATGAAGAGAGCACCGACTTCAGCTATCGTCTTGCCGATGAACTTAGCAAACCAGAAGAGGAAGTAGTAACAGAGGCAGCAGAGCCCCAAGCTCTTCCAAAACCTGCAGTTAAAACAGTAATTCCGTCCACCCCTGCCCCTGTTATGGCTCCTACTCCAGTTGTTGAGGAGAAAAGCCAAGGCTTTGTTAAGCGGCTATGGGCAAGTATGTTTGGTGAAACTGAAGAGCCAGTGGTAGAAAAGAAACCAAAACCTACAAACAATAGAGGTCGTAACAACCGCAATAATCGTAATCGTGGCGGGCAAAACAACCGCAACCGTGGCGGGCAAAACAATCGCCGTCCTAACGAGCGTAACGCAGAAAACAAGAATGCCAGTACTGAACAGTCAAATGATCAAAAAACGGCTCCTAAAGGCAATCAAAACCGTAATAATCGTCGCAATAAAAATAATCGTCCGAAAGATGCGGTGGCTCCTAAGGAAGCGGCAGTCCAAAAAACCACTGACACCAAGCCAGTTGAGACTTCAGCAAAAGCAGAAGGTGGCGATCAATTGAAACGGCGTCCCGATGACAAACGTCGCGGGCCTCGTCGTCGCCGTCAGCGACAAGATGTACCAAAAGCTATGTTGGACCAAGCTACAGCGCTAACTAACTCCCCAAGCGATACTGCAGCAGACAAAGCCCCTGTTTCACCGTCTGCGGAGGTTAAGACGCCCAAGGAAACTACCGATCTAACGCCAGTCAAAGACGCTAGTGTCGCCGATACTGCACAGCCTAAAGAAGCCAAACCTAAGCCCAAGCGCAAAGCCGCGCCTAAGGCGAAAGCATCAAAGGATGAGCCGAGCAGTAAAGCTGTTGGTACTGTAACTGATTCAGTCGTTGACAACGCAGATACGCCTAAGAAGCCAGAAGCTAAAAAATCTGCTGCGAAGGCAAAACCAAAAGCTAAACCTGCGAAGGTAGGAAAAGCTAAACCTGCAGCCGACTCAGATGCCTCTCCTGTGGTTGATACAGTGGTAAGAGCTAGTAATGATCCTCGCAAAAAACCTAAACCAGTTATGGAGGTCAAGGTGAGCACAGAGCGTGTCGAAATACCCGCCCCAGCGGTTTCATCGGAGCCGACACCAGTAGCTAGCAAACCCAAAAAAGCTGGACCAAGGGCCTCCAATGACCCACGGAAAAAGCGTGCGGCGGCAAAGCCAAAGGCAGCTTCAAAGGCTAAAAAAGCTGATTCTGAAACCGCTAAAACGAGTCTATCTGAAAAATCTTCAGAGGAAAATATACCAAAGTCTTAATTGGTACTTGTTCCAAGTAAAAGGCGCTGTATAATCGCGCCTTCAAAAGGTGGGATGGCAGAGCGGTTGAATGCACCAGTCTTGAAAACTGGCATACGTTAATAGCGTATCTAGGGTTCGAATCCCTATCCCACCGCCATTTACATTAATTAAGCCTCTGTTTTTGCAGGGGTTTTTTTATGCCTGCTAGATTTTAATAATTTTATATACCACTTTATATACCACTTAGATATGGTGATAGGTTAAAATGGGAGCATGGCAAATACTAAACAAATTGATCTTAAATCAGTTGAAAAACTCGCATCTCTCGGGCTTACAGAACAGCAAATTGCTGACTCTCTCGGTATCTCTCGATCTACTCTTAGTCGCAGAAAGGCCGATGATGAGACATTTGATACAGCGTTACGCAAAGGCAAGGCCAAAGCTATTGTAAAAGTCAGTAGCGCGCTGATGAGAGAAGTCGAGAAAGGCTCTTTGAGGGCGATTATCTTCTATTTGAAATGCAGAGCAGGATGGCGAGAAGAAGAGCCTGAGATAAGAGAGATACCGCCTCTAACAATAAGTGTTATCAAGCCATGAGAATAGATGTTGGCGGTTTAACGCTCAGTCCCCTTAGTTTAATCCGTGAACGTCATATCCTTGCAGATCAGGCTTTTTTTGAACTTTCGTTTTTTTTCTTCAAGATATGCTGTTGTTTCTTGATATCTGAGCCCAATTTGTTCCATTCCTTCGCAAATTGAGCACCCAAACTCATTGTTGTTTCATCCTTTTCAATTTCTTTCACCGCAGATGTCATAAACGAGCTCATCGCTAGATATAGCGTTAACATTAATATAGTAAAAACTTCCTTCGAGTGTTCTTTTTGACTAACTATTGAGAAGTTCTTATCCCCCATGCTTACAACACTCGATAGCTTATCAGTTATTGGCATTACAGAATGAATACCAAAGTTGGAGCCCATATTGTACAAGTTCAATAATGCATCTTCTTCATTTTTGAACCTGAACTCTTTCCTCCATCGTTTTCTGTTTTCTTTTTCGGCATGTCCCTTAGAATAGAGTTCTGCCAAAGTTGGATCATCAAGCATTCGCAAAAGATTTCTACTACCTTCTGCTGCGATTCTACCCATAGATAGTGCAGATTGTGGCTCACCCCGCATGCAAAATAGAAGACTTTCTCGGAAATTTCTAAAAACATCCTGTATGAGAAACTGTTGATGAAAACTCTCAAATTTTGTTTGGATAAATATATCGCAAACTAATCCAGAGAGATTTACCAATTTATTAGCTAGATCGACTTTCCGAGAATTCTGTTTCTTGAATTTGACTAGAGAAGAAATGTCGATACTAAGATTATCCATTTAATTAATCCTTTTTCTGTTACCCACACGAACTATTTGGCTATTGTTTTAAATATTTTGTACCTCTAAACCTAGACTCAACTTCCGTATTCATTCCTTTCCTGACAGCATAGACCTGACGTCTGAATAACGGCTTGCAATCAAGAGATCATTTAACAACAAATGCGTCCCAGTGGAGCGAGTTGGACCTTTAGAACTTACTTTACCGTGGATGAAGTCCTCGGTCACTTTGGTATCAAGATGTAAAATCTCATCACTCATCGAAATCACCTCAAGTTGTTTAGCGTAGCCTATAGCGCATTTTCCACTACAGCATCAGTAAGATGAATTTGAGTTTGCTGGGCCTGCTGAAGTGATTCTTTTAGCTGATCACACAGAGCCATTAGCTCATCTACTCTGGCGACGATGCGGTACTGCTCTGCTAGGGGAGGCACTGGGATTTCAAACTGTTCCAGAACCTTTTTACTCAAGCCCTCAATAGCCATGCCAACTTGCCTCGCCCAAACCAATTTTTGCACGTAAGGTGATAGTATCAAGCAATGTAAAAACGGACCCATTTTCAAGTTAATAAGTCGAATAATAGTGACATGCTGACTCACATTAGCAGTCTTTAACTCCTTTGGAAAGATAGTGGATCGACCTAATGATGCTCCAGTTATATTTAACAAAATATCGTCAGGATAGACATGAGTATTGGACATGCTCTCATGAGTTTCCTCAGATATAAAAGCAATGTCATCTAGGTGTAGCCCGTCATTCCATACATTCTGAGATCGAAGAAATGGAATACCCTTTTGCTTGTATGCACTCTTACCGCCGCGAGGAGTACTACCTGAGCCTAATCTCACAACTAAGTTGTTAAGCCTACAAAACCTCCAACCTAACGGGCTAGAAAAAGGTTCATTTTTGATTTCAGGTAATATAGCCTGATTTTTAAC
>Ga0206124_10001761_pt1 | contig 16710 bp, 9 predicted proteins | sample Helgoland_Spring_3_FD_148671 | JGI IMG/M metagenome (GOLD analysis project Ga0206124, IMG submission 148671) | Pelagic subsurface seawater microbial communities from Kabeltonne, Helgoland, North Sea - Helgoland_Spring_Bloom_20160321_2 | ecosystem: Environmental > Aquatic > Marine > Epipelagic ... | reverse complement strand
TAAAATTTTACAGAGAAAATTATCTCTCTCTCTTCCGTTTGCAGCGCGCGCACGTATAAAACGACACCAAGAAAAGAAAGAACAACCAGAGTCTAAACAACAACGCGCAGGTTCTACCGCGTACCTTGTTTGCAAAAGCGACTTTGCTCCCGAGCGCTGCCGCTGTCAAAGAAGAGGCTGCCATCGTAGAAGACGATGTTGAGTAAAAAGTGAGGAAAACGAGGCGAGAGACTTATAATAAGCGCTTCTTTGCGTGCATCTCATCTCCGAAAAGATTTTTTTTTCGAGGACCAGAAACGCAGGAAAAAAGAGAAAAGAGGAGATCTTTTTTTAGGAAGAGGATGAGCCCAAACCCGAAAGAGGAAGGAGCAAACACAAAACTTTTTTGCATTTTTTTCACGCGAATTTGTAAATGAAACCCTAAACCCTAGAACACAACCACTCTTTCTTTCTTGACAGAAGGACAGACTTTTTGTCGTGTGTTCTGTGTGTGTGTGTGTGCATATAAATATAAAGAGTAGGAGCAGAGGAAGCAGAGAGAGAGAGTGGGAGAGATACGGACGAATACCTTTTACATAATAAGCGTAAAGGTTTCTTTTTGTCTTCTTCTTCGTTTCATTTCATCGTAAGAAGAAGAGTCATACATACTACTACGGGAAGAAGAAAAGAATGGGTGCCATCTCGGTCCTCCTGAGACATCCGTTCGATGTGTTTCCCTTACTCAGGGTGAAAAAAATGGCCGACGAGGCGAAGAAACTCCCGAAAGAAGAAAACTTGGCGTTTTGTTACGACATGCTGAACAAAGTCTCGCGGTCGTTCGCGATTGTTATTCAACAATTAGACGAGGAGTTACGAGACGCGGTGTGCATCTTCTATCTGGTGTTACGAGCGTTGGATACGATCGAGGACGACATGGCCATCGACAACGCGGAGAAAGTACCGCAGCTTTTGAAGTTTCACGAGGACATATACGATCCGGAATATAAACACTTAACGTGCGGAGAGAAACATTACAAGACGCTGATGGTAGAATATCCGAAAGTGACGAACGTTTTCTTACGATTGAAGAAGCCGTATAAAGACGTCATCGCGGACATCACGAGACGCATGGGAAAAGGGATGGCGGATTTCATCGAGAGCGAAGTGAACACGTTGAAAGACTGGGACGTGTATTGCCATTACGTCGCCGGGTTAGTTGGGATTGGTCTGTCAGATTTATGGGCCGGATCAAAGTTGGAAGAGAAGAAGTTCAAGACTGAAATGGAGGATTTAAGCAACGCCATGGGGTTGTTTTTACAAAAGACGAACATCGTGAGAGATTATTTGGAGGACATACAGGAGATTCCGAGACCGAGAATGTTTTGGCCGCGAGTGGTGTGGGGAAAATACGCGACGAGCTTGGACGACTTGCAATACAAGAAGAATCGAACGAACGCGGTGCATTGTTTGAACGAGTTGATTACGAACGCGCTGACGCACGCGTGCGACTCGTTAGAGTACATGAGCCGAGTGAAAACGCCGTCTATTTTTCGATTTTGCGCGATTCCGCAGGTTATGGCTATAGCGACATTAGCGGAGTGTTACGATAACGGGAAGGTGTTTGAAGGCGTGGTTAAAATCCGAAGGGGCTTATCGGCTCGCATCATGTTATCGTCCAACGACACGTATCAAATCGGGCAAGGTTTCAAACACTTTGTGAAGATTTTGAAGAACAAAGTGCGAAAAGAAGACCCGAACCGTAAGGAAACCATGCGATTATGCGATTTGGCCACGGAGAAAGCGCAAGAGATGATCGATTCGAGCGACCGAGGGAAACTGGAAAAGTTACGAAACGCGAATAACGACCAACCGTTGTCCATGGGCGTTAAAGTTGGTTTGTTGACGTTATTCGGCGGGTACGCCGCGTACGCGTTCAACTTGGAACAAATGCGCGAGAGCATGGGATTGAACCCGAAAAACGGCGCTCGTTGGGTGGACCAAATGCAACAGGTCTTTGCCGTCATGGGTGTTTTGTTTGTGATGTTTTTGATGTACTCCACGCGGCGCACTCGGCGGTGATGATGGACTCTCCCATCAGAGCGTCGAGACCAAAGAGCGAAAGAGAGAAGACTCGCATACTACTATAGAGAAAGAGAAAGAGAGAACGAAAACTATGACAACACGAAAAAACAAACTCACCGCACTAAAGTTAAATATGTTATCGTTGCGTTCGCGCGCTCGTACTCGTCCCGTCTCGTTTAAAGGATTCCTCGAGAGTTTGCGCGAATATTATCTGCGAATCGTTTTCCACATGTTTTGGGCTGCTTTTCTTCACATTCCTCAAAACATTTTCCTCTCTGGGAATGTACATCTAAAAACGCCCCAAATATGCGCGCACGCGTCGTGTACTCTCTCCTCTTCGTCACTGTCCTCGTTGTTTTTAGCGAGAGCTTTTGTTTCGCGAGTAGTACCACCACCAAAAACACTGCCGTCTCGCAGGCTTTGCAGCGGGGACGACGACGATATTTGTTGGAAGAAAAACCAACGGCATCGGACGCACGCATCCATCTTCACCGGTCGCTGTTTATACCACCGAAAGAAGGCGAAGAAGAGAAAGAAAAAGGAGAGAAAGAAACTCAGAAGTCTGAAAATGAATGGCGCGGCGCGGAAACGAAAACGCTCGCGAACTTGCTCGAGTTGGAGCAAAAGTATGGGAAGATGATGTCTGATTTTCGAGAACAGAAAGGAGGAGGCATGTCGTTGGCGGATCTCGATCGAATCGGAGACGAGTATCGAGCGGCGTCGAGGGCACACCACGAAGAGCTGGAACGGGCGAAGAGCATGCTGGGAAAGGAGGGCGGTGATAGAGATAGTGGTGACGATAGACGTAGTGATGATAGCGATGAGAGTACGATCCCTCGTACCGACGGCGGTATTGATAATAACGAAAACATCGACGTGAACGACCGGGCGACTCGCGAGCGATTTTTTAAAGCTCGAGCGAGGAAAGAGGACGACGAGTTGATCGTTTTCGCAGTTGGTGACACGAGAGATCACCGAAGAGTGACGAAAGATCCGGCGATTGCGACGATTAGTACCGATTTCGTCGCCAACGTGGCGTTGAATTTGAAAGCGATGGGCATCGAACATTACGTAGTCGTGGCGAGTTCGAAAGAGTTGTGCGAGACGTTAAAAACGAGATACGCGGAAGTGTTCGGGGAATACGGTTCGTGCGGGTTCTCTACCGCGTATACCGAGAACGCGCAGCAGCTGGAAAAGTGGAACTTAAAAGTAGGCGATATGTTTTTACTCTGGATGCAACAGTGGTTGTTCGTCTCGCAGGCGATGGAATATGGTTATAGCGTCATGAGAGTCGATTCAGACGTCGTATTTTTAGAAGACCCGTATAAGATTATAAACGGGCCTTTGATGTCTCCGTTTCGGGTGATTTCGCAGACGGATTTGTTCGCCGCGAATACGCGGCCAAAGTGCGATAGGAAAGTTGACAAAGCGACGTTGACGGAGGAACGAAAGCGGTACTCCGCGGCTCTCGGAAACGATATCGTTTTGTGCGACGACGCGGTACCAAACGCGCTCTTAAACATTGGGTTGATTTACTTTCGTAAGTCGACTTTAACGCCGCACAAAGAGACGGCACTGTACGATTTTTTCGTGAAATTGAACGGAAAGTTTCAAAGCATTTTGGAAGATCAAAACGCCGACGGGAACGCCGAACGATTGCTCGATCAACCAATCTTTCGCGACGTTATGAACCAATTCTTCGTCGGAAGCTTTAAAGTTGCCACCGCTGGAGATGGAATGACATCGATGTACCAACACAACGCGTGTCCTCACGACGACGCGAATGAGTGCGAAATCATTCAAAAGGAAAGAAAAGTAACCGCACTTTCGTTCGTTGAAATCTCGAAACAGCCGAGAAACCTCGGCGACGCCATCGTTCCGGAACTCGTTCTGGGTGCTCCGGATTGGTTTTTCGGACGCGGTTGTCTTCGCGGCGTCGCGGATGGTACGAAAACCGTCCGCTCTATTCGCGATATGATGACAAAAGCTAACTTAGACAAATCCGAATATCCTATTGGGAAGGACACGTGCCCGGCAAATCCGCGCGCCGGAACGAGTATGAGAGCGCCTGGAAAAGCCGCGAGAGGTGGCGGATTAGTCGCGGTCCACGCCGTATACAGCAAAGCAAAGAAACGTGTCGACGCAATGCGCGCGTTAGGATGGTGGCGCTTGGACGAAGACTCTACAACGACTCAAAAGGACGACGACGCGTGCGAAAACAACTCGGGTAACGCGAACGGCATCCTCTTCACGCACACGTACTTTCGCCAAAACGAAATCGGGTATAAAGCTTTCGTTTGTGCTGGAAAACCGAAAGCGGTCGGACAGTGCGCCTGTTGCTCCGGCGTTCCCGAAATTACTTTGGAAAAGGAGTTGAAGTTCATAGAATACGCCGCGGACGACCAAATTCGCCCGGTCGGGAATACGGAAAAGTTACAAAGAGTCGCGCACGGATGCGGCGCTTTGGACGATTTCAACGGGGGTTGGAACGAGTTTTGGAACTAATAGAGGAAGATAGCAGCAAACAGTATGTACGCGTACACGTATTCATAGCAACGAAAATAAACTAACGCAATCTAATCGTATCCGTCCATTTTATCCGTCAACTCGCTCGCTTTATTCGCGCCTTCGATCCCTTTCGTCCACAAAATCGCGCTCAACGGGAACCCCGTCACGATGAACCACCCTAATATTGGTTTGTACATCCCGCTCGAAGCGTCCACGACGCCGAAAATTGGTTTCGAAAACGTCCACTCGAACACGCTCCCCGTCGCGGCGAGTAAGGTGATCAGACTTCCCAAAAGGAACACAGGCCACGGGAACTCGCCTGATTCTTTCGAAAGTTTCTTTTCCATCTCTCGTCGCTCCCACGGGGGGATGTCTTCCTTTTCCTCTTCTTTACTGCTCTCGTTGCCATCATTTGAAGTTGCCATCATCGTGGCTAAAAAGTGTCCTCGCGTCGTTCGTTTTAAAACCGAAACCTTGCGTTGTTGTTGTTGTTGTTGTTCGTGATGATGAGGTTGGTCTCGACGGGGATATCTTTGAAACGTCATCGCATTTCTTTTCGTCGAAGACGAAGACAAGGAAGAGGAAGAAGAAGAACACGACGCCGCGCGGTGCGAAAACGACCTCATCCTCGACGACGACGACAAAGTTTTGGCTCTCGTGAATACTAACACAGCAGCAGCAGACGAAGAAGACGAAGAAGATATCATCTTGCACGTAGTATATCAGGAAGGAAAAAAGTGAAGATTTTTTGCGAAGGAATAAAAAACGACAAGTCTTTCGAAAAAAAAAACAAAACAAAACAGAGGTGTGCTCAGATGTTAACAAAACAAAAACAACGACAAAATTCGTCACAAAAGAATTACTTTTCGCGTTAGAAAAGAAAACGTATACGTCGATGATGGCTCCTCCAGGTGCGCTCTTCTTGTCATTCTCTCGCTTCCTTCGTGCTTTCTTCTCCACTGTCTTTATTATGTCTTTGATTTTATATAAACAAGTGTCGTAATAATAATAAATAATTTTTACCGCGGAGAGACGATGGAGAAGAAGAAGTCGATTCTTCTTCTCCCTCTCTCTCTCTCGCTTTCTTTTCACTTTGTCGCGACAAAGCGACGCCTCTCTTTTTCTTTTCTTTTTTTTGTTGTTGATGTATGTATACGTTTAATAATCGCGTCGTCGTTTTCGAAACGCTTTCTTTTCGAGAAAGCGCATTCGTTGTTGAACGCGGCGGGGAGAGACGGTTTTTCTTTTGGTGAACGAAATATTCCGTGTGGAATATTACGCTTTACCAGCATCGGTGCCGTAGCCGACAACTTCCATGTCAGTCGGCAAGATGGCGTGCAAGAACATGGCCAAGAGCGTACCGATGGAGTACGGCGTGGTCAATAAGATGAGAATACCGTCTCTGATGCCTCGTTCGCCTTTGTTGCAGTCGGCGCCTTCGCGGAACGGACCGGTGCACGGCCAAAACGGCGCGGTACCACCACCCTCTCTTTGGTCGCCGAAGATCCACGGGACCGCGGTAACACCCAAACCAACGCCCATGGAGATGGCCAAGATGATTCGGTTTCTGCGAGAATTCAAGTCGGCTTTGGAGACGACCGACAAGCCGGAGACAAAGACGTTACAGAAGAGAAACGTCGTCATGCCACCAACCACGGCATCAGGCATGGAAGAGATGATGCCAGAAATCTTGGATAAGACGCCCAACGCGATCAACCAGAGACCGCAGCATACGCCAGCTCTTCTGGAGGCACACTTGGTCAAAGCGATAACGCCGTTGTTTTGGGAAAACGTGGTGTTAGGCATGCCGGTGGCCAAAGCCGCCGCGAAGGAGCACAAGCCGTCCGAGAGTAAACCACCTTGGACAGATTTGTCAAATTCTTCCGATTCAGTGTCTTCCTCGGACGCTTCGTACGTGGCGTGGATATCACCGATAGTTTCAACCGATGTGACCAAGAAAGCAATCAACAACGGCAATACAGCCGGACCGTAAAAGCCAATCGGAAAGTTTTCCACCCACGCAAACGTAATCGGTTCAGCATTTTCAATCTTAGTGTCCGGAACGAATTTGTTACCTTCCGCTCTGGAAACACCGGCGACGAAGTAACCAAAGAGCAACGCGATGATAACGTTCGCGTTTTTCATGAACGGCGAGCCGAACAATTCAACAAGAATGAGCATGAGCACGACTGAAAAACCAAGCCCGATATATTCCGGAGAACCGAACGGTTTGATAACATCACCGTTACCATCGCACATAGATCTACCACCACTGCCCGGGAACGGCGCGACACCGGTTTGATCTGGACCGAACCAGGTGCCTCTTGTACCGACCAAACCATAAACCTGGGGGTTATTCTTCCAGGCCATTTCGGCGCACACGGCGCCGCCGCCCCAGTACTTGATCCCAGTCGCCGTCAAACCGGCGCCGATGAGCATAACCGCGACGCCAGTGACAATGTTCGGAAACATTCTTCGTAACTTATCCTTCGGAACGAACGACAAGAGAACTTCGAGCAGAGCGCACACCATCGTCGTACCCAACATCTTCCCATACGCATCTTTCCCGGAGTACCCCTCGTTTCTCACCATCGTACGGATCGCATTCTCATAAATGGGCAAAAACCCAAAAGAAGTGCCCAAAACGGACAATATCCCCGTACCGAACACGTATTTCGTGCCCGGAATGTTAAACTGAATGCAGTTCAAAATGGTAAAAATACCAGATAAAATGAGCGAACACGCGATGGCGTATTGCTGCAAATCCGTGTCGGCGAACGAGACGGAGAATCTCATCACGACGTACGGAGGTACGATGAGACCGCCAACCATCGCAAACGCGTGTTGGAGGCCCATGATTAAAGCCACGAGGATTGGGAGATCGTCGTCCTGTTGTTGGAGGATGCAAAAAAAAATGTGAGCGTTCGTTGTTGTTAGTTTCTTTTGGTAATTAATTGATGATTTAAGGGGGGAGGTACACCTCCTCAAAAGAGTCGTTTGAAATTGACGGGAAAAATGGCGCTTCTCGCTTTCGCGGTCTCCTTTTCCCTCCTCCAAACGCACACATCGACTCAAAAACGTGCACAAAGTACAAAAGAACATTCATTTCGTCGAATGCACGCGCTGTCTCATCTGATTTTCCCAGAATTGAAACCGAAACTTCGTCTTCTTCTGATGATCTCCACGGGGGGAAAATTCAATTGTGGCGGGAAAATAATTGGAGGAGAAGAGAAAAAATAAATCGACGGCCGCAAAAACAGACACATAAGGAAGAACGATTCAAAAAACAACATCGATATCGATCGATCTGGAGATGATTATAATAATACCTTGCGAAAGAATTGCATTTTCCTCGTGCTCTTCCCCCACGGAACCGTCGGGAGGCACAAGGCTGCGAAATCAAAATTACCGATGAGTTGCACCATGGTGGTTTTTTTTTTCTGATTTTTTGTGACGTAAGACTGCTTTCCTCTCGACCACCAAAAGCCCTCTTTCAGGGAGACTTATGAATTTTTCAATGCACTCACTTTTTTCTGATTTTTTGTGACGTAAGACTGCTTTCCTCTCGACCACCAAAAGCCCTCTTTCAGGGAGACTTATGAATTTTTCAATGCACTCACTTTTTTCTGATTTGTGAGAGAGTTTTGAGGCATTTGAAGAAGGGACTTTTAAGAGGAGTCCGAACGAAAGAGCGCGAGTGCGCACGTTTTGAACGCGTACCTGAATTGAGCGCGGCGCGTGAAAGCAATGAGTGTTCTGTTGCGCGCTCTTTCGAGTCGTGAGAAGGTAGAAATTTTTGAAAATTCTTGAAAATTTGAATGCTGACGAGGACGTTTTCTTTCTCCTTCTTTCTTTTTTTCGACCCCTTGGACAGAGGAGTACGAAACGTTGTTCTTCAATGAGTACGAGAAGAAGGAAAAGGGACGAGACGCAGAAACACACACGCATATATACCCGATACTATTCGTCTCGCGATAATACTATAAATAACACAACGCATGCACACAAAAACAACAACAAGAACTTTAGTATTATTACTAGTAGTATTTAAACGGCAACTTTCGGCGCTTCCAGAAGTTCAACGTTTGCGCTTTTGGCGTAACTCGGTAAACCGCCGATGGCGGTTGGCGGCCAATATTTCGCCACCGCTCGGCCTATGATCCGATTTTTCGGTAACGGTCCCCACGCGTGAGAATCGAACGAGTTGTTTCGGTTATCTCCCATGACAAACACGTCCCCGCTCGGGACTCGCAGTTTCGGCATGTTGTATTTAATCTTCTCCAGCTTCAGCTCCTTCCCTCTCGATTGGCCGTTGACGTACAGCTCGCCGTTTTTCACCTCCACGTCGTCGCCTTCGAGCGCGACGATTCTTTTAATGAAGACTTCGTTGTACACTTTTTCAGTTTTCGCGGTTCTCGGAGGGTTGAATATGACCACGTCCCCGACGTTTGGGTCTCGCGCGAACCGGTAGGTTAACTTCTCCGCTATCAACCGGTCGCCGATATCAAAGTTCGGGTACATGCTCAAACTCGGTATGTACCGCGGTTCCGCGATGAACGTGCGAAACGCGATGGAAACCGCAAACGTGACGACCACTGTAATCACGTCCTCTTGTGAAAGTCTCGCCCACTCCGGGACTGCCTCTGGCCACGGTAACGGCGTTTCTTCGTAATAATAGTCTTCCTCTTCGTCTTCCTCGTTGTTGTTGTTGTTGTTGTTATCGTTGTTTCCATTCCCCCCGAAAGCCGCTAAAGGGGGCGCGAGCGAATCTCTAATTCTTCTACTCCTCCTACTCTCACACGATGCGAATACTCCGTTCGTTTCCTTCCTCGTCATCGAAAGAAGGTGACTACTCTTCCTCCTCTCGCCGCCAGTAATGGCGGCAAAACCATCCTCATCACTTCTCGAGGCTGACGCTCTCAAACAAATTCCTCTCTTTGTATTCTTCTTTTCACGATGAGATCCCGCGAAACAGGGCCGCCGTCGCTCGCTCTTCTTCGCACTCGTCGTGGTCGACAAAAGAGAACTCGCGGGGCGAGAACTTCGCGTCGTGGTGGTGACTAAACCGCGCATATTTGAAGCTTCTACAGAAGGTTTTTTTCTGACGAATTTTCATACAAACTGCCCACACAAAAAAAGGTCCAACTTCAAAGCACTACATTCTACTACTCTGTCGCGTATTCATTCAATCGATACGATGACGACGAACGACGGAGGATACTACTTTTCTCGTCGCGAGGAGGAGGAAAGAAGCTTTGACCCGAGAGATTTCATTCGCGACGTGATGCATCTCTCGAATAATTCTTTTCCCGAAGATGATGATGATTATTCTTCCAATTGGAAAGATGAGAAGCGTCGTTTCGCACAACGTCGTCGAGGAGGTCAGTACGACACCGTCACGCAAAACACCATCGACGAGGAGAGGAATCGTTTGTTTGAGAAGAAGAGGCAAATTGGTGATCATGATGATGAAAATGCGCACAGAGAGAGGACAAGTCTTTTCAACAAAGGACGGAGTGTTGAAGCAAAATTTGGCTTCAAAACAAACAACAGTCCTTCGTTTTCGTACCCGCAACCGTCGACGGTGGAAAGGCAAAGACGAGCGCAAGAGCGAGTGACGGCGGCGCTGAGGAAACTGAAAATAGAGAGGAACTTGGAGAAGACGCCGGAGGTAGTTGGCGGTTTTGGCGGGTATGCGGCGAGGAGGAGGCGCTTTCTCGCGAAAAGCGAGAGCGAGGAGGAGGAGGAGGAGGAGGAGAGCGCGAGGACGTACAGGGGGAGAAGACGGGTTGTGAGCGCGACGGAAAAGGAACATTTCCTGAAGACACCGTCGCCGCAGTCGTCGAGCAGAAGAATGAGAGATAGTTTGAATAGTAATGGTAACGTTTTGAGCGATTTTTCGAGGAAAGCGACAAAAGGCGTCTCGCCGTTAGGACCGCCGAGACGAGTTCCCGTGGAAAATAGCAACAATAGTAGTCCGAATTTGATTTCGTTCAGTCCTCTCCAGATGAGAGGCTCGGCGCTGAAGAAGACGCCTGTACACATCAGTCCTCTTGGTCCGCCGAGACGCGTGTTGAAGATTGATCAAGAAAACGACGTTTCTTTTTCGAACAACAACAACAACTATTCATCGAAGTATTCATCGCCGGCGGTTGGTTCTACGAGACGAATGTACAACACGCCGGAGAATCGCGTGTATCCGACGCCAGAGACGAAACAAACGCAGGAGAAGCTGAAGAAGAGTCTTTTAGAAAGACTTTCAAAGATTGCGAACGATTCTCCGCCATCGTCGAGAAAGAGTTATAATGGATTTACGGCCAGGTTGTAACACGAAGCAAGCTATATTTATATGTATGTGTGTCCCACAAAGTTCTACTACTTTTATTTTACAGGCGCAAAGAAACGCAGCGCTCGCTGCGTTTCTTTTATTTGAGCTATATTCGACGATTCCAACAACAAAGCGTCTCGAATCATCTTATCTCCTACTACTTCGTCACTTCCCGCACTCTTGCGGCTGCTCTTTTCTTCAAACGCTAACGATTTCACTTCTGCAACTTCGAGAACTTTTTCAGGTATCCCCGCCATGCTCGCGACGTTTAATCCAAAGGAGCGGTGGGCCACGCCTTCCTCGAGCGTGTAGAGAAATGCGATTCGTTTGCTATCTTTCTCGTCGTTCGTTTTCATGTGACCAGGAAAGCAGCAAAACACCTCGTCGGCGTTGCTCTCTTTGAACTGTTTCGCGAGATTGGAGAAGTGCGTGACGAAAACAGTCGCGCACTGAACCTTTTCGACGAGCATTCTTAGCGTAGCCGTTGCTAGCGCGATGCCGTCGGTCGTGGACGTGCCCCGACCGAGTTCGTCGAGCACGACCAAAGATTTCTTGGTGCACGACTTCAATATCGCGGACGTTTCGCTCATCTCTTGGAAGAATGTGGATTGACCGAGCGCGAGATTATCAGCCGCCCCGGCGCGAGTGTAGATGCCATCTAACACGGACAATCGGCACGATTTCGCGGGAACGAAGGAGCCAATGTGCGCGAGGATGGCGATGAGCGCGACTTGACGCGCAAAGCACGATTTACCGCCCATGTTTGGACCGGTAAGAATCATTGCGCGACGGCGACGGCGAGTGCTGTCGTTTCTACTCTCGCCGCTCGATTGAGCACCGCCTAACGACGCTGAGTTTGGCACAAACTTATCGACCATTTTCGCATCGAGCGTCGGGTGTCTCCCTTCTACGATTTCAATGCGCGCCGTGCCGTCTTCGTTCTCTTCCTCCTCCTTGAAAAATTCCGGTCGACAATACCCGTCGTTCATCGATAAAATCGCGAGCGCGTTTAACGCGTCAATCTTTGCCGCCGCTTTTGCTGCTTGGCGACATTCGCCGTACGATACGCGCGAAAACTCTTTCAGAAACGACTTCCACGCGTCTTCGCACGCCAACGCGAGTCGCTCGCTGTTTGCATCCAACGATTTCATGTTTTCAAGAACGATCGGTGGATGATATCGAATTACTTTCTTGGACTTGTTTGCGCTGACTTTAATCCAGTCGTTCGGTGGTTTCAATTTATCGCCAACTTCGATGAGATATTCTGCGCCAGATGCGCCGCCGACAGAGGTGTACGATAATTTAGCGCCTTTGATAATACCCGGAATTTGCGCCGCTAAATCGGGAAGCAACGCATCCATGGTTGCTTTCGACTTTTCGAGATTATCATGCGCTCGAAACATCTCCGGAAACTGCTTTTGGTTGTCCTCGTTTTCTCTCAAGAACAACCCTACGTACGCGTCTCTGGAACATCCCAAATTCCCAGCTTTTGAGTTGGCTACGGTTAAATCTAACGCATTGAGTGCCTTCGTGCACGCGCGCAAAGTGGCTTCGTCCGCACACGCGCTCAAGAGTTCATTCAACGGAGATTTCTCGTCGTTTTGATTCAACAGGGCGGAGTGTTGCATTTCCACGCACGCGGCGCCAAAGGAAAGGAAAAATTGCATAGCTGCGACAAACTCAGCCGGAGTGGCGTTCAAATGGTGCGCTCGAGCAACTACTCGTTCGACGTCTGGAGCTGTTCGCAATATCTTCTCAAGCTTTTCGAGAGCGAGTACGGATGTTGGCGCACTATTCACTGACCTGAGCGTTTCAATGGCGGATAAACGATTCTCGATTTCCGCGCGATCTCGCAACGGTCTCGAGACCCATCGCGAAAGTTCGCGACTCCCGGCCTTCGATTTCGCGTGGTCGATGAGCCACAAGAGACTGCCAGTAAACGAGCCATCGTCCGAGTTTCGGAAGATTTCCAGCTGCCGAATAGCGTTCGGAGATAAAATCATCTCCGATTGGACGTCGTCCAAAGGCTTTATCGCTTTGGACAATTTCAAAACGTTTTCGAGCTTGAACGGGACGAGGTATTCTCTCGCCGCCGCCAAGGTCGCGATAAGTAGACGAGGCAGACCCGCGACTTTTTCTGAATTATTTGATCCAAAATACTCATCGATTTCCGCTTTGGATAAACTCGAGACGGACGATGTGGATTGTTCCACTCGCGCGTCTGGAAATAAAGCCGAGACCAACCGTTTCGTTTCTTTCGAGGACGAGGATTCTTCTTCGCCTCCTCCTCCACCCGCGAACAAAATTTCGCACGGGGAGATTTTCAAAAGCGCCGACTCTAATCTCGACCGCGAACTGTCATCTTCAAAGTGCGAGTAATAAATGTTCCCGACGCTCGTTTCGATGGCAACTAACGCGATCTCGTCTTTGTTTCCTCGCTCAGATTTCTTTTCTTCCGATATGCACAGCAAATAATTCGAAAGACGATGTTGTTGTTCGTCTGCGGTTATATTACTCGTTGTCGTCGAGATTTTGCGATGATTATTTGTAATCACCACACCTTGTAAATCCTCATCACCTTCACCTTCTCTATCTGTCTTGTTCTCGATGATATCGACTGCTTTCTGCGCCTCGTCGCTCTCGTTGTTGGTATGCGCCGGTTCCGCGGCAATCGACACGCCCGCGTCCATCGTCGCCTTCGTATACAAAGCCACCAACTCTCTCGTGAACACGCTTCCTTTCGTCGACCCTTCCGCTTTTAACGCTGCCGTTTCCGTCTGCCTGACCACCCCAACTTTATGCCCCGCGTTAACCAACCGTCTCACGTACACCGCCAACCTATGCACCGGCCCGCTCGCTTGCAACCACGTCTTCCCGGGATAGGCAAACACGTTCAACGTCTCCGCCGCTTTCCTCGCATCTTTTCCGTAAAAGTGAAACTTATATCCAACCTCGAATAAAAGCAACACGCTCGGATACTTCCGCTTAAAATCTCTCACCTGCGCTTCCAACGGCGTCAACTTTTTATCTCTCGGTTCGATTTCATCCAACTTTTCGTCGTTAATTTCATCCTCTTCCTCGCGCTGCTTCTTGAACGCGTGACCGCGTCCGCGAATGTTCAATGTAGAAGTCGTCGTCGTCGCTTTCGCGACCAGTTTCGCGTTGAATCGTTCCCGCAGTTTCGAGTCTCGTTCTGGTATTGTAAACTTTTTGTTGTCCTTTTCTTTGTCTTCTTTGTCTTCTTCTTCTTCGAAACCAATTTTCGCTCTCTTGTTGTTCGTCTCCGGTTGAGCGGCACAATCATCATCGCGAGAAGACTTCTCCTCCTTCACACCCTCCTCTTCAAAATCCATGCTCCTTTTCCTCCTCTGCTTCTCTTCGTCGTCGTTTACGTCGTCGTCCATGGCGTCACGACAAAAGAAAGATTTCAGAGAGAGCTGTCCTTTCACCGTCGTCTTCTTTTTCTTCTGTGCGCTTCCGTTTTTCATTCTTTTTTTTCTCTCTCTCTCTCTCGTTATTATTACGTGCGCGCGCGTGTGTGTTAACAAGTATCTCTGTGTTGTTGCATTCGCGCGAGCGCTCGCCACCGTCGCGCGCGTGTGTTAAAGTGTGTTGTGTTTCTGATGAATTTTTGAAAAATTTTCTCACTCTCCTTTCATTCAGAAAGAAGCAAAACAAGAAAACGCAGATATTCTATTACGCATATACTATTACACAGAAGCGGTGCGAGGAGCATCGCCACTATCGCTCTTTTTGTTGTTTTTATTGAATAGATTCCGAACGACTCTGAACGGGAACGTCGCGACACCGAGCGCTTTGGAAGCAGCCGACGAGCACAAATCGACGCAAATTTCTTGCGTCGCCAACACGAACGCTTTCAACGTAATCGCCGCGATGGATAACGCTAAACGCGCGGCGATTATTGGGTACTTCCACAATCGGTTCAAGTGCGTGCCGAGGAGAACGCTTATCGCGCGTCGAGCGGCGATTTCCTGCCTTTCGCGGATTTTTCGAGCCTCCTCGGATTCCGGCCATTCCGGCAAATCTAAGGAGTCTTCTTTTTGTTCTTTCTTATCGATGAAGATGGTACCGCCTTTGGTTGGTTTGACCAAAATATCCGAGAGCATTTTCACGGCTTGTTTGCGTATACCACTGGCTTCAGGGGAGTAGAGATACGCGGCTAAGCTGCCGGTGTCGACGTCGTGGGAAATGCGTCGTAAAGCGGCGCCTTCAGTGGCGCCGAGGATGCCGCCGAGCACATCTATGCGGCGACGAGCCATGAGCTTCTCGCTCTCCTCGGTTGGACGCATGAGAACATCACTACCACCGTCGCGTCCGGACGCTGACTCTTTCGCGCTGTCGGCGCTTTCGTCGTCGTCGCCGCCTAAAAATTCCTTCAACCTGTCCATGTTCAACGCGTTTGCATCAGTTAACCACGCTCGTCGCATGGATTCAAACCCGTCCGGCGTTGCGGGCGCCATCGCTCGTCGTATTGCGTACGGCAAAGCAGCCTCGTAAATGTTGAAATTTGGATCGGCTTTCGCGGCGATACCTTCTAACGTCAAGAACGTTCGAATTAAGAGAATGATGTACGGCGGCGTGAGAAAATGGTACGTCGCGGACAGTCTCGCTAAACCCGTCGCTAACGCGCCAAATCGACTTCTCCCTCCAGCTTCGCTTTCCAATTGGTCTTTAATTGCCAAGGCGATCTCATCCAAAGTGCATTCAACGTACGGCACTTTCTTTCTCAACGCATCGTCTGGGTTTCTCTTTTCGAAAACTTCTGGCGTGAAACCCACCTCTTGGAACACCAACGCCAATTGGCGCCAATCGCCAGAAATCATGCTTTGTATGCCTTTCGCGAACCCTTCCATGATTTTCCCGTCCACTTCAGCCATTAAACCAAAATCGAGAAAAACTAAAGAGTCGTCCGAGATGTCTAACATCATGTTCCCTTCGTGAGGGTCGGCGTGGACAAACCCGGTGTACACCAACTGCGCGACGCACGCCTCCACAGCCATTTGCGCCATGACCAGTTTCTTTTCCTGCGGCAAATCCGCAATGTGCGCGCCTTCGATCCATTCAGTCGTCAAAACCCTCGCCTTACCAGCTGGACCGGTATATTTTGGAAACCACTTGGGCGCTCTCACGAAACCTAACCAATTGTGTCTTCGATTAAACTCATCCGCGTGGTTCGCCTCGCTAATGTAATCGAGCTCTTGCCACACGCCGCTGCCAACCTCGTCCGCGATGACGCTCAAATCATTCGTCGATCTCCACAATCGCCGCAACGCCGACAACGACAACGACCAACACGTCCAATCCAAAGCCACCTGTTTTCTCACGTTTGGTCTCTGAACCTTCACCGCCACTCGATCGCCTTCCCACGTCTCGGCTTTATACACCTGTCCTAAACTCGCCGCGGCAATCGGCGACGTCCCGAACGATTTAAAGAGCGGTTTCAACGTCGGATCGTACCCTTGAAACGGATGGTTCTCCGCCAAAGGACCTAAATGTCCTAAATCCTCAACAACTGTTTGAAAGGCAATCGCGTCTTCAAACGGTTCGTTTTCTTGTTGCAACGATTTCAACGCGTCCGCCGCCTCCTCGCCAATCAAATCCGGCCTTTGCGATAACGTTTGTCCACCTTTCACGAACACCGGTCCAAGTTTCGACAGCGCTTCTCTCAACAACTTCGCCCGCGTTCTCTTTTCCATTGGCCAATCATCTTGCGACTTCCACTGCCTCGACAACCTCCGAAACACGGTTATTATCCTCGTCATCCTCCCAGCCACGCGCACCGGCCGTCTCCC
>Ga0206124_10001747_pt1 | contig 16792 bp, 10 predicted proteins | sample Helgoland_Spring_3_FD_148671 | JGI IMG/M metagenome (GOLD analysis project Ga0206124, IMG submission 148671) | Pelagic subsurface seawater microbial communities from Kabeltonne, Helgoland, North Sea - Helgoland_Spring_Bloom_20160321_2 | ecosystem: Environmental > Aquatic > Marine > Epipelagic ... | reverse complement strand
TTTTTTATTTCCTTCATTATCGATTAAATTAAAATCAACTACTCTATAGCCATTAGCAATTGCGTTGGATGCATTAAATTTGAAGCTCAATTTATTATCTCCTATCTTCAAACCTGAAGCAGGAATCGTAAAGCGAATTGTACTGTACCCGCCATGCGCCATACCTCCTCTTTCTTTTTCAGGACTTGATATTGATACTGTTTGATGATTCCAATTCACCCAATCATTGTCGTTAATTTTAAGTGCTGCTTTATCCTCGTAACCAAGATTATTTACTTGAAGCCAAATTTTATCTGCATTGGCTAACTGATCTTCATCAATTATAAAACGTCTTTCTTTAATAACTCCTTCAGCACCCAGAACCTCAACAGGAAGTTTAATCCATCTATAATAATCATTCTCGGGTTGTACCAACCCTGAATCCCATGCACCTGCATCGTTCCCATCACTACCAAAATCAATTGGACTTTCACCAGATATTGCCACCTCATATTTTACTTTTCCACTGACATTGCTATACTTCAATTCAGAACTGTCTAAAAATGCATCTAGTTTAGATGCATTGTTCACAAAATTTTCAGTTACAGGGGCACGGTACACTCCAACGAGTACGTTTGTAAATGTCGCACCACTAAGATTACCTCCAAAACCAACATCAGATGATTTTAGTTCACCTGCATCATTTATATGATTCCCATAAAAAAGAGAATTTTCGATTAAAACGGGTGTTAAAGATTCACTTCTAAAGGCTCCTCCTCTGGCATCAGAGTCATTGAAACAAGTGTTCCCAAACATGGTAACATTTGTTAAACGACTTTGACTAGCTGAATTGGCAATAAAAACGGCGCCTCCTTGGAAACCAGAAGAGTTGTTAAAAAAGGTAGTATTTGTGATAGTCGTTCCTCCAGTACCTGCTATTGAGATAGCACCACCATTTGCCGAACCTGCATTAGGTCTAACGGCACTATTTCCAGTAAACAAACAATCTGTTACAATTAAATTCCCATTAGTACCAACAAAAAACACGCCTCCACTTCCATTTAAGGTAGTATTGGAATCAAATACACAATTTTCAAATGTCATTGTAGTGTTTATTATTGAGATGTTTCCATGTGCATTATCTGAAATATTTACAGGATCGGTCACAGGAATTGCAGAAGTTAAGTTGGTAAACTTACAGTCATTGAAAGTAATATCAGAAGGATTATTAGATCCAAAAAAACTTCCTTGCCCAATAGCATTCGAGATATTTTCAAACTCTAGTCCCGTAAAAATGGTAATTGCAGCACTTGAGCTTGCATTCGCAAAAAACAACCTATTGTTATTATCTCCATTGTTAATAATTGCCTGTGTTCCGCCATAGCCGTCATCTGCACTCAAAAATGAAATGGAAAACCCCGAAGTATCATTTAAGGTTATTTGTCCGGTTAAAGCTACCTCACCATTAATGATGATAATATCATTCTCTGAATTGGCTTTCGCTATATTGTATGCATGATTGATGGTTGCGAATGGTGAATCAAGACTCAATCCATCATTATCTATATTATTCCCCGTTGAACTCACATAAATATCAGCAGCATAGGAGTACATCGTTATGCAAACAAACAAGACTACGGATAATAATTTTTTAGTATTTATGTACATAAAAACAAATTAATGGGGTAAATAAGTTTTACAAAGAAACGCTACTTGCCTTAATAAAGAATTAAAAACAAATTAACAGTGCAAGTAATCTGTAAATAATAATTTTAGAGTGCTACTTCTAATATAGTTGCGTTAGTAGATAAGAGCACTAAGGACATAATTGCTGCGGGAATAAAAATGGTTTCTCCTTTTTTTAAATTATACGTTTCATCTTCGTATTTAAAACTGAATTGGCCATCGACACAAATATAGATTACAAATGAGTCCGTTGTAGCATAATCTACTTTTAACTCACCTGTTAATTTTATAATATTTGTTTTAAAATATGGAGAGTGGACTAATTTATTTGATCTATTTTTTTCTAAAGAATAATCAGTTTTATAGGTGTCATGTACTTTAAAATCTACAACATCAAGGGCTAGATCATTATGAAGATCTCTTTTTCCTCCTGTTTTGGCATCGACTCTATCATAATCATAAATTCTATAGGTTACATCAGAAGTTTGTTGAATTTCGGCTAACAAAACCCCAGCGCCAATTGCATGAACCCGACCTGTTGGAATATAAAATGTATCTCCACTTTTTACAGTTTCACGGTGCATTACGTCCAAAATGGTATTGTTGTCAATTCGTTTTTTATATTCGTCCTTATTTATTTCTTCAGAAAAACCAGCAATTAGCTCAGCATTTGCATCCGCTTGCATCACATACCACATTTCGTTTTTTCCAAAAGAATTGTGTCGCTGTTTGGCTACTTCGTTACTAGGATGCACTTGAATTGATAAGGGTGTTTTTGCATCAATAAATTTGATTAACAAAGGAAATTCAGTTCCAAAAGTTTCATACACGCCACTACCTACTAGGTTTTGCTTATGTTCTTTTATCAAATCTTTAAGGGTTTCCCCTTTTAATGCACCATTAACTACACAGGTTTCATCGCCTTCTACGTCGGATATTTCCCAGGACTCTCCGATATCGGTGTCCGTATAATTTTTATCTAACGTCTCTTTTAATTTTTCTCCTCCCCAAATTCTATATTTATATATAGGTGAAAACTTTAATGGATATAATTTCATTATTTATTATTTTCTATTTTAACAAAAATTACTTGATTTGTACCATGTTGTGGAAATGCGAACACCCCTAATTCTTTGGAATAATTAGGATCTGTAGGATGCTTTAACCCGCTCATAAACACGGCTACTTTCTTTTTTTTAGGATGCACCTTTAGTATTTTCCCTGAAGCCCAATCTGTGATAAAATAGTACTTCCCAACTTTGGTAATCCCTTCTATATTTCCAACTTCTTTAACTAATGGAGTAATTTTTTTTGTTTTTAAATCTACACTTAATAAATCCCCTAACTTTGAAGTATCAAAAGAATTTGGTTTTGACAATACACCCCAAGAACCTACAATTAATTTCCCTTTCTCCATATAAAGTCCATCAGGAGATTCTAATCTTGGTGTTTCTAGCCACACCTCAACCTTTTTTGTTTGTTCTGATATTTTGTAAATTCTATTTCCAAAAAAATCTGAGACGTATAAATCACCATTCTCATCTATTACAACATCATTTATAAATTCACCTCCTTCAATTTTATAAAATTCTTGAACTTTTCTTTGTTCAATATTTATTTTATATACCCCATCTCTATCACATGCGTACAAAAAATCTTTGGTAATGGTCATTCCAGAAACGGCATGCATTTTTTCTTCAATTCCAATCCAAAAAGGATGCAATACATTTCCATGTTCGTCGGTTTGTGTAATCCATCCATTACTATCTTTTTCAAGAGAAATTCCACCGCCTAAATTAGATACAAACCAAGTTTTTGTTTCTGCATGCCAAACCACTTGATCAGGTGCATCATAATGATGTTTAACAGCTTGTGAATTGGCGCTAGTTAAAAACAAACAAGCTATTACAAATACAATTTTTTTCATTTTCTAATTCTCTAAATATTTTGTTTTCCATTCGTTCCAAACCTTTAAAGATTTTGGCAAATAATCTGACGGCTCTTTTTCTATCTTAAAATTGATAAACCCAACAGGACCTTTATAATCAATTTTCTTTAATGCTCTTAAAAATGACTCGAAGTCAAATTCACCATCCTCTAATGGTTGTATGGTACTTTGATCTATCGTTCTAGGGGTACTAGTATTTACAACTTTATCTGCTCCGGCAATTGTGACAGCTCCTAAATAATCTTTAACGTTTAAAACCACTTCATGTAATCTGTCACCATTACCTGCTCTCATTTCATGACAACTATGTACTGCAAGTTTTAAATTAGGACTGGAAATTTTTTTTACTATTGGCAATGCCTGTTCCGCATGATCAAAATAGCAATTACTATGGGGATATAAAACAACTGTAACTCCTTTGGCAGTGGCATAGCTCACTACTTCTCTCAATTTGGATTCAATAAACTGTTCATTTACATTAGATTTGTTTCTACCAAAAACAAACCATAGATCTATCTTTTCACCTTCTATTTTATCTATTACCTGTTTCCAGCTTTCTTTAAACGCCTCTGAATTCTCAAAGTTGTATCTAAAAAAAACACTGTAGACTTTAAATTCCTCTATTAAATTAGCACTTGAAATATACTCATCTAGTTCTTTAATATCATTCTCATTTGCAATTGGAAATGTAATTCCACTGTACCCAAAACCATGTAATGTTTGTATTTGCACTTTGGGTGTGTAATGCTCTAGCACTCCAAAATTATAGGCATATAAAAGGTTACTTTCTTCTTCTTGCTGTTGTAATTTATTGGTACTACTACAAGCAAACAGCACCATAATTAATAGAAATCCGAAACTAGGTTTCATCAACTTCATTGTTTATGATTTTATAATGCTTCTATTCTTGACTGCTTCGTAATTTTCTGATTTATTTTTAGCCAACCATTCTAACAAATCACCTCTTAACTCTTCTACTTTCTCTTTGTATTGAAACCTATCTGGATTAGAACCTATTAGGTTATTCATCTCATGAGGATCTTTATTCAGATTATACAAAACATCGATTACATTTGAGGTTGCTGTTTTAGGAATAAACATTTTCCAACCCTCTTTGACAATCATATAATTTGGAGAAATATCGCCTCTATAATCCCACTCTGTAACAACGTATTTTCCCTGATCTTTATCTGTATTCTCAATAATACCGCGTAAACTTTGACCATCAGATGCATATTCTCCCGCATCTAAATAATCTAAAACTGTCGCAAATAAATCTAATGTAGATACATACTGATTAAAACTTTTTGCTTTCTTAATAGCTTTTGGGTCTTTAAGTATCAAAGGGATATGTGATGACTCTTCGTAAAACACATTTTTTTCACGCATTCCATGAGCTCCTAACATTTCTCCATGATCACTTGTAAAAACAATCAAAGTGTTATCTGCTACTCCTTCTTCTTCTAGTTTTTCAAAGATTTTCCCTAACCATACATCTAATTCTTTTACCAGTCCGTAATAATTAGATATCATAAATTTAATTTTCTCAACATCTGCAAACTGCGTCAAAGATTTCCTTCCATTTGCATTGGAATATGGCGAATTTAACATGGGGTCATTTATACTTAATGGAGGGGTCATCTCATTTGCTGGATACATTCCATAATAAGGTAATGATGGAATCATTGGGGCATGTGGAAAATGGAAAGAACAAGTAATGCTAAAAGGACCGTCTTTCAATCGCTCAATTGCATCCATTGTTTTCTTGGCATAATACGCTGTCATGGTATGCTCTTCTGGAATTGCTGATTTCCCATGATAATTTGGCTGAGAAAAACGTTTTTGTGCTGCAACTACTTCTTTGTGAGACTTGCCATAATTTACATCCATTGGATCCGGAGTATACGGTCTTTTTGTAAAATCATCAATCAACTGTCCTTTTCCAGGACTTCTTCTTGGATATTCCTCTCTTAAGTAATCTTGGTACATATGGTTTTGTCCTCCATGTCCGAACATAGACTTTCCATTATCTGCTACTTGTTTTGGGTTTTTATACACTTCTGCATGTGAACTCATGGCATGCCATTTTCCATAATATTCACAGGTGTATCCTTGCTTGTCCAAAATCTCGTCAAAAGTAATGGATGTCATTACAGGCTCTTTATCATAATAATAGGTTTTGACATTGGTATTAACTCCAGTGTTCTCAACAGTCATCCCTGTCAGTATTGATGATCTTGCCGGACCACAAACCGCACAAGGCGTATAAGCATTTTTAAAATAGGCGCCTGATTTTGCCAATCTATCTAAGTTAGGCGTTTCCAATACCTGATTTCCTGCTATACTTAGGGCATCATATCTTTGCTGATCCGTTATTATAAATAATAGGTTTTTCTTTTGTTGTGCCTTTACACTCACTCCTAGCATTAACACTAGAACCATTACTATTTTTTGTATCATATTTATTTGCATTTTAAAAATCATTTATCATTTCAATATACTCTCCAAAAGGTCTGTTTGGAAAAGATTTTAATTTCTTCAACATCAATTGTTGGTATTTCTTAGTCAATTTTGTGTTTTCATTGTAAATGTTTTCTGTTTCTTCTGGATCTTTAACCATGTCAAACAACTGATTTTTTTCAAAATACAAAGGATGGTTTCTTGCCCCATGATACCCTAAATGACCATTTCTTACATAATGAGGTAATTTGTGATCATGCCCATTATACCCTTCAAACCATTTGCCAGCGTCTACCCTTTTTTGGCTCTTTTCATCATATCTCACTGCAATATATTTATGTTCTTTGGTCTCAATACCTCGTGCAAAACCAATTTCATAAAACAAAAATTCATGCACTTCTTTCTTAGATCCTTTCAATACCTTTTTCAAACTCACGCCGTCCATTGGTTCTTTCGTTTTCTTAATACCTGCCAAATCCAAAAAAGTAGGTGCAAAATCAATATTCTGTACCATCTCTTTATAGTAAGAATTTGGTTTGATTCCATTTGGCCAATGCATTGCCAAAGGTACTTTTAATCCACCTTCATAGAGTGTTGCTTTTTCATCATCAAAATTACCATGATCAGAGGTAATTACAATTATCGTATTTTCATAAACTCCTTTTTCTTTTAGTTTTTCCACCACGGCTCCTACGGCATAATCAAACCACGTCAACCAGGCATGATCCACATCTTTACCCAAATTTTTCACTTCTTGTTTGATGGACGCTCTACTAGGCAGATAACTATAATCATTTGTGTCATATCCTTCACCATTAAAGGAGGGATTTCCGTCTAAACCATGTGGGTACTTATTACCTCTTTTTATCCAAGGTGCAGGACCGTGCGGAATGGTTTCACTATAATACAGGAAAAAAGGTTCTTCTTCATTTACTTCTTCAATAAATTCAAGAGCGGCTTTATTTTTCCATTCTACGTTATGAATATTAATAGAATCATTAAACAACTCCCTAAGATTTGCAGCATAACCCCCATTGGCATAATCAAAGCCAAAATCTTTGATTCTTTTCGACCATATTTCATGATTGTGATGAATTGCTTTGTTTACCTCAGGGCTTTTCGGGTCGGCTTTTTTATCATATTTCATAAAAGGTGCCTCTTGTTTTACCTGTTTGGCTAGTAAATGATGGTCAATTATATGGCTCTTCCCAACAAACCCGGTTTTATACCCTGCTTGTTGCAACAGTTTTGCTAAATTCTCTCTATTTTCTTCAAGTTCAACAGTGTTTTCAACACGTGTCATTTTTCCCTCAGGGTGTTGTTTCATAAACAATTTCCCTTCACATCTTCCTGCATAACGGCCTGTCATAATTGAATACCTGCTTGCCGAACATACAGGAGTGGAAACGGATGCTTTTGTGAAAATCATTCCGTTTCTCGCCAATTCATCAATGACTGGCGTATGTACATATGTATCTCCGTTAAAACCAAAGGGACGCGATTCATTCCCTCCAGTTTTGGGGCTATCAATGGCGATTACACTTTGGTCATCTGTCATGATAAAAACAATATTCGGCTTTTTCGTTTTTTGCGCAAAAAGAGGTACCGTCACAAAAAAAGACACTAAAGTTATAAATCTCAAACACTTACTCATCTTACTTACTTTATTCTATTTTTTAAATTCTTCTATCAATTTCCAATTAAATTGCCTCAACAACTTCGTTATTTTTCCCCATCAACTTCCCATAGTAAGCGATAAAAAAGAAACAAAATAAAGGAAGTAAAAAAGAGATATTGACTTCTGAAAGCCCCATAATCTTAACGTCGTTTACGGCATTACCTCCTAAATCTATTACCATACCTTGAAGTTTTGGCATCAAAGCACCGCCAACAATCGCCATTACCAAACCTGCAGAACCTACTTTTGATTGTTCTTCTGACAAATCTCCTAAGGCAATTCCATAAATGGTAGGAAACATTAAAGACATAAAAAAGGAAACGGCAACTAAAGCGTACAATCCAGCAATATTTTCGAGTACTATCACTCCGGCAACACTAATCATGGCAAATACCGAAAACCACATCAGTAATTTTCCTGCATTCATAAATTTCAACAAATAGGTTCCAACGGCTCTTCCTACTGTAAATAGAATAAATGCTACCATCTGATAATACCCCGCTGTTACACTTGAAATACCTATTCCTTCAGCATATTGATAAATATAAAAAGTCCAACACATAATTTGCCCACCTACATACAACACCTGAGCAACGACTCCTAGAACATACTTTTTGTTTTGTTTTAAAGCTGTGAATGTACTGCCTAAATTAGGCATTGCACCGGCCTCTTTTGATTGTGGCATTTTACTGATTAGAAATAGTACAAAAACACCAATTATAACCAGTCCTAATATCACATAAGGATTTCGAATCACCATTAAATCGGAAGTTTTAATAAGTAGTTTAGATGCTTCTTCTAAGGCACTAAAATCCTCAATATCGTCTGATTGTAAATTTTTCAATACAAACTGCTGCGCAACAAACAACCCAGCAATAAGCCCTATTGGATTAAACGCCTGAGCCAAATTCAATCTCTGAGTTGCGGTTTCTTTAGCTCCCATTGCCAATGCATATGGATTGGCTGCTGTTTCTAAAAATGCCAATCCAAATGTTAGGATATATAAACCCAAACAGAAAAACCAAAAAGCTTCTGTTATTGCGGCAGGGTAAAATAACAATGCTCCTGTTGCATAGAGACCCAAGCCTATTAAAATCCCAACTTTATAGGAATATTTTCTCATAAACATGGCTGCAGGCAAGGCCATACAAAAATAACCTCCATAAAAAGCCATTTGCACCCAAGCAGCTTCCGAATTTGATAATTCCAATACCTTTTTAAAAGCTTGAACCATTGGGTCAGTAACTGCATTTGCAAATCCCCACAATCCGAATAAAGAGGTGACTAATACAAATGGAATTATATCTTTTTTTGCTACTACTGGTATTTTAATGTCTTTTTTCATGAATGGTTTTGTTACGTTGTGACAATATTAAATTGTTTGGTTAATATTTTATTAAAAAACTACTAATTAATAAGCAAAAAAGTAGCTTTAGCGGCCCTGTTCTAAAGAGACCTAAAAAAGCAGAAATGGGGTGAGGCGAGTGCATACTTTATCTTACTGGCATTTTAAATTGCCTTGAAATTTCATTTTGTGTTCTCTAATCTCAAATTTCTTTAGAAATATGGATTAGAGTTAAAAACAGTCCATCTCCAAATAACTACTTGTGCAATAACTTTTTCATTTTAGCTATTACCGGAACGTTTCCAACATCTTGAGATAAATTATGGTATTCCATAGGGTCGTTGTATTGATTATACAGCTCTGAACCTTTGTTTCCATTATCCCATTCAACGTATCTCCATTCACTGTTTTTAACAGACTTTCCTAGTATATCACCTCTTTGAATCACGGCTCTTACTTCTGATCTAAACGACAAATTAGGATTCTCCAAAACCTTTGTAAAACTCTCTCCTTCTAGATGTTTCGGTATGTTTTTTAGGTCACAAAAATCTGCTAACATTGGATAAATATCTATGTATTCAAACATAGCATTCGATTCTGTATTTTTATGCTTTATCAAATTTCCTGAAACAATAAACGGGGCACTTGTTCCTCTTTCAAACAAGGTTACTTTATTCCACCAATTGTGCTCTCCCAAGTGATACCCATGATCTCCTAAGAACACGATTAAAGTATTCTCATATTCACCAGAATCTTTCAAGGCTTTAATAATTTTACCCACCTGTGCATCCATAAAACTAGTACAAGCATAATACGCTCTTAAGAATTCCTTTTTGTCTTTTTCAGAAAATGCATTAAAAATACTTGTTTCATGTGGTAAGGTATGATTGTATGCTGGAGACCAACCCTCTGGTATTTCTGGTACTTTAATGCTTGCCATCGGATACATCTCAAAATATTTTTTTGGCGCATTAAAAGGGTCGTGTGGCTTTTTTAATCCTACGGCTAAGAAGAAAGGTTTCTTTTTCTTAGCGGATAAATAAGCTACTGCATCTCTTGCAATCATCCCGTCTTCTTGGTCTTCATCAGTACCTTCTGCCTCTAACCAACTACACCATTTCAAAAGGCCATTGGTCATGTTTCTCGATAGTCCTTTTTCGCCCAATGCTGTTGTTTTATATTCTTTTACAATATCCCAACTTTCCAAATCGTTATGTGCAGCGTCTGGTTTATGAAAAATCTTCCCAAAACTAACCGTTTCGTATCCATTTTTTTTAAACAAAGCGGGCATTGTTACACGCTTTCCTAAAACAGACTGAAGCGGTTTTACATTGTCTAGAATTCCAAGTGTCTCTGGTTTTAAACCGGTTAAGAAAGAGGAACGACTAGGATTACATACTGCATAGTTACAGTAGGCATTGTTGAATTGAATGCCATCAAAGGCCAATGCATCTATATTTGGACTAATCACTTTTTCATTCCCATAGGTATTTAAACTCTTTGTCAAATCGTCCACAACAATAAAAAGTACATTTTTAGGAGGGAGTGTTTTAGAGGTATGATTCCTTGTTTTACAAGCATATAATACTACACAAACTAAGATTAACAGTATTCGATTCATTGTTTCTTTATTTATTTGGTTTTAGGACTGTTTTGCCCCATGTTTTATTAGGTTTTTCTGCAAGTACTAATTTCAATTCACCTCCACCCATAATCTGTTGGTGTGTAATAAATGGTGTTGAAATTTCTTTTCCATTTATATAGGCTTTTTGAATGTACTTATTCTTCTTACTTGCTCCTTTTGCTATAATTGTAAATTGCTTACCATTTTCTAAAGCAATGGTTGATTTCTCAAAAACAGGACTGGTGATATCATAAAAAGGAAGTCCCGGAGTTACAGGATAAATTCCTAGGGAAGTAAAAACAACAAAGGCTGTCATTCCTCCTCCATCTTCATCACCTGGAATTCCATGAATATCATCTTTAAAGAAAACATCTAATAAAAAACGAGTCTTTTTTTGTGTTTTCCAAGGAGCACCGAATGAATTGTACAAATAAGGAATATGAAAAGAAGGTTCATTCCCCATAGAAAACTGTCCAACCATTCCCGTTGAATTAGATCCGTCTATAAAAAATTGACTTTTTCGTTTCCCTAAAGGTTCTCTAAACAATTGATCGAGTCTTTCCTCAGCTGCTTTTTGTCCACCTAATAACTCTATCAGACCTTGTATATCATGTTGCACATCCCAGGCATAGGTCCATCCATTATTCTCATCATAATAATCTCTATACCCTAAACCACCAGCAGATTTCGGATTTATATCCAAAAACTGCCCTTCACTGTCCTTTGGCATAAACAACCTCTGCTCTGGATGCCATAATTTTTTATAATTATTTCCATAGGATAGATATTTCTCGTAATCGGCTGTTTTGCCTAATTCTTTTGCCAATTCTGACATGGTCCAAAAATCGTAACTCAACCCTAGGGTAACAGCTACAGGTTGTCTTTTCTCAAATGAATCCACCATAGGATTTGTTTCTTCTTCACCGACTGCTAATGATGGAAAATAGCCGTTTTCATGAAAAAAGTCATCTATTTTTAATCTTGACAAACCTTGACGCCAAGGTATAAAAGTACCTTCGGTTAAATTTTTTTTAATTCCTTCATAAGCACTTTCAACATCATAATTTTTCAAACCTTTTCGATAAGCGTCTATAAAAATTGCCGATGAATGATAGGAATTCATGCACATGTGATTTCCATGAACTTGTGGAAATGTTGGTAACCAACCACTATGCTTGTACATTTCTACATACGAATGCAGCATATCTTCTTCTACTTTAGGACTTAAAATTGTTCGCAATGGATGTTGAGCTCTATAGGTATCCCAAACCCAATCATCTACATAAAAAGACCTATCGGAATGATGTACTTTTTGATCGTATCCACTATAATAGCTTCCATATTCATTGATATCCACCATGCGCTCATACGTCCGGTACAAAGAAGTGTAAAAAGTTCTTTTCTGGGCTAAAGTCCCTCCTTTAACTTTTATCTGATCCATTACAGCATCCCATGATTCTTTTCCCGATTTGACTACTTCTTTATATGTTTTATTTTCAATTTCGTTTTCAAAATTAATTTTTGCCTGAGCAATACTAATATAGGATATCCCGTATTTAACAGTTACTGTGTTCTCATCAAAAGAAAACAGAAAACACCCGTTAGACAAGTTGACTTTTGATGGTTTTAGCTGTCTATTATTTTCGTTTACAAATGTCATGTAGGCAAATACATGCATTTCACGTGTAAGAGGAGAGGTACCTCTTGTTGTGTAGCTTATTTTTTCTTTAAGCCCGAAAGAACTAGGTGTTCTTTCTTCTGCAACCATTGCTGAAGACCCCATAACAATGATATTGTTTGCACCCGCTTTTTTCTTAAAATCAAATCTATACAGCGCCGATTTTTTATTGGGCGCAAATTCTACGGTTATGTCTTGGTCTATTAAATACGTTGAATAATACCATGGTTTTACCTGTTCTAAATCATGGTCAATATTCATTTTATGATTCTTAAAACCTGAAGACAATTCTCCTTGTATCACCTTTAATTTAAATACACCAACTCTTCTATGAGAATGAACTTGTAAAGGAAATGATTTCACCTGATCTGATATATAATCATATTTATCAGGAAACATGCGTAACATTTGGTTAGGCAACTGCATGGTTGGATAGGTAGGTACTAAAAATTTAGAAACATTTCCTATTCTAGGATCTATAAACCCCGAATTTTCTTTCTGAGAAAACATATCTTGTGCAGAAAAAAGCAACATGCACAATGCATAAAGGGTAGTTATATGTTTCTGAATATTCATTTTTTACATTTTATAATATGTTGCTAATAAACTACCTAGTAATTAATAATAGCTTAATATTGGATTAACAGTAAACCATCTCGTCAAAAAAAGAGTAAAAATTTACGTTAAACACCAGTTTTGTCTCTTTTGCATAAAAAAACCCAAACAGTAAAAATTGTTTGGGTTGAAATAAAATATTTCTTTTTATACTATTTCTTTTTATAAGCTTCCCATTTTTTTCTTTGTTCTACGGTAGACAAAGCCACAAGAGCTTGGTTAAACGTTTTTTGATATGGTCGAATTTCTTCTTTAAATTTCTTAGAACCTGGTTCGTGCTTTTCTGCAACTTTTTGTGCACCAGCTAACATTTCATTTGTTGCTATTACTAATTTTTTTTCTTGTGCTTCATCAAGTTCCATCACACGGGTTCTCTCTTCAACAATCCGCTTCGATTGTTTTACATAGTTAGGTTTTAAATCCTGCGCATGTACTCCATTCACAAAAACTACTCCTAATACAAATACTAAAGTTGCTACTAATTTTCTCATAATTAAATTGATTTATTTTAAGTTTATTATTTATTCCCTAATTGTATAACTACCTGGTCTTTCTGAGTCAAACTCCTCTTTGCAAAAAAAAGCTCTTTATTTTCGACAGCACCCATTTCAAAGACAATGGTTCCTCCAGAAACTAAATCTGCATGCGAAATGACTGGAGCATCCAACTTCTTTCCATTCACGGTTACAGATTGTATGTATTTGTTTTGCTCCGAATTGTTTTTCGCAATAATTTTCGTTGTTTTTTGATTTGGAAATTGAAGCGCTACACTATCAAAAATGGGTCTTCCAATAGAATAAAATGGCTTTCCAGGACAAACTGGATAAACACCCATGGCGTTTAACACGTACCAAGCAGACATTTGACCACAATCTTCATTTCCTGCCAAGCCATTTGGACCATCAAAATACATTTCACGCATTACCTTATCTGTATAAAACTGAGTCAACCAAGGTTTGGTAGAATTATTAAACAAATGAATGATATGATGACTTGGCTCATTCCCATGTACATATTGACCTATCAACCCTGATATGTCACCTGGAACATGTTCACCGTCTTGCTTAGAGCTTGTTGTAAACAATGTTTCCAATCTTTGTGTAAATTCTTCTTCTCCTCCCATTGTTTTTTTAAGTCCTTCCACATCATGTGGTACAAACCAAGACCATTGCCAGGCATTTCCTTCACAATAATCAGTCTTCCAGTGAGAAGAATTATTAGGGTTAAAAGGAGTTCTCCATGATTTATCAGACATAATACCTCTCATAAACTGAGTTTCTTTATCGTAATATTTTTCATAGTATTTAGATCGTTCGTTATACACTTCATAGACCTCCATTCTGCCCAAGTCCTTAGCCATTTGCGCAATACACCAATCATCATATGCAAATTCAAGTGCCTTTGCTACGGACGCAACTGTTTTATCTCCCGGAACAAATCCTAATTCATCTACATATTTTTTTCCTATCTCCATTACATTTCCAGCCGCATTGTTATAACCTGTAACTTTTAATAGTGATGGATCATACACCGAAGCTTCGATCATTGCGTCCAATGCTTCATTAGCATCAAAACCTGAAATTCCTTTTTTATAAGCATCATAGATCACTGATACCGAATGGTACCCCAACATGGTTCCTGTATAGTTAGAAGCCAACTCCCATTTTGGCAATATCCCGCCTTCTTTTCTTTTTTGAAGTAAGGTTTGAATCAATTCGTTCCCCTTCTCTGGGTTGATAATTGTTAGCAAAGGATGCACCCCTCTAAAAGTATCCCATAATGAAAAAACAGTATGATTTGTAAATGCTTTGGAGTTCTTTGGCTTTTGATCCATCCCCATATAACCTCCATCTACATCCATAGCAGTATTAGGACTCAACATAGCATGGTACATTGAAGTATAAAAAATTGTTTGCTGTTCTTTTGTACCTCCAGCAACTTTAATTTTAGACAACTCTTTATCCCAAACATTTTTACTATCGGCAACTACTTCATTAAAATTCCAATGTGGCAATTCGGCCAACATATTATTTTTTGCTCCGGCAACACTCACTGGAGAGATTGCCACTTTCACCATAATTTCTTCATTATCAGCAGTCGTAAAGTTTAATTTAGCCTTTACATCTTTGTCCTGATTCCATTCTAAAACATCAGGTCTCAATTCATTATTTACAAAAATTGAGGCATCAAAAGGTTTGGAAAACTTAGCATAGAAATATATTTGCTGATTGGTAGCCCATCCTTGAGTTGTTTTCATCCCCACTACCTCTGTATCACTTACAATTTTTAAGTGTATTTTTTTGGCACCGTGCATTTGTAAACTATGACCTAAATCAACAATTACTGAAGCCTCTTCCGATGCTGGGAAGGTGTATTTATGCATTCCAACTCTGGTAGTTGAAGTAAGCTCTGCATTGATATTAAAATCTTTCAATCCAACTTTGTAATAACCAACTTCTGATTGTTCAGATTTTTTATCAAAAGCTGAAGTGATTCTTTTAGTATCCGAAAAAGTTATCTTTCCTGTGGTGGGTAATACTAGGATATCTCCATAATCACCAATTCCTGTACCTGATAAATGTGTATGGCTAAATCCATAAATTTTATCATCTGAGAAATGATATCCTGAACAAGCATCCCATCCCTTCAATCTGGTATCCGGACTCAACTGTACCATTCCATAAGGACGAACTGGACCCGGATATGTGTGTCCATGACCACCAGTTCCAATAAAAGGATTCACAAAAGTTGATATTCTTTTTCCAGAAACTAATGACGCTTCTTCTTTACTACAACCACAAAAAACGGTAAGAAACAATACTAATACTGCGTTTAATAGGGTGTTTTTATTTAGCATATACATAAATCTATATTTTAATATTTGAGCTCCTAGAGCTATTGTCTCACTTTTTTTAATCACTAAGACATGTGAAGAATCATCAATTGACACTCCGAATTCAATGTTATTATTTATCCGATAGTAAAAGCTTAGCTCTAATTAGATACTTTAAACTCTTGTTTAAGGATATCCAAAAAAGTAGCAGCATATGCAGGTGTATCATCCACGTTTGATTCTACGGACTCTTCTATTTGACTTCCTAAATTCCAGTTATTAAAAGAATCAACCAATACCAACTTCGACGCTCCAGTTGCCCCTCTAGCAGAATTACAAATCTCTCTGAAAAAGTTGTTGTCTTTTTCAAAAACATGATTATTACTCCCTGCATTCGTTAATTTGAAATTGATAGAAGGGCTAATCGTTGGGATGTATTCTAAATCGAACTCTGGTCTTCCCAACGCCTCTTGAGAATAGCTCCACGCCCCATAAATCATTTTTTCAAAATATAGAATTCGTTCGTACGAATTGTTTTTGTTTAAAGTCATGTATGTTTGATGCGTAACAGCGTCTACAGCTCCTACAAATCTAAAATCATATCTAAGGGGTGGTTGCCACTGTGGCTGTACTCCTACAATATATAGCTCCATTCCATCGAACTGATCGCTTACAACTTGTCTCATTCTATCGAATACTTCCGGACTATTTATGGCTGCCAAGTTATGCGCTGCGTTTATATAAACAACTGGCTTATCATTCAATCTATAATAATTTGGATTTGCAGCTGCTATACCTGCAATTGCTAGAAAGTCATCCTGAAAAAACACCTCTTTCGGATCTAAAATTCCATTTTCTGGATCTGAAATTTTATCTACAGGGTTGTTATTGTTAATACCCAATGCTCCAAAATTATAATTGAAGGCATAACTGACAATAGAGTTCT
>Ga0206124_10001736_pt1 | contig 16877 bp, 12 predicted proteins | sample Helgoland_Spring_3_FD_148671 | JGI IMG/M metagenome (GOLD analysis project Ga0206124, IMG submission 148671) | Pelagic subsurface seawater microbial communities from Kabeltonne, Helgoland, North Sea - Helgoland_Spring_Bloom_20160321_2 | ecosystem: Environmental > Aquatic > Marine > Epipelagic ... | reverse complement strand
CCCCATCGCACGCTTTTCTTGGCGGGCACAAAAGGAAAGTGATGTATGAGGGCACCCTTTTCAATGAAAGATGTTTTGTTTTTGAATTTTTTTCTGCCTTTTCGCTCTTCTTCTTTCGCAATTTTTTTCGCTTCTTTTAAAAAGAGGGGACGGACCGAGCGACCGCCTCCCTGGTGCAGGAATTCAAACGCACTCTCCTTCCTTCAAATGCCACAAATCGAAAGAAAAGTAATCGAGATTACTTTTTGATTGAACGCGCGCTTCAGCGCCTACCTGTAATTTATTTATTTCTTACACGCACGCGCGCTCGAGAAAAACGAATACGATCATGGGCGAAGGAAAAGAGTTTGGAAAGCGCTTCACGTTTGAATCGAAGTTGAACTGTCCGGCGACAGTCTTCCTCTTGGACAAAGATACGGAGGATTTCCGCGAATTCCACATGAAACGAGTGGGAACAAAAGAGGCTGAAACTTTACGGACGGGCGTTGAACTCGTAGATTTAGATAAAAATGGAGAAGAGAAAGAAAAGAGATTCGTCACGGTCGTACGCACTGTCCCGGGGATAAAACTTCCGATGGTAGTGAAGCCTTTATTGAAAGGTGGACACGTCGAATTTGTCGACACGCGCAGCACGTCACCGAACGCCCTTGACGACTTTATGAAGGGGAAGACGAAGACGCACGAGACAATGTTTCGAACGGTGAATAATATCACAAAACATGCCGTAGTAGACGGGGTGATATCAATAATTCCAATAACAGCAACAACGTGTAAAGTCGTAGCTAGCGGTTTATGTCACGTCACGCTCGGTTCTCTCGGTAGACTGATTGAGAACATAATCGTAAACGGAATTGGGAAATCCTACGAGCAGTTGCCAGAAATTTGCGACGAATGGCTCAAGCATAAGCGAGATGTTTTGAAGAAAGGATCCGCTAAGAAAAGTGCAAAAGTTTCTAAATCAAAAGCTAAGACAGAAGATAACGAAAACGATAACGACAGCGAGTCATCTTTTGCGACGGCGTCGACTGAATTCAACGAATCCGCAGGAAGTTCACAAAATCAGATCTTAGATATTGATTCATTCGCAGCTCCGCTGACACCCATATTTAATAGTATCTTATCTTTTAGCGGCTTTGGTGGTTCCTCTTCTAATAGGGACGAAGAGGAGGAGGAAGATGAGTTAGATGGTGATCTGGAAGAAATGAAAAAAGACATTAGCTTTGAGGTGGTGGAGCAAAGTATAGATGCCTCAAACGCGAACGGTCTTGGTGGTAAGAAGAAAGTAGTAAAAGTAGAACGATCGATGAAGAAAAGCAGCAGTGGTTTCACTTGCTGCTTCGCATCGCCTGCGGTTGAGTCTTGAATAGTTCTTTTTGTCGCATAGTTTTTATAGTATTTGTGTTTGTATCCAACGCAACTGAAGCGAGCTAAAAAAAGTTTATTCCTTCTCAAAAGTTTGCTTATTTGCCTGAGCATTGTAAAAATCTGCAACTTGATGCGCGTTAGTCGCCATTTCCGGCTCTTTATCGTCTCGACTTCTTAAAAAGCGCGGAAAACGTAAAGCAATACCCTTGTTTGGATCCACTAAACCCATGGCAGCTTTGTGCGTTGGAGAGATCGACAGATCAGCCGCTTTCACTTCCCAAACTAACTTTGCGTCAAACCATAAGTCAGGTTCCATACCTTCAGGATATTTGTAGTAAGAGCGTGGAGCTTCTATTAAATGCGGTTCAAGCGCTTTCGACAAGGTTTCCAAATCGATCTCGGAAAAGCCAGTTCCAATTTTGCAAATCGTTTGAAACTCTTCTCCATCTTCGTCGTAACAAGCGAGAAGAAATGCTCCATACACCCCTGTCCTTTTGCCTCTGCCATGCCAAGCACCGATTGGGACCAAATCTAACGAGTCTCCGCATCCTTCCATGTAGTCTTTCTTCAACTTCAACCAGTTTAATGAGCGCTTGGAGGGTTCGTATGTAGCATCCATTGTCTTTACAATCAAACCTTCGGTATTCGCAGCGATGGATTCATCCAAAAATACCTGCAGCTCCTCCACATCCCTGCTCGTTTTTGCAGTGGCAAACAGGAATTCACCTTTCGTTTCTCGGAATGAACTATAAAGCGCAAGACGCCTAACGCTCATCGGTTCACGCAAGAGCGATTTTCCGTTCAAATATAAACAATCAAATGCGTACAACGCCACTTGCACTTTAACGTCTTCAATTTTGATATTTTTCTTTCCTCTAGTACTCAAAATCTGAAAAGGAAGAATCTTATCTTGCTCTCTATCGTACGCCACGGCTTCACAATCGATGACTACTGAGGTTATTTTCCCGTCTACGTTGTTCAAGTAATTTTTGAATTTCGAAACGATATCAGGGAACTTTGGCGTGTTATCTTCCTGATTTCTGGAGAAGATCTTTATCGATCCATCTTCGAGCAAGTGAACTTGAGCTCGCTCGCCGTCATACTTATATTCGCACGTAAATTCAACGTCAGAAAATCTGTTCAAAACTTCCGCCACACCGGTCGTTGGCTTTGCCAACATTGGTTTCACTGGCGCACCTGGTTTAAATTGACATTTCTCCTGCAGACCGTCGATGCCAACATCCAAGAGCGCTGGGACAACCAAGTCGTAGCTCGGACATTCCGAGAAAACAAGCTTCACAACATCCACGGCTTTCAGGAGTTGATCTGCCAAGGCATTAGCACCTAGCTTTATACCTGCAGTTTTATTTGCTTCTAAAACGATAGCATGCGTAAGAGCAGCGTTCACGGTTTGCTGAGCCAGACCAATGCGTAACTTTCCTTGTAATGCCCTCACTATGTATCCAGCTTCGCTGCCTTTGGCGGCAACGAGTAATTTCTTAATTCGTCCCTTCTTTTGATCGACTGAATTCGTTCCTGCTGTAGTAGCTATGACGCGGAACTCCTGTAAGACGCCTTTCACCGTTAACGGTGCGGGCTGGAACATTGTCCGTTGCGTCGATCGGGATGCCATGGCAACAGATCCCAAGTCGCCAGCCTCGCGGTAGTCAGCCTTTATGTTTGCCTCTTTGCGCCCAGTTGCTTCGGCCAGACATTTAATCAAAGTCGCATCTCCTATACCGAGATCAACACCTTCGTGTTGCGGCGCGATCGTGTTTGAAGCCAAGTAAACTGCTGCGAGCAAATCTCCAGATAACCCACCACGAATAATAGATCTGAATGTATTCGTCAACAAGTTCGTGATCTCCAATCGTTTCGTTGTCTCGGCAATACTTTCAAACGTATCCGCAACGATTCCAAATGGTGTTGCCGTATTCTCCTTCCAAGATGAGATCGATTCCGATGATTGGTCGATATACTTCTGTGCAAGTTCAACTTGTAAGGCTCCAACGCCGGCTTCAGATTTTTCCTTCCCATTTTTTGACTTTGTTTTCTTCTTCGCTTTTTTTTGAACAGAAGCAGAAAGTGGGCCTTCGACGTCTTCGATTTCATCATCATCGTCTTCCTCCTCCCCCTCTTCATCTTCTTCTTCGTCGTCATCAGATTCACGCGATGCTTTGTATTCTTCATCCTTTTCATCGCTCACGTTGGCAACGCTGATGTTCTTCTTTGCATCTTTCTCATCTTCTTCTTTTTCCTCCGTTTGCTTAAGTGCTGCTGATGTTTTTGGTTGTTGCTGCTTTTGTTCCAATTTCAACTTTGCTTGTTCTGCAAAGGACAATGCTTTCGCGTTTGCGTCGAGAACTTCGGATTTCTTCACTAGTTTGCGCTTCTTCGCGGCAACTTCGATGTTTTCTTTCTGTTGCGTAGGCGAATTGTTCTCTGTCGTCGCCGTGGTCGTCGTTTCCGTCGTCTGTTGTTGTTCTTTTTGATTTCCTACTTCCTCTCGAGCGTCGTCGTCTTCGCGCGCTTCGGCGCCATCTTCGGAGGACTGAGCCTTCCTCTTCTCGAAAAATCCTGCCAAAGAACTCTGTTTCTTAGCGGATGTGGGCGGAACGGACGACATCTTTTCCGTCTCCTTTTTGTGAGTATGTGTGTATGAGTGGCGTATCTGATGTCGGAAGTCTAAGATGTGTGGGGAGGAGATACAATTTTTTGAAATACGAACGAGTTATTTTGAATTTTTACCATCCCAGCATCCAGAGTTCCAGACTGCATTCGTGCGTGTCGGTCAAAACTCGAATTCAACTCTATGCATGCTGTGTGTCATCCAATCCTCGCATACAGGGGTGGTGGTGGTGGGGGAGAAGGGAAACGGTTGAATATAACGGTCCACTAATTACGCGAATAGCACAGAGCAAGTTACAACATTTTTCAAAACTACTTCTATTTTTCCCGTTCTCGAGACAAGGACATTTTCTTCTCACTCAGCCTTCTTCGCCAAACTCCTTCGTAAACCGCTCGTGTACTTCCAAGTCAGCCGCCGCTACCGTTGGCCTCGCTCTCAAAAGTATCTTCTTGAAATCACCCAACGTTATGGGTGGAGGCATTACTCGATCCGCATATCCTAAGCTGGCAAGTTCATCTAGCGTCGAGGCCCAAGCGGAAGGATCTCCCGGAGAGCAGGGCACGTAATACTCCTTTGTTTCGTCCTCTTCTTTAGTGACCGTTTTAAAGTGCGTTGCCTCTTGCGTCTTACGAACGGGTTCATAAAGCACATCTTTAACGACATGATCTATGTCTGATCCAGAAAAACCGGGTGTTTGCACACCCAAGCTTTCAAAATCCTCGTTCGTCAAGTCATGAGGTGTTTCCCCGACGTGGACTAAAAACATATGCGCTCGCGCCGCCGCTTCCGGAAGTGGTATATAAATTCTTTTATCAAAACGCCTTCGCACAGCCTGATCCAACGAGTACGGCGTATTTGTCGCGGCTAAAACTAGAACTTTCCCAGCCGAATCGGAACCAACGCCTTGCATCTGCACGAGTATCTCTGTTTTAATGCGTCTGGACGCCTCAGACTCACCCGACTCGCCTCTAGCCCCGCAAAGCGCGTCTATCTCGTCGATGAAAATAATCGAAGGTGCTTTTTCTCTCGCCATGGAGAACAAATTATTCACTAACTTTTCCGATTCACCCATCCATTTCGACACCAAGTCTGACGAGCTCACCGAAAAGAAAGTAGAATCTGCTTCCGTTGCGACTGCTTTAGCTAAGTATGACTTCCCCGTTCCTGGTGGACCATACAATAAAAATCCCGACCAAGCTTTTCGCTTACCCGTGAAAAATTGAGGAAACTTTACTGGTAAGATGACAGCTTCTTTCAGAGCATCTTTAGCGAGGTCTAATCCTGCTACGTCGGACCACTTTACGTTTGGTTTTTCAGTCACTATCGCGCCTCCGAGTTGTTGTTTCATTTTAAGCTGCTCCGCGCTATCCTCCTTTGATGTGCTACCACCAGCGTTTGTGGTGGCGGCGCCGTTCGAGCCTGGTCGTGCTTTCATAGCCTCAGGATTTCCCGATTCCGTGGCTTGATCCGTTGCATTCTTCTGCTCAGCTACAATTTTATGCAACTCTTCGGCTCTTTCGAGATATTCGTTGAACTTTCCTTTAATGGTGTCTTGCATCCTTGGATTCTTTTCGTACTTGAGATAGCATTTGAAATGATCTAGTGACTGCATGTAGAGCGTAAAAGCGGTTTCATAATTTCCCGCTTTATCTTCTTTGACCGCTTCTTTTACTATGCTTATCGCCTTATCTCGAATTGCCGCACCTCCTTCCATCTTTGAATGACCAAACTTCTCTTGACACAAAGGCACTCAAACACACACACACACAAACAGACACAAAGAAAAGGGATTTCTCTCTCTCTTTTTCGATTTTCTCGCGCTCTCGCTCGAGGCTCACAGAAACAAAAAGATTTGTTTGCGCGCGAGTTGTGCGTGCAAGAAGGATGCGTGCAAGGATGCGTGTATATAAAATGACGCGAATTGCGCGCGAGCTTTTTTTGCGAATAAGAAATCTTTCTTCTTGTCTTTTCTTTCGCGCCCAAGAAAGGAATTTTTGAAAAGAGACAAACCTTCGAAAACTTTGTGTGTTCTGAGAGACGAATGAGAGACACCATACTCCTCACAACTCAAAAGAATAAAATAAGTATGTCTTCGATTCTTCGCGCTTCGCGACGTCTTTTGGGTAGTAGCCTTAGCAGCAGCAACAGCAGTAGCGCTCTATCTGGATGTGGGAGTAGATTCGCAGCAGTCGTGGGAAAGGGAGGAGAACGCTCGATCGCGACCACGACAAAAATAAACGCAGGCATGGGGTCGCCAACAGGGACTGCGCCTGCCCCAACAGAGCCTTTAGAGGAAGAGCACGAACTGATCTGGGATGCGGGAGATAAGCACCCAGAAACTGCGCTGGACAATTTACCCGCGAAGATAGTTGGAAAATACGAAGCTTTGGGTATGCTCGTCGGTGCTTTGTGCTTCATGGGTGGAGTGTACACTTTTGCCGGCTACTACGATAAAGCAGCGTCTCGACCCTTCGTCGAACGCGACATGGAGAAGAGCTTAAAGAAAGAGTTAGGCGGGCGGTAAAGTTGTAAAATAAGAAACCAAAACAGAACTAATTGAACGTAAAACTCTAACGCGGCGCGTCTGCTGTTGTTACAACCTGCGATATCTATTGTTACTAGTACTACTTTCCAACTTCGACGTCGATTAATTCTCTGTTTTTCACTTGGGCTTTGAAGTCAGCGTGCGCGTCATCCCATACTTTTTTTGAGTCGTAACTCTTCGCAGACGCCGATCGATCCGGAAGCTTTAGCATTTCTCCATGATTCTCTTCGTCTTTCAAGCACTTTTGCCACCAGTGACGCATCAACTCCACGCTCTTTTTCTGCGCAGTTACTCGGATCACGCGATTATTCTCGTCGTAATCTGTAACTTCCCAGGAGCCGTAAGTCAGCTTTCGTCGAATCGGCGTGAAACTTTTGTCGGACTCGTTAAACTTCAAGCCGCCATTGGCGTTGTATTCCTCTTCTTCATCGTATTCTTCCACTTCTTCTCCAATCGGATGTTCCCACTCGCGGTCGAACACTACTTCTTTGCACAGTGCGATTTTAACAGAAGTTTCTGTGACATCTACGCGAACGTCTTTGGCCTTTGTCCCGAGCGGCGCCAATACCGAAAGCGTGACATCGCTCGAGGTTTGCGACCACATGTAATCGAGTTCTCCCGCGCTGTTTTCGTTCTCTTCCGTACCGCGACTGCTTTTTTTCCTGACGTAAATGCCGTTTCGGGTGAACTTTTCTTTCCTCCGTGCGATGGCTACTCGCCTTCTTTCCTCTTTTTCTTCTTCGGAAAAGAGACTCGTCGTCTTTGTTTCGTGTTTTTCTTCTTCTTTTTCTTTTTCTTCTTCTTCTTCTTTCGACGACGACGGCGGTTCTCGAAACATTATCGTGCCGGGATGTTCGCGCTCAAACTGTTTACCTTGCTCGATCCATTGCATCTCACGGAACTCGCGTTCGCTCATCATCTTCTCGTCTTTTGAAAGATGATTGTCTTCGGACGAAGTCGCAGAAGGAGGCAGCACGTTGAAGTCGACGCTTTCGCCGCTTCCAATCGTCACTCTCGTCGGTTGGTCCAGTTTCGTCACCTGCGGTTGCTGCGGGAAGTGCGGCACGTTTTTATCGTCCTCACCATCATCTTCACTCTCGTCTCCGTAGTCTAGTTTATCCCACTTCGAGTAATCAACCATTGTTATTATAAAAGTTTTGTGTATCGCTCTTCTTCCCGTGCGTCGTGGGCCACAATACCATTAATTATGAATTGTGGTGTACTTGAAGACAATCGCGCAAAGAAGACACAACAAAATGACACATTTTCGCGTCAAAAAAAGTACACGCGCACACAAGAATAAAACTTTGGGAGAGAGAGAGAGAGGAAAAGAGAATGTATGATGTCGATGTGGAGCGTTCGTGAGTCAGACGACGCGGAGGAGCAAAACTGGTCGCGATCCCACCACCCGAGGAGGCGTGAATAAAAATCTTTCTTCTCTCTTCTTCTTCTTCTTCATCGTGCACTATCACGACGACGATGACGAGCAACGGGAGCAGGGAAATTACAAAGAAGAAGAAGAACAAGACGACGACGACGCGTAAGAACCGTAAACTTTTAGAGCATTTGAGCTTAAAAGCTACCACGACTACTCCGTCGAAATCTTCTTCGCACCCTTTCGATGTGGACGCGAGCGACCACTGCGAAACTCCTTTTCAAGCGTACAAAGATATCGAACCCTTTCTGTTTCGAATCGCTCTGAGTTTGAAGAAAACGAAGGCGAGTTTAAAAATATACGACCCGTATTTCTGTGAAGGATCTGCGAAGGAACATTTGAAACGACTCGGTTTTGAAAGCGTTCACAACGTCAACGAAGATTTCTACGAAAACGTCAAGAAAAATACGATTCCAGAATATGACGTGTTGCTTACCAATCCTCCGTATTCGTCAGACCACTTCAAGCGAATATTGAACTTCTGCGGGGCGAGCGAGAAACCTTTCTTTCTTCTTCTCCCAAATTTTGTCTGCCGTAAAACATACTACGCCAACGAAATAACCAGTCGAAAGAAAGAACCGTTGTTCTTAATTCCGGACGAGCTGAAACCTTATCGCTATTGGGCGCCAGGAAGGAAAGGATTTGAAGAGCGGGCGAAAGGAACCACGCCTTTTATAACGTTTTGGTATCTCGAGTTTGGTGACGCGATTGACAAAAACGAAATTCGTGGTTGGTGGCTCAAGAAATACTCGCCTCATTCGAGATGCGAACTTCCCGCGCCAGAAGAAAGTCTACCGCAACAGCAACGTTTGCAAAAACGCAGCAACCCAAACAAAAGAAGACGAGAGAAAGCGCAGAATAAAAATATACTGAAAGAGCCAAGAGAAAATAGCGGCAGCATCTACTACGACCCAAACGTTGCCCAGAAAAAGAAGAGGAAGAAGCTAGAATCGAAAGAAAGAGTTTAAAGAGTAAACTCAGAGAGGGCTGAGGAAGATTTACTTAAGTGCTTGTGCGTTTGTTTGTGTTCAAATTGTAATTAAAAACGTGCGTTTTTCATCTACACGCTGCTCAAAGCGTTTTTCAACAGAAGAGTTACAAGAATGAGTTCTCTTTTCCATGCATTTTTTTTCACACACATCGGCACACAAAAAACATTTTCATGAAGAGGTACCTCCTCGCGCAACGACGCCTTCTTCGGGCGGCGCTCTCCTCGACTACAGAAGAGGGGCATCGCCATCTGACGATACGGAATAATGTCAATATTCTTGCGCCTTCACGACAACGAGGTATGAGGAACTCATTTAAGACGGAGACGACAACAACGACGACGCCCATGATGAAGCAGGAGCAACACCAGCAGAAACAACAGCAGCAGCACGACAATCACCTTCTTATGAACACGATGAGCGCCGAAGCGTCCGGGGAGAAGACGCTCAAAAACGATGCGGAAGAAGAGGAGGAAGAGGAGGAGGAGGAAGAGGAGGAGGAGGAGGAGGAGGAGGAGGAGGAGGAAATAATCAAAGAGGGGATGAGAGAGGAAAGAGTCTTAACGCAGGAAGAAAATCGGTTCATAGACGTGGACGAAGACAAAGACGATATAAAAACAAAAGCGAGTAATGATGACCCGTATCGACGTCTCACTCATTTATATTATACGCTCGAACGGTTGCAGTACCAGTTTCCTTTGCATTACCGACACCCTATTTCAAAACATTGGGAACTGGTCGACAAAACGTTCAAAGTCACCGAGGAATATTCGAAGTTGAGTCCGCCTAAAAGAAAGCACGTGTGGTTGAATACGGTTTCAATTCTCTCCAGATTGGCATTTCACGAAAACGGATACAGAAACCATATAATTTTCGATGATCCACCATGGGGAGCAGAGAAACAAAGTCAATTCGAGACAAGGGTAAAATTTAAAGTCTGCGCCGCGCACGCTGTGACGAACATTCTGTTTTTTTTTGTGTGCCCGTCCCTTTTCTTTGGAACGGAAATATTGTTGCGCCCGGAAGGTGTGGACGGATTCCCTCAAATGCAAAATTTGGCAAAGGTTTTGAACGAGACGTTTCCTTCAGTCTTTGAGAATGGCCTCACCGAGTTTTTTGCCGGAGTAGCCGCAGTTCTTACCTATGTGTTCCGTAATCAAACGGAAAAAGTGTATCTTACTTTTGCGAGTTTTTCTGCATCCTTCCGCAACGCGGATATGATGAAACGTATTTTACAAATCAAGTTGTAAAACAGGTAGATAGATTAATGATAAATAGACAGTAGATTAATAGATAGATAGTACCGTGGATTATTAGATATTACATTGCTCTTCACGCGACATTTTGCTCTTGCTTTTTCCCATTCTTTTCCCATTCTGATCCATCCGAACTTTTCCCGCCGGCGCCATAAGGAACAAAAGCAGGTCTCCCCTCCAAGCCTAACTCTTTGAACAAGGCAGAATCTTCGTTGTCGTCGTTATTCGGGGTCGTAAGTAACTTATCTCCCGTAAAAACAGAGTTGGCTCCAGCCAAGAAGCACATAGCCTGAGTCTCGTCGGACATGTTGATTCTCCCAGCCGATAATCGGACGACAGTTCTCGGCATTAAAATGCGTGCAACCGCAATTGCTCGAACCATTTCCAAGCCTGACGGAGCAGATAGATTTTCGAAGGGCGTTCCTTTGACCGGGACCAGAGCATTGATAGGAACGGACTCTGGATGTTCCGGTAAACTTGCTAAAACGTGCATCAAAGACGCTCTATCAGACTCTTCCTCCCCTAAACCGAGAATTCCGCCGCAGCATACAGATATACCAGCGTCGCGAACTGCAGCTATGGTATTCAGGCGATCTTCGTACTTGCGCGAAGAAGTAACTTTTGGATAATACTCAGGGGACGTGTCTAAATTATGGTTGTAAGCAGTCAACCCAGCTTCTCTTAATTTCACGGCCTGATCCGGCGTGAGCATGCCTAATGTTGCGCACACTTCCATTCCCAAATCCTTTACCTGTTTAGTCATCGTAAGTACGCGTTCAAATTGACCTTCACCGACTTGGGAAGGTCCCCGCCAAGCCGTGCCCATACAAAACCGCGTCGAGCCCGCAGCTTTTGCCCGTTTTGCAGCCTCGTAAACGTCATCAATTTGCATCAATTTCTCTGCTTTAAGTTCTGTTTCTTTCTTCCACGAGGAAGATTGCGCGCAATAGTTGCACGTTTCCGGGCACCCTCCAGTTTTTATAGAAAGTAACGTGCACTGTTGCACTTGTTTGGGGTCGTGGTGCATCCGATGGACGGTCGCCGCATCGAACACGAGCTCTAATAAAGGCCGGCTGTACATCTCTCTAATCTCTTCTTTCGTCCAATTATTTCGCACTTCTCCGAGAACTCTTTTTGCGTTCGATGCGGCTGGCGCCGCGAGCTGTGAAGACGTCGAGAACGCTCCGCGAGTGCTGATTGGTTTCGTTAATTTCGAGGAGGAGGAGGAGGAAGAGGAGGAGGAGAATTCCGCCGCCCGGGGCGAAGAGGACGAGGAAAGCTCAACCGTTCGAAAGAAGATTCCATTCGAACACTGTTTGAGACCGACGTAAGCGGCAAAATCAGCGCCGAGCGCGTTAAGTGTGCGCCTCGCGAGTTGCCGACCCGACATCTTCTCTCTTCTAATTAAGAGAAAGGGACGGAGGGCCAGAATAAAATAAAGTTTTGTTTGTTTGTTTGAGTGAGTTTTCCCCTCAAAAATCCTCTCAAATCTGTCTACTCGTATTCCTCTTCTCTGCCCAAACAGATTTCGTGGGGGGGGTGGATAAAAGCGAGGCACAAGATGCCGTGAGTGACGACGAACAATGCAAACAGATGTACATCGCATACGCTGCAGCAGGCGGCATCGCGAAGATGTTTGCAGACTCGGAGGAGAGAGCGAAACGAGACGCCGCGTAGAAGAAGTTGAAGAGTTCGTTATTAAGATTTCCCATCGAAAACTCTTGGGAACGGAAGAAGAAGAAGAAAAAGGAAAAGAAGAAAACGACAAAGAGGATGAGTTTGCAATCGACCCGTACTTCTTTGACGATGGATATTCCGTCGCCGCAACGACTGGTTTTGCTAGAGTTTGGGAAGGAGCGAGCGTTTTCACAGATTTTCTGGTACAGGAGTGTCCCAACCTGACTTTGCGAAAGAATGTCGTGGAGCTTGGAAGTGGTGTTGGATTGTGTGGAGTAGCAGTTGCAATCGCTAATGAAGCGAACGTCACTCTCACCGATCTCCCATCCGTTGTTGAGGGTGTTTTAAGGCAAAATATTACTCAAAACAGTACTTCTCTCACAGAAAATGGTTGGCATCGCGTTATCGGCCCACAAGGTGGCTTGGCTCGAGCGGTCGCCTTGAACTGGGAGAAACCCATGGATTGCCATCATTTGACTGCGTCAGAAAAGTATATAGATGCTGTTGATGTCATAATTGCGGCAGAATGTATTTGGCTCGCCGACTTATTGGATTGTTTCTGCGAAACGTTGAACATTTTGTTTGAACGCGAGAAAAAATTGCGCAGTCGAACGCCGCAGTGCTTCATTTGTTGCCGCGACCGAAGTAGAAAAGATTCAAAAGTGAAAATTTTCGCCAGCGAAGAGATGGTAGAAGCAGCGTTCAGTAGACACGCGTTAGCGTTCGACGTCATGCGAGAATTTCCAAGTACAATTGAGCAGAATAGATGCGTAAAAATTTATTCATTATCGAAGAAATAAAGAAAAACTGTGTGCCAGGACGTGGTGCAGTTCATAGCTTTTACGCTCCTTGCGGATGAGGATATTTTATCTTACACTAAACATTGACACGCACTCGTTGTCACTACTACTGGAAGATTCCTACTTCACTTTTTTTCTTAATAGGATTGCCAAAGAGACTTTTAATCATATCGAGACTCATCATTCCTTGTTTTGAATCTATGCTTGGATCATCGAGCGCCTTTCGTTGTTTAAACGTTCGAAGCAGTCGTGACTTTTCTTGCTTTTCTCGTAGCTTCGCCATTCTCATTTGCTCCTCGGGAGATTCTGGTGCGGAATCAGGATTTTCTTTCGCGCGTTTCTTTCGACGCTCTTCCATAGATGCTATCATTTTGGCCTGTTCTACTCGCGCCATGTAAAAGTCGCGTTCTTTTTTGGCCATTTCGAGCTCGAGTCGTTGGCGCTGCTCTCTAGCCGCTTTCTGATACTCAATCTCCTCCATGAGGTTATCCCATTTGAACTTTGGGAGATATCTAATGTTCCATAGATCAGAGTAGTGCGCACTTCTTCTTTTACCACCAACGGGTTGTCCATTGAGCATTTCTGCCGCGCTTCGAGCCTTTTTTTTATTCTTAAACTCAACCCATCCTTCGACGAACTTCTTTCCTGTATTGCCTTTGTATTTCTTTCGCAAAGCGCGCTGTTCAGGATCTTCTGGCGCTAAATACATACGTTCTAATTTACCGAACTTTTCGAGGAGTTGGCGCAACTTTAGAGGCTTCATGAACGGTGGTATGCTTCCTAAATACACCACGCCTCTCTTCTTCAATTGTTTGTGACTCTGTTCTATTTCCTCCTTGGAAACGACTTTTTTTCTCTCCTTCTTCTCTTCGTGGTTGAAGCCGCCAAGTTCAACAAAATCCAATTCTTCTTCTTCTTCTTTGACGCGTTTGCCAGCCTTTTTCTTCTTCCTCTTCCACTTTTCGTCCGCATCGCGGCGCGATACGCGCTCATCTGGCAACGCTTCATCATTCTTATCTTCTTCTTTGACGCGTTTGCCAGCCTTTTTCTTCTTCCTCTTCCACTTTTCGTCCGCATCGCGGCGCGATACGCGCTCATCTGGCAACGCTTCATCATTCTTATCTTCTTCTTTGTCTTCTTCGTCTTCCAATAAATCGTCTCCTTCGGTAAAGTTCTTCTTCTGTTTCTTCTTCGTTTTCTTCCTCGTCCTCATTTCCTCGTCCTCATCGTCTCCCCGGGAACGACGACGATGGAGAAGATGCGGACTCCGAACGATATCCATCCTTTGTCTTCCTCTTCTTCTTCTTCTTCTTCTTCGACTTCTCTTTCTGCTCGTCCTTCGTCTTGGTATTCAAGGCAAAGTTGGTTTGTTGTTGTACACGAGTTGAAGTTGTGTGAAGTGATGAACTTTTTCTCTTCTTTTTTCTCTTCTTTTCAGCTGTCTTTTCCTCATTCTTCTCATTCTCCTGCTCCTGATTCAGCGCGCGTTTCCGCTATTTTCTTAATTTCCTTTCTGCGAAAAGCAAGGAAAATCTACCATCTGCGACATGTCCGCCAAGCGTCAAAAAGTAAGCGAGGAGGATGCGAGAGGAGGAGATTCACTTCACGTTCTCGGTTCCGTCGTGTTTGATATCTTATTCTCCCCGAAGAGTTTGCCAACTCCCGGGACGACTGTCTTGAGCGAAAATGTAAAAAAAGCGCCCGGAGGCAAGGGAGCAAATCAAGCCTACGCTGCCGGGAAAGTGTTGTCATCATCATCATCGACCTCGTCTGTTTCATTTTTCGGTTGCGTTGGAGAAGACGAGTTTGGTGCAAAGTCTTTGGAATCCTTACAAAGCGTCGGCGTAAATACAGACCACATCCAGATGAGGAAAGAGAAGGCAACAGCGATAGCTTCTGTGGTTATCGATGAAAAAGGGGAGAATCAAATTTGCGTCGGGTCGAGTGCCAACAACTCGACCAATGCAAAAGAATGGATAGAAATAGTTGAAAAGCAAAAGGAAAAGCCCGCAGCTTTGCTTTTGCAAATGGAAATACCTCCGAGTGAAGTGTTTGCGGCAGTTCGATATTGTTCTGAGAACGGTATAATATCGATTTTGAACGCTGCGCCAGCTGATGAATCAATTCCAACAGAAACGCTAGAAATGTTAAATATTCTGATTGTAAATGAGCACGAAGTTTTGCAAGTTCGCGACTCTGTACTGCGAGAAGGATACGCTATGTCTATTCCGAGAATTTATTCCAACGGCAATACCGATGGTCCCGAGCTTTCGACAGATGTTGTTGCCCAAGATCCTCGCGCAGTTGCACATCAACTCGCTCAGTCGTTTCAACTGATTGTAATCGTTACTCTTGGAGAAGAAGGGTGCGCAGCAATCTTACCCGTTCGACCTACAGAGAATGATGCTTCAACTGGAGAAGAACGCGATGCGATAGATACAATATACTCAAGTGCATTGAAAAACTTGAAAAACGAGGAAAAAATTGTAAGTGCCGTGGGAGCTGGTGATGCATTTGTTGGCGCCTTTTGCGCGTATCTGGTTGAGAAGCGCGACATTCACACGTGTTTACGAGCGGCTTCAGCATGCGGAACTTTAGCCTGTTTATCGAATGGAGCAAGGGATGGCGTTCCGACTCGCCAAGATCTTGACGAGCGCATGCACGACGTTGAGTTACTAGGAGTATGGGGCAAACTGGGCATTTCTGAGGAAGCTCTGAAATGTCCAGCTGTAGACTGGTGTCGATTGAAAAAGAAGTAGGAAATTGTCACCAATCATACAGTACAATGCGGTCGTCGTAATTAAACTCTCTCCAAAATACTTCTGTGTGTGCATATATCTACTCAGTCAGTGGCTCATCTCTCCATATTCGAATATGTCAGAGTGTTTCGCTACAAATTTTGCAACTTTCGGAGCTTCCAAATCGTCGCGTTTCAGCTGACTCTCGTTTGGTTCTACATCATCGTAATAGTGATACTTAAGTTTTGCTCTATCTGATGTGGGCTTGTTCCATCCTTTGGCGAATCCCCAAAGAGTAACTTTTTCGCATCGTTCTAAACCAAAAAGCAAACCGTAGAAACCGTTCGAAGCGGCGCCATCTTCCATGGTGTCCAAAACAAGCTGATGAAAGTCTCCATCGATGACATAGATATCACCATTGAAGCGCTTCTTAAAGTTTATGAACTTCTGCATGGTTTCCTCTACCGTGACGTGCTGTAGAAGTATCTCTTTTTTGCTTTCGTGAAACCCGAGGTGTTGCGTGTTCAAGAACCTGATAGTTGTTTTGCTCCCGACGTAGTCAGACAATCCATTCGTCGTAGGTCCTCCGTTGAAGCGAATCACTGCATCTGCTTCATCTATGTACTTACCATACTTCTTTAACTTCAAGGACCCGCCGTTACCTACGATCGCGCACGATTTGTACTTTTGAAATCCTTTGAAGCGCGTATCGACGACTGGAAACTCGTGAAGAAGCTCTTTCGTGATCCGAGCGACTCGTTGCCAGCCTCGTCCGCGAGGAGGATCTGCTTTCGCCGCTTCTAAGTCACATCCCCGAGGAGGGCTATCTGAAAGACATTGTGACATGTACTTAGCGACTCGAATAGGCGAATTCCGTGCAAGTTTCGAATATTTTTGCTGCGTCATGATAAAGTCTCCGTTGAAGCCATCTTTGAACATGTTTCGAAACAATCGCGTTCTCTTTGGTCCTCCGGAACCGGAACCGCCATTTGAACTACTCCTACTGCTACTGCTGCTGCTACTGCTACTGCTACTGCTGCTGCTACTAATTAAACTACTGCTTTCATCATCACCATTTGCAATGTCATCGGATGACAATCGAGACACGGAGGAGCGTGAGAAGGAGTTTGATATTCTTTCTCTTTCGATGCCATTCTTCATATAGCTTCTCTCATCTTGATTTCCAAAGCGAACATCATGTGCCCCCGTGGTTGCTGAATGCTGCAGAGAAGAGGACGTCGATTTACGTGGAGTAATAAGAAACCCGACGAGAATGAAGAAACCGAAGAGGCACAGAAGACGGAAGCGCGTTCTTTTACCCGCGCGTTTCGCACCCGGCATTTTTACACCCTGAAGGGCAAAAGGAAGTGAGGAGAAAGAACAACGATTTTTTGTATCTTGGAAATTTTGCGTGTGTTTACGTCTGTTTACGTTTATTTGTGG
>Ga0206124_10001726_pt1 | contig 16928 bp, 15 predicted proteins | sample Helgoland_Spring_3_FD_148671 | JGI IMG/M metagenome (GOLD analysis project Ga0206124, IMG submission 148671) | Pelagic subsurface seawater microbial communities from Kabeltonne, Helgoland, North Sea - Helgoland_Spring_Bloom_20160321_2 | ecosystem: Environmental > Aquatic > Marine > Epipelagic ... | reverse complement strand
TGCTGCTGACGGTGTTGCTATAGCCGTCTGCACGGCGGTCGGTTACCAGTGCGCCTATGGTCGAGTTCTCGAAGATATCGAAGCGGTAACGTCCGATAGCGACTTCCGACTCAACATCACCCAGGGTTGCGATGCTAGACCCCAGGCTGCGGGGCATCAGGAAACTGGTGCTGGCATCATTGGCCGTAAGCAGGGCATAGGTATGGCCATTACTCTTACCTGTCAGCTTTACGCCATAGTCAGGGTCGGCGATGTTTCGGGTATACACCAACCTCTCAAAAGTATCGAAATAATCGGCTCCATCGAGGAAGAAGGTTCGCCGCTCTGGGAAGAAAAGGCTGAAGGTGTTGTTAATGTCTAATTGTGCGCTATCAGCTTCTACCTGAGAGAAGTCAGGGTTGAGCGTCGCATTCAGATAGAGGTCCTGCGTAATACCCCAGCGTACATCGAGACTGGCTTCTGGGTCGATGCTCTCGCGGTCCCAGTTACCTAGTGCCGGGTTTCTGTTTTCTACTGCCGTTGAGGTGAGTGTTGGAATGACTTGAAGATTTCTGCTTCGAGTCAGGTTTGCAAACCCGTCCGCCTTGCTTAGCTGACAGATATAACAGGATATGTTTCTGTCTCGACGGTTATTGGCAATTCGCGTACCTCGGTCGCGCGGATAGTATCTCACCAGATCGATTCCCCAAGTCTGGTTGTCTTCACTGGGGGTGAAGCGCAGCTGTTTCACCGGAATCGCCATCTCGACGACGTAGCCTTCTTCATTTATCTGACCAGCGCTATCCCAAATCGCGTTCCAGGAATCATCTTCCTCGTCGTTCACATCATCTTGTATCGCATCGGCTTGCACACCGAAGGGATTGGCAAAGAACTCGAACGCGCGTCGTTCATCGTTGAACGTGTCCAGAATGACAGCGACGTAATCGTCGTTCCACAGGGCGTCTCTATCTCTGTAGAAGGCGCGTATCTGGTCAGGGTCTGGATCGAGTGCGATAAAGGCAACGTACAATATCTCGCCGTCTTCCATGAGCAGGGCTTCGGCCTGTACCTCGGCGGCAACATTGTCATTCGGATTGGTTTCTATGTTGACCGCAACGCGAGTGGCTTGACTCCATTCACCCTGGTCGATCTGACCATCGATACGCGGCTTGGTAGTCACTCTGGGGATGTTGTAGTTGGTCAGCGATTGCGCGTGAATCTTGGAGGCGGGGATGCCTGCTAGAACAAGGGCAACCAGGACGAGGCTAAGCGTAGATTGCGTGCTGCGGGCAAGGTATGAGGATAATGCCATTGCTACTATTCGATCACTCATTTGGCTATTTGCTGAGACTACTGCGCAATTATTCTTGCTTGGCCCTTATGGATCGGGTCATGCCTTGCGCGTAGATGCTGGGGGTGGATTATTGCACTTGATGGAGCCAAAGGGAAAACGCTTAATGGGGGTAACGAATCCCTATTCAGTCACGCACTGGCGTCGCTTTGCTAAGGATCGCTGAAAATGAAAAAGCAGGAAGCCTCTCGACTTCCTGCCTCTTGATGCAGCGCTTACAGTTGAGCGGCGGCCTCGAGAACATCCTCGAAAGGAGGCCTGTCCTGATACCGCTCTTCGGCAAACTTGGCCTTAATAACGCCGTTTGGATCGACCAGAAAAATCCCGGGATACGGTATGCCGTATACTCGGTGCCCTGGTTCGTAGTCCAAATTGCGAACACCGAAGGCGTTCACATGGCTAACATCTTCGTCATGGAGCAGGGTGAACTGTATGTCCTGATCTTCCTGCACGGTTTTTAATAACTCTACGGAATCGTAGGTTAATGCTACAACACTGATTCCCATTGCTTCGATCTGATCACTGATTTCGGTCAGCTGCACGAGCTGAGCTTTACAGTAGGGTCACCAGTCAAACGAGCGGCTCATCATAAAGAGCATGCCTTTCTCGCCTTTCAAGTCATCGAATGTTTGAAGATTGCCATCTTGATCCTGTGCTGAGATTTCCGGAATCGATGCACCCACGGGGAAGTCTGGAGCCCAGACGAAATCCTGTGCCAGTGAAATCTGGAAACTCCCAAACAGCATCAGTCCAAGCAGTAACTTGCCCAGTATTCCGACGCGGTGTTGAGTTTTAGCGATCATGTTTACCTCATTTGTTTTTGTATCAATCGAAAGTTTCTGCTTCGACGCGCGCTGACGCAAGGAATCAAAGCATTACTAACAATACCCGATCAGGGGCTGTTTTATTGCAAGATTGATAAAATATTTCGATCTGGGCAGGTAATAGGGCGACTCGTATGCCCAATCTATCGAAAAATTGCCGTATCCCCGTAAGCCCAGCGACACAGAGCTGTGCAGTCACTTACTAGCAGTTACTTACTAGATGTGGTCGATTTCTGCTAGAAAGCGCTCTCCACGGGGCATGTAGCTGTTGTCACTGTCGAGAGAGAAGACCACTGAATTCGAACGGCCGATGATCTCTTCTCGCGGTACGAAGCTATAGACGCGGCTGTCTGCGCTATTGTCGCGGTTGTCTCCTAGCACGAAATATTGGCCCTCAGGTACCACGGAAGGCCCATAGCTGCGCGCGGTGCGGCTTACAAAATGGTTCGACAAGCGTGCCTGGTGTGACTTATCAGGGAGTTCCTCGAGGATGATTATGGCGTCGTCATTTCTGGATAGGACCTCATAATTTGCCGCTTCGCCGTTGATAACCAGGGCATTATTCTGCATATATACGGTGTCGCCAGGAACTCCGACGATGCGCTTAACCAAGCGCTTGTCTGCCTTCTTGGAGTCGATGATTACAACATCGCCCCGGTTAGGGTCAGACAGTTCCGCCAGGGAAATCTCGGTAAAGGGGATCTTCACGTCATAGGCGAGCTTGTTTACCCAGACCTTGTCTCCATCTAACAGAGTGGGTTGCATGGACGCTCCGGAGATAGAGCTCAAATCCGCGATTGCGCTCTTAAAGAAGACAATACAGGACAGCAACAGGAAGAATTGCTTATTTTCCTTCCAAAACAGGCTGAGATTGCTGCCGAGACGCTCGGAAATACTGCTTGGTTGTAAATCATTCATCATTTATGCACCTTAGAGAGCACTAAACTAGCCCAGGAGTTCCAAGCATGTCAATTGGCTTGCGCTGGCTTATCCTGCTGGGCAGCTCAGTGGTGGCAGCCGCTTTGCGTGTGCTGCCAGCATCCGCCCCCTGCGCAACTATTGCAAACGCGCGGCCTCTTCACTAACCTGTATGTCCGTACAGTGAAATCCTGAGCCAACTACATTATGGTATTGACGCAATTTCATCCAGCCTCCCGTGATTGGTTTACAGACCAGTTTGGTGTGCCAACCGAAGCACAGGCCCAAGCCTGGCAGGCGATCAGGTCTGGTCGGCACACGCTCATCTCGGCACCGACCGGTAGCGGCAAGACCTTGGCTGCATTCTATGCGGCAATTGATGAAATATTGCAGCGTGGCCTGAAACGGCAGTTGAGCCCTGGCGTTCAGATCCTCTATGTGTCCCCATTGAAAGCCTTGAGTAACGATATTCACAAGAACCTGGAAACGCCGCTTGCGGGCATTGCGGCTAACTTGAAGCGAAGTGGCCAGGCGCCGGTGGATATCACCATTGCGGTTCGCACCGGCGATACGCCTGCCAGCGAGCGGCAGAAGATGGCGAAGAAGCCTCCGCATATTCTAGTTACCACCCCGGAGTCGCTCTATCTGCTTTTGACCAGTGCTAGCGGTCGCGCGATGCTGGCTAATGTTTCTTCTCTGATTGTGGATGAGATACACGCCCTGCTGGGGGACAAGCGCGGCTCGCATCTGGCCCTATCGATCGAGAGGCTGCAAAGGCTGGTCCTGAAAAATTCAGGGCAGCAGTTGCAGCGCATTGGTCTCTCTGCGACCCAGCGGCCAATCGAGATGGTGGCCAAATATCTGGTTGGAAATAGTAACTGCAGCGATGGAAAAGTAGACTGCGAAATAGTGGATGCCGGTTTTCGTCGAGCCCTGGATATTCGCCTCGAAGTACCGAGCTCGCCACTTAGCGCATTGATGAGCAATGACGTCTGGGAAGAGCTTTACAAGCGTCTGGTTGAGCTAATTACAGAGCATGAAACTACGCTTGTTTTTGTCAATACGAGGAGGCTATCGGAACGACTGGCATTGGCCCTTTCGGAGCGCCTTGGCGAAGATGCGGTTTGTTCTCATCACGGTAGCATGAGCAAGGAGCTACGCTTCGATGCCGAGCAACGTCTAAAAGCGGGGCAGTTAAAAGTATTGGTGGCGACCGCTTCCATGGAATTGGGTATCGACATTGGCTCAGTCGATCTTGTGGTTCAGTTTTCGTCACCGAAAAGCATTGCGACATTCTTGCAGCGTGTTGGCCGCAGTGGCCACTCCATCCACGGCACGCCTAAAGGTATTCTTTTTCCCCTAACCCGCGATGACTTAGTTGAGAGTGCTGCTCTTGTGCACAGCATTCGCGTAGGCGAGTTGGATTGCATCGTGATGCCCGAGAAGCCATTGGATATTCTCTCCCAGCAGATCGTTGCCGAAGTCTCTTCGCAGACCCATGATTCAGCCGGTCAAACCGGTGAATTATTCGATCAGCAAGAGGGTGGCTGGAGTGTGGATGAGCTATACGATCTTTTTCGCAATGCCTATTCGTATCGCAACTTGCAGCGAGAGGAGTTCGATACCATCGTAGGAATGCTGGCAGAGGGTTACACCAGCAGGCGAGGGCGTCGCGGTACGCACTTGCATCATGACGCTATCAATAATCGACTGCGTGCGAGGCGAGGAGCAAATCTGGTTGCGCTTACTAACGGGGGCGCCATCCCAGATATGTTCGACTATCAGGTTGTGCTGGACCCTGAAGATATTGTCGTAGGCAGCTTGAACGAAGACTTCGCACTGGAGGCGCTGCCTGGGGATGTCTTTACACTTGGCACTCACAGTTGGCAGATGTTGCGCGTGGACGGGCTTAAGGTTCGAGTGCGTGATGCACAGGGCATGCAGCCCACGATACCCTTTTGGTTTGGCGAAGGCCTTGGTCGAACACGGGAGCTGTCCCAGGCCGTTTCGGCACTGCGCCAGAGAATTGCCGACCTTCTCATCAACGACTCCGCGAATGCGGCCGTGCAGTGGCTGGTAGATAGCGCGGGGCTTCCACGCGAAGGCGCGACGCAATTGGTGGAGTACCTGGAGACCGGTATGAATGCTCTGGGTGAGATGCCCACCCGCACCTCCATAGTGATGGAGCGCTTCTTCGATGAGGTGGGTGATATGCATGTTGTCATTCACTCGCCATTTGGAAGTCGAATCAACCGTGGCTGGGGTTTGGCACTGCGAAAGCGTTTCTGTAAATCATTTAACTTCGAACTACAGGCAGCGGCCAACGAAGACAGCATTGTCATTTCCCTGGGGTCTATTCATAGCTTTCCACTGGACGATGTATTTAAGTATCTACAATCTGCAACGGTAAGAGACGTGTTGGTTCAGGCCTTACTCGATGCGCCAATGTTTGAAGTTCGATGGCGTTGGAATGCGACGCGCTCTCTCGCGATTCAGCGCAATCGCAACGGCAAGCGCGTACCTCCGCAGTTTCAGCGTATGGATGCAGAAGATCTCGTGGCGCATGTTTTTCCAGATCAGATTGCCTGCGCCGAAAACATCACGGGTAGGCGCGAGGTGCCAGACCACCCTCTTGTTAATCAGACAATTCATGACTGTTTAACAGAGGCCATGGATATTGAAGAGCTCACGGAGCTTATAGCCGATATTGAACAAGATAAATTGACGCTTATCGCAAAAGATTTACGCGAGCCCTCTCCGTTTGCGCAAGAAATAATCAACGCTAGGCCCTATGCCTTCCTCGATGATGCACCCTTTGAGGAGAGACGCACCAATGCGATTCGTAATAGAAGTTGGGCAGACCCGGGCGAGGCGAAAGATTTTAGTTTATTAGACGAAGAGGCGATCGCAAGAGTAAGAGATGAGGCATGGCCCTACATCAATAACGTCGAAGAGTTTCATGACGGCCTTTTCAGCCTCGCCTATATGAGCAAGCAGGAATTCGAATCCAACGCGAACTATCAAACATGGCAGACGGTATTGTTCGATGCCGGGCGCAGCCTCAAATTAACGGGGTTGCCAAACGAGTTGTTGATCGCTACCGAAAAACTTGGCTGTTTCCTGGCGCTCTACCCACAGCTAGAGTCACTGCAAGCATTGCCGGAGATTCCTGCGTTCATACTTAAGAAGAAGTGGGATCGTCAGGATGCTCTGCGCGAGATTGTGCGCTCCAGGCTTGAATGCCTGGGGCCCATTCGGTCGCAGCAATTGGCAACGGAATTGGCTATCGATGTTGCCGAGATTGATTTCGCACTACTGGCTCTGGAAGTCGAAGGCTTCGCGTTTCAGGGGCAATTTACTCAGGCTGCTCGCAAGCACAAGACAACTGACGATACGGTCGTCGAATGGTGTGAACGCAGGCTACTGCAGCGAATTCATCGTTATACCATCGATGCGCATCGTAAAAGTATTAAGCCAGTATCACTGCAAACCTATACTGAATTTTTATTCGACAATCATCAATTGGTTGCGGTCACAGAGCCTGCGATCGATACGGTGACAGCTAAAGAGCCGGCGCTCGATGGGCAAACGCGCCTACAGAATACCTTGGGGCTATTGGATGGCATAGCGGCGCCAGCTGCGAGTTGGGAGGCAGACCTCTATCCGGCGAGGGTCGCCGACTACGACCCGAGTTGGCTAGATGTAATGTGTATCAGCGGCAGGATAGTGTGGGGTCGTTACTCACTGCCGAGCCCGTCATTACGTATGCAGCGACGCAAGGTGCTAAAGTCTTCGAAATCATCTGGCCCAATCAAGTCGACACCTATATCTATTGTCAGTCGCGCCAACTTGGATATATGGAAGGCTCTCTCTTCATCACAAGCTAATGAAGATGTCGCGTCTATCAGTGAGCTGGCAAAGAGAATTGAATCGGATCTAGCGAGTAACGGTGCCAGCTTCTTCGACCAGATTCAACAGCGCACTGGCCTGCTCAAAGCACAGCTGGAACAAGGTCTCGCCGAACTGGTTTCGAGCGCCAGGATAACCAGTGATAGCTTTACCGGCTTGCGTGCCCTACTAACTCCTAATAAAAAGAAGCCTAGTGCGCATAGGAGGCGTGGGCGCAAGGCTATGTTCGGTGTCGAGGATGCGGGCAGGTGGAGTCTTCTGGAAACAGATAATCGACAAGATTTATCGACAGGCAATACCCGGCATTGGGATGTTCTCAATGAAGGTCAGCTGGAGCGTCTCATAGGCATTTATCTTCAGCGTTGGGGAGTCTTGTTTCGTGGCCTATTAGAGAGAGAATTGTTTGCTCCACCGTGGAGGGTATTGCTGGCAGCTCTGCGTAAGATGGAGTTGCGGGGAAGCATTCGCGGCGGCCGCTTTATAGCTGGAGTTGGCGGTGAGCAGTTTGCCTTTCCTGAAACTGTTGACGCTCTGCGCAAGTTTAAGAAGCGCAGCGATGAGAGCAAAGTAAACTATTACAGCCTCAGTGCTGTCGATCCGCTCAACCTTCTCAATCTAATTCTGCCCAATCGGAAGTTGTCGAGGCTTAGTAAGAATCGAGTGCTCTATGAGAATGGAATTCCGATAGCAGTATTGGAATCAGATAAGGTGAGTTTTCTTAGGGAAGTTGATGCGGCCGAGCAATGGAATTTGCAGCAGGCATTGATCAAGAAAAATTTTCCACCACGGCTGCGTAGTTACTTGGGTAGTCGCTAGCTTAGAGAGAAAACTTCTGTTTCTTAAAAAGAAAATCCCCCTATCACTAAACGCGATAGCGGGATCTACTACTTGTGGGAGCAAAGGAATCGTGAATTGCTTCAGCGAAACCCCTCCAATTACCCAGGTAAGTCTTATGCAAACAACTTAGATAGAGTAACTGGAGGCTCCCTTAATAGATTGACTATTGATGGGATCACCTCCTTTTAATGCCAGGGTAGCCAAGTATTGTTAGCAAATCCCCCCTGTTAGAACTACTAACAAAAGCCTGGTGAATTTATATAACACATTCTCGGGACTGTAAAGCACAGAAGCAGTTGTAGGGTAAGCGCAGGGCAGTCAAAGCTGGCTGATTTGTGAATAGATCTACCTCATGAGATTCATGGATTGGGCAAGCCTTGAAATCTTGCCTAGGGTTTAGCCATTCCAGATAGCTGACAACCCATTTAGCTTGAATATGAAATTGGGGCTAGTTGCGTGTAGAATTGAGCGCCAGATCACATAGTTGGCTGACTAATCAAGAACAGCGAATTCAATTGGGTGCACAGGTAAATTACAATCAGTACTGATCAATCGTACTAAAGCATGTAACACGAGTATGAGGCTATGAGGGAAAGAAGACGACATAAACGGGTAGAGGTGGATTTTTGGGCTAGCCTTAGCCATCCACTTCTGGGCACGATTACCTGTAATATTCAGGATATGTCCGTAAGTGGCGTATCGATCAAGTTAGACGAAGATCTGAATTTCTTCGTCATGATGGAGTTAGATGTTAAAATTCGCGGTGAAGGTTGGGACGAATCAATGCCCGCATTACCCGTGCAAGTAACGCGTGTCGACAAACGAAACATTGGCCTGCAATTCATCGAAAGCTGCGAAGATATTTGGTCACCTCCAGAAGAAGATCTCGATTTCGACACAGACGATGCAGATGTCACTTCACAGCTTTCTGAAAGCGCTGAGCTTGATGAGTACGGGAAGCTCGCTTAGTCGCCCGCACGGTAACTCCTAGCCAAATATTGCAATAGCTCAAAATAATACGAACGCTTGTGCCCAGACATAGAGTACAGCCGCGATTAGCATGGTAAAGGCTACGAACTTTACTGGGCTTTCCTTGAGGCTATGCCAAATTGTTTTTGCTTCTCCCTTAGCCTTCTTTGCTTGGTATTCTCTTCGCAAACGTTCTGTGCGTTCAGCCTGATACTCGTCAATGAGTTGGCGCGCCTGTTCAAATTCTTCTGTCTCGTTTATCCAAATGGCAGGCAAGGAGATGCCCCAATTGCCGGCCGAGGTTTCAAAATAGCCTATGTCATTATTCTCCAAAATCTCACGCACGTCTTGGGCTTCATCTTCGGGAACGTTGCGCAGCCTGAATACTAGTTTTGACATAAATACTTTGTCGGTTTGTGGAAGTGATTCGCTTTTACGCGGAATGCGGGCATGCTACCTTTAACGGCTAGTCGTGTAAAACAAGTGTAGAAAATGCCTGGTCATTGACTGACACTGTTATTGATATTTATTTCTTGGAGGCGCCCGGGATGGAAAAGCTAATTAGAATGGAACTTCGATCCTTCGCTGTTCTTGTTTGTGGGCTATTACTAGGCACATCGCAGACCTTGGCAGACACCTCTGTTTGGTCAGTACGCTCGGGCGATAACATCCTTTATCTTGGTGGAGCTGTGCACCTGCTGCGTCCGGGAGACTATCCCTTGCCCAGTGAGTTCGAGGAGGCCTATCAGGCCAGCTCGGAGCTGATCTTCGAAACCGACATCGGTTCGATGAATGACCTGTCGGTACAGGCTCAGATGTTGCAGCAGCTAACCTATAGCGATGAGAGATCGCTGCGCACAGTTCTTAGTGACGAAGCCTATACGGCACTTGCTGCCTATACGGCTACGGCTGGCTTGCCTATCGCCATGTTGGAGAAATTCAAACCTGGCCTCTTGATTAGTACTCTTCAGATATTGGTATTTCAGAGCATGGGTTTTACGCCTCAGGGTGTAGATGCATTTTTTCACACTCGGGCACTGGGAGACGGAAAAGCAGAGGGACAATTAGAGACGGTCCAGGAACAGATAGGCTTCATTTCGGCAATGGGAGAGGGCAATGAAAGCGAATTCATTCTACTTTCATTGAAAGACCTCGAAGAGACCGGTGACGTTATGGAGAGCATGATAGGAGTCTGGCGTTCCGGTGATGCGGCAGGCCTTTCAGATTTGTTTGTGGAAGACATGAAGGCCGAAGCGCCGGAGCTCTATGATTCGCTTTTGTATCAGCGAAACCTGAAGTGGATTCCACAAATCGACAGAATGCTGCAGGATGCTGACACCGAGTTTGTTCTGGTAGGAGCAGCGCATATTGTGGGTGAGAATGGACTGCTGGATTTGCTCGCCCAGAAGGGCTACGAGATCAATCAACTCTAATCTGCAGGCGCTGCAATGCCACAATGGAGCGCTTTAGCACCATCGCAGCGGGTAGTTGTGGAGGATTTAGTCTTAGGAGCTGGTTTTGTGGCTAAGCACTATCTGCCGGGGGCCACTGGTCGATGTTTGACCGCTAACACCTGAAGGAATTTGCTGAACTTTACCGCCGCCCTTTAGGAATGCGTCTACGTGTTCTGCTAGATCAGCGCGATTACTTACCGCTGCGTCTTTTTTTGATTTATTTGCCATGCCTAACTTTCTCTATTGCCACAAAAGCCCGCAATTATACATCAATTCGGTACTTTCGGCCAGATGGCGGGAAACTCAATCGTTATTGGCGCCGGACTCGGTTTCAACAGGCCCAAGCCAATAAGCCTGCTTTGGGGTTCTAGCGAGGTTTCGAGCCCAGCCGCTTACGAGGTCGAACATAGTAATCTGAGTAGTAGTCTTCGGGGACTTCACCTACGAGCTGGTCCAGAGAGGTCTTGTAGATGACCTTCATCTTCGCGAGAAGCTCAAGGTCTAAGTGACAGCCATAGTTGCGGATAGTTTCAATATCCTCTAATTGCTTGCGAGAAACCCCGAGTAAACGTGCGCCCTCATTCATCGAGTAGCCAGCATTCAATCTCAATTGTCTTACGTTCTTTTTTACTGCAACTGTGATTGGTGAAAATTTTGTAAATTGATCCTGAGTCATAATCTATTGCCCCATGCGACAGTGAATTTTTTGGATTCTTGAGCCGGATGCAGCCCTCCTGCATTAATCAAATAGTGTAAGTAGTTTCGTCCTTCTCGAACCCCGTTGACTTCGTAGTGATTTGGACGATTTCAAGCTAACACAATGAATTTGCGATGGTAATGATTTCTTCAATGCTGTGGGATTTAGCTAGAGTTTTGGAGAATTTAGTCAATGCTAAGTGGAAGTTTCAGTTTGGAAACCTATTTTTTTGGTCTTAGTTGGCGCGTCAATTTTTTTATACTGATTTTGAACCAGGTCTGAGAGCTGGTTTCTTTTTTGAAATCGAAATGTGATTGGGCATTACTAAGAAATGGCTGCATATTTTTCTGCATATAGTTGAGAGAGCCGGTTTCGGCAATGTGAATCAGGGTGTCGCGATAATCATTCAAGATGACTTCGTCAAGAAAGTAGAAGCCGGTCTTTCCTACTGCGCCGGCTGTTCCTACGCCAGCCTGAGCCAGGGAGGCCGCGCTGATAGATAGCATGCCTAGGACTTGATCAGTGCTAAGGTTTTCTTTTTTAGCGATCTGGCTGATCTGTGCCCATAGTGATTCAAATTTGGGTATAAGGTTCGCCGAGTTATCTCTCAATGCCTTTGTAGATGCTCGTAATTCGGTTGCCAGCTCTTCAATTTCTGGCATCGACAGCGGCGGTGTATCGATAGCCGTGGCGCCTTGGCGACCCATATCATGAATCGAGAGTAACACCTGCTCCAGCGATTGGGGGTCGCTATCGGCGCTGATTATCTCGCTCTCTTTGAGGTGCTGAACTAAGCGCTTCAAGAAAACCTGGCCTCCTTTGGCCGCATCGGAAGCGATGGCAAATACCCAAACCGGAGAAAGGTGCATCGTTAATAAACCTGCCGCTTCCAGAGATGTTCCTAGAAGCTTCCTGTTCAGGAAATGCTCTTTCAGCTCTATGTCGGTTTTAATGTCATCAATCTGCGCCACGTTGTTGATCAGAAAAGTTTGAAACATGCCGAGAGTGAAGCGATAGCTATTGGAATTTTTAATAGCAGTTGGAATTAACGTCTTAGTCAGCAGCAGAGTGCTGCCTCCGACTAGGGAGCCCAGAGCCCTCGCGGCACGTTCGGGAAGGGATAGGGAGAGAGCGAGGTAGTGGTTTAGTCTATTCAGATAGCCCTCAGCATCATCTAAGGGGATAGGTAATTTAGAATCTGGATCTTCAGGAAGCATAGTAATGTCTCGGCGGCGCTTATCTTGAGAGTAGCAAGTCGAGATAGTTTCACCAACAGATAATCGTGGCTTCTCGGATCTGTATTAGTTTCGGCTAATCTCGCCGAGTAGGTTTCAGGGCTACATAAAGTTGACTTTCATCTGCTAGAATCCGGTTTCACGCAGGAGAATGCAATGTCCGAAGTTGATTCCACAGGCGCAAGCGCCGAACAAACTATTACAATGAACAAGGTAGTGAGTTTTCATTATCGTCTTGCAGAAGTCGCAGAAGATGGCGAGCGTGCAGATTGGCGTGAAGAATCCCATGGCAGTGATCCGCTGTATTACCTGCATGGTTTTCACAATGTTGTAGTGGGGCTAGAAAAAGCCCTGGAAGGCAAGAAGATAGGTGATGCGATAGAGATTACGCTGAAACCGGATGATGCCTATGGATATCGGCGTCCGAATTCTGAGCATAGAGTGCCAATCAAACATCTGCAATTTCCTGGGCCAGTCAAGAAGATACTGCCTGGCATGCCGGCTACGGTTGACACCGATCAGGGAAGGCGGGCCGTCGTTATAGTAAAGGCCGGAAAATTCAACGCCGATGTGGATTTCAATCATCCGTTGGCTGGAAAGACTCTCTATTACGAAGTTCAGGTAGTTGATATTCGAGATGCTACGGCTGAAGAGATTTCCCATGGCCACGTCCATGGCGTTGGGGGGCATCACCATTAGTTCTGATCTTCTTCTCAGGCAGTGGCAGCCTGCTTTCCAGCCAGCGTTTCGAGAACCAGTGGAATGACCTTACGGTTCACCACAACCTCGTAGTAGGCTTCGTTAGAATCCGAATCTTCCTGGATCTGCGAGTCTTTCCAGATGCCCACTTTTCCTTCTCGAATCATCAAATCTTTCTTGCGTCCACTAGCGTCGGGATACTGGCCGATGTGGAATAAGTATTGTTTGCCATTTAGCTTCATGCTAACAGACTTCATGGGCATCTCGTCTTTCAGTTTTGTGAATGCGGCATCATCCAGAAGGATTCCATTTACGTTACCCCGAATATAGTGCTGACCTTTCTCCCCCTTACCGGATTCTCCATCCGCGATTCGCAGCACATCGATATTGAATAAGCTCTTCTCTATTGCTTCTCTTAGAATCCAGGAGCAGCCAGACATTCGATCAGCATCGCCGATTGCGCCAGAGATCATAATGGGCTTGTCTTCATCGTAGAGATATCGTGGACCGGCGTTGGAGTAGCAGATTCCGACTCCTAATTCCAAGAGCGGCAGACCCATCTGTGTCGAATACCGATTGTTAGAGCCAACAATCTTTATCATATCTCGCGAGTAGCCACAGGCTCTTGCCACAGAGAACCATTCTTGGGGGCTCTGCTCGTATTCCAGAAAGCTCAAGATGATCGCATCACCCTCGATGAAAACCTTATTCGCTCCGTAGGTTGCCAAAATCTTATTGATTGGATTGAAGAAGCGTGTGCTGAAGTAGGATGCAGGATTCAATCCCTTATTCTGTAATTCGTCGGTGACTGTAGTGGAGCCACGAACGTCTGCTTTCATGATCGTATGGTGACAGATGCGCTCATCATCCTGCTCAATCTCGGAGCTGGTTGGCATGAGATAGAGAGTGCCTGCCGACTTCGAGAGTCTAAGGTCTTCTTCGCTGGTCAGTAGAGTGAGACGATTGAAGGCGCGATGGGCAAACCGGTAATACTTGAGCCCCTGCCGATAGCGACTAATCTCATGCATCAGCTTCGATGCATCGGCAGCGTCTGCCTTGGACACTTGATCTTTAAGACTCGCCTTCAGCGCCTCGAGAGACTTTACTTGTTCCGGAGATAGCTTGTTACCGCCGCTGACACCATCCTGAAGCTTTGCGACGGTAATTTTACCACTTAAGAACTGGCATACAGTCTTTAGATCGATATGCTCCATGATCAAGGGGTTTAGTGATCTTCGCATGTAATGCGATGATAATAACTGTGCAAGCAATTTTTCCGAGCGAAGCAACTTGGAAAATGCTGCCAGTGTTTTCTCTAGGCCTTTAAGTTCGCCGCATCGTTTCCACCAGGCACCAAAGCCATGTTCGCTTCTTATTTCAGTTAGGCGCTCCTTCTTCTTTTGAATATTGACAAGCGCAGAAACATAGTCGGGGCATTCGAACCAACTAAATTTCTCAGCTATCACTGTCTTGGTATCTTTTGCTGGCCCAAAGAAAGCCTGTGTCTGAAATAGCCCACCTAGTTCGTCGTGAATTTCTGCCTCTGCAATTGTGGCAACTGAATCTTCTCCTAAAGGCGATACAGGAAGATGTTTCAGTCGCTTGGATAGAAGAGCCTCTACCTTTGCATTAATTTCAATGAATCCCTTCGCTTCGCTATTCCAACTAAATACGCAGAATTCGTTTATCAGAAGCGGTAATGCGCTTGGGTCGGAGACGGTTAAGATTGGATTGAGAAGCGCATCGACTACGAATTCATAATCTTTGCCCAGAAACTGATCTCGAATAGGAGCCAGTTGTCTCTCTTCAACTTTCTGAAGTTGAGAGAATATCTGTTTGTTAACGCTGAATAGAATGGAATCATAATTTTTCTTTAGCCAAAACAGGCGTTGGTCTGTGGCTAGAGCCTCAGATGAACCTTTATGTCTAAGGTCGGCCAAGCGTGATGTGACGTTCTCTATATCGGAATCGAGTTTCGCCTTAGTTACACGTAGAATTATCTTTATCGCTGCAAATTGCAGAAAACAGACTTCATCGGCGCTGAGGTCGGTCTTAACGCGATGAATCAGAATCGTCATCATGTCCAAGTATTCGGCGCGAATTTTGTCAAAGGTGGCGGAATTGTCCCAGTGCTTTGGTTTCGGGATGGCGATCTGAGAGACGAGCAGAGCGACTAGTTTCTTGATGTCTGATGAGAACTTGGTGCTAAGCTTTACATCGATATGGTAGTTGTCTATACCTTTGGAAAGCTTATCGATCGATAGCTGCACATCCCGACTCTGGTGCGTCGTCTCGAATAGACTAGTATCTGACTTTGAATTCATAGTGCTCTGTTCTTGTTCGCTGTTATAGATATCCAGAAATACCGCAGTCAAAATCAAGACTTACTTCTGAGTATTTCAAAGTAGATGCTAAATACTATTTACAAGTCCCACAAGTGTGAACCAAGCCACATTACATAGAATGTATTGAAAAATCAGCAATTTGTAGCACTTTTTTAATCTTAGGCTAGGCAATACTTGCTGCGTCAATTTGTTGGGGGTGATTGCGGGGCTAGGCACTATATATAGTAGCGCGCCCTATAGATTCCGAGCAGGGCGTAACCGTGACGCCAAATTTTCCAGCACCTGCTTGCCAAGGCTCTGAAGTTGCCTTTTCATGAAAAATGCAAATACGGGCGCAAGGCCGTTTAGACTCCGTTCGAGATTCAGTGCCAGGTGAATCTCTGCCCCCCTGTGATTCGCTTCAATGTGGAAATCGTAGGCAATCTCGCCGCCACCCAGGCCCATGCTGAACTGAAGGTTGCATGGGGGATCCCAGCTATCGATGGAGCATATTGTTTCGGCGGAGCCATTTTTGATCTGGAGCAATGTGCCTCTGGCGGGTGGCTCCTGATCTGCATGCTGCACGCTCCGTATCCCGGGAATCCAATTGCTCCAGTTACGAAAGTCAGTTAATACGCGCCAGCCGCTATCGCTCATGGACGCAAGCCATGCCTCGCAATCCGGTATACCGGCCGCAGGCGCGGGGGCACTGATACGAAGTTCATGTGAGCTGCGAATTATGGTCATAGTCGTTTCTTCGGTGCGTGAGCATGAAGCTGAACCTTATGCACTGTTCTTATTCCTCTACATTTGGCCCTGGCAGGCAATTATTGCTTCAGATTGAATCATCGGCAGAATGATGCCAACATAAATCGGTAAGTAAGTCACAATAGTAGGTTTTAGCTTATTGTATTAATTTTTCGAGCGTTCTAAGTAGAGTACCATCCAGATGATTGATGCCTTGATACCAGTGATGATTGTTGCAATAGTATTCTCCTTCGTGAGTTTCAGTGTCTATATCAAGTATCGCACCGAACGGCTGCGTAGCGGGGCAGATCAGATACACAATAGCCTGCAAGATGAGAATATTGCCCTGAAGGCGAAAACCCTGGAACTTGAGGGCCGCATTCAAGTGCTTGAATCCATTGTGACAAACAAGAACTTTAGCCTCGACCAAGAAATAAATTCACTATCCTGATAATCGACGAATTCGTCGCTTTTCGGCTGGGTTCACACTGGTTTGTTGTGATAAGGTTGTGCGACTACGTGCAAAAACCAAATCAAAGCTGATGCCTCCTGTGTCTACGCTAAGAGCCAGCTTAACCAAGAAAAAGAGAGAAGATCATGAATCAAGATGACAAGCCTACAGACAGTTCTCGACGCGATATTCTTAAAGGTGCTCTAGGCACTGGCGCAATGGCCGCCGGCGCCGCTACAGTTCCGGGGTTTATATTTCCCGCGCTAGCACAAGGTGAAAGGCTTGTTCCTTTTACTGACGTACCTGATGCTTTCAATGTTCGTCCGCCTCGACCAAACGCGACTCACTGGTTGGATACGCGCGAAATAACGACCCATTTCACAGACAACGATGATTTCTACATAGTACAGCATTATGGCCAGCCAGAGATTGACAACGATTCCTATAAGCTGAAAGTGACAGGAATGGTAGATAATGAATTGGAGTTTTCGCTGCAAGACCTTATGGAGCGAGACAATATCGAACAGCAGGTTG
>Ga0206124_10001725_pt1 | contig 16936 bp, 11 predicted proteins | sample Helgoland_Spring_3_FD_148671 | JGI IMG/M metagenome (GOLD analysis project Ga0206124, IMG submission 148671) | Pelagic subsurface seawater microbial communities from Kabeltonne, Helgoland, North Sea - Helgoland_Spring_Bloom_20160321_2 | ecosystem: Environmental > Aquatic > Marine > Epipelagic ... | reverse complement strand
CCCCAATCGCCCATACCTCGATGGTTTTATAGACTTTTTGTTGGAAAATTTCACCTGCGCGGTGTGGTCGAGCGTGCAAAAGCACAATCTGGAAATGCTCGTCGATCACGCCTGGGGAAAGGAGAGGAGGAAGAAGTTGTTGTTCGTGTGGGGACAGGATAAGTGCACGAGCGTCGGGTTTTTCGGCGACGGGTTGAAACCGGTGTTTTTGAAAGAGACGAGGCGGCGAATCTTTTGGACGCACACCAAGATTTTACTCGTGGACGATTCGCCGTATAAAGCTTTGAAGAATCCGCAGTTTACATCCATTCACCCTCGAGAATGGATCGCGTTCGGTGATGGTGACGAAACAAGGAAAAGTGGATATGAAGACGACGATCTCTCTGAAAACGGGAAACTTCGCAGATATTTGGAGAAAGTAGTAGAGGCGAACGATGCGAACGTATCGCTGCCTCGCTTCATACAGCAGACGCCGTATAAAAATGAAAACAAAGAAGACGAAGAAGAGGCTGAAAAGTTGGCACACGTCATGCGTTTATTAAGCGTTGTTTAATTAGAACTTCTCAGAATCGAACAACCTTCTCAACCTTCTTTATTTTTTTCTTCTTCTTCCTTTTCTTGTCTTCTTCTTCTTCTTCTTCTTCTTCTTCGTCCTCATTGCCGTCGTCTAAATCGTCCTCGTCGCCGAGTAGGAACTGTTCTTCGTCGTCTAAATCGTCTCCACCTTTCCTCTTTTTAACTTCATTAGTATTGTCGTCGTTTTCTTTCGATTTCTTCTTCCGTTTGTCGCCTTTACTCTTTTTATTCGGACACTCTTTCGAGAGATGTCCTTCCTCGCCGCATCGCAAACACACGCCTTGTTTCGGACAATCTCTCGCTAAATGGTCCACGCCTTTACAAATTCGACACTGTCCACCGGTAACGTACAACCCGCTCTTATTCTCCGGACAATTCCGCGACAAGTGTCCGACTTTATCGCAGACGAAACACTTGGCAAACGCAAAGTTCGAATTCGGCTCCGTGCAATCTCGCAACGCGTGCTCGCTGCTGCCGCAGTTGTAACAAATCTTCTGCCCTCGGCTGCTGTTCGCATCGCCGCCGTTGTGGTAGCGACAGTCTCGCAACGAGTGCCCGGTTCGTCGGCATCCGAAACAGACCAACTTATTCTTGAATATGCCGCCATCCGCCGCCGCCGGCTTTGCATTTCTTTTGTTCGTATATCCGCCCCCGCCACCGCCGCCGCGAGAATAAGATGCGTTGTTGTTGTTGTTGTTGCCACTAGCGCTCTTCCTGCCGTACTTCTCTCGCTTTTCTCTCGCTCGCGACGACATTCTCAGTGCGCAGCAAAAGCACGTTTTTATATGTGTTTTAATACTGTGAAGACGTTTCGAGCCTTTTTTGTTAAGGAGAAAATGCAAAATATAAACACGCGGTGTCTCTCTGTATTACAAGTGCTTTAATTGTATTTGTGTAATCACGATAATGATGATGATGATGATGATGATGATGATGATGATGACTCTGGTGCGCGTAACTCTCCATCTTCGATAGACCAGCCTTCTGGTAAAGGACAGTTGTTGTCGAGGAGGTATTGTACACACTCGGGTTGGTTGTTCTTGTGCGCGTCGCGTACGGCGAAATAGTCCCACGGCGCCTTGGCGGTTTCGTGTAAGTACTTCAAACAGTCTAAGTGGCCGTTCTCGGCCGCAAACCAACACGCATGCACGTTAAATTGATCATACTTACGCTCAACAAGATACTCGAGTATGTGGAGATGACCATTTTGAGCCGCCCAAGCGGAAGTAAGAAAATCCCAAGGCGCTTTGACTTCTTCGCGTAAGTATTTGAGGCACTCGAGATGACTGTTTGAGGCAGCATATGCACACGCGTCCTCATCGATAGGACACTCATTTGCAACGCAATACTTTACCATTTCCAGATTACCTTGACGTGCGGCCATATCGATCGTCAAATCACTCCACTCACACTCTTTCTCCTCTCGTATCCACTTGAGCAACTCGAGTTTATTCGTTTTAGCAACTTTATCGCAGAAATCCCATTCGTCCCACCAAATCGGCCACAACGATTTCTTCTCCCACACAAACTCCAAAGTCGATATCGACGACATCTCTTCGACCTTAAACGTCTCCTTCAAATCACTCGCGCGAGATGATCTTTTAATCAACTTTCTCGTCTCTGTATTCACTCCATACAAGAATTTCACATCCGTCCCATTCAATCTCGGAAGAATATGTTTAAAACAAATATCGTCGTTATTCACGACCACATCCCACAAAAAAGAATCTCTCTGACTTTCCACCTTCCTCTTCCTCGCTCTCGTCATCGCGAAAACGCCTTCTCCTTCTCCTTCAGAAGAAGAGACACCATCTGACGCAACAGAGAAAGAAGTTTTGCCAAATTCAAAATCCAAAGATTTGACATTTAGGGTCAAACCCTAATTTTTGACCCGCCACAAAACAACGACAGAGAGAGAGAAAAAAGAAGCACTTTGCGCTCGTTTTAAAAGCACGTATAAGAGAGGAAAGACACCGAGAGAAAGAACACACGCGCACATATTCTGTCTGCCGTTTTGTCCCGATCGTCGAAAAAAGGCGGAAAACACACGCGGGGGGCGAGAGAGTGAGAGAGAGGAGGTTTTGTGTTTTGTTTGTGCGTAAACATCGTCGTCGAGAAATCAAGAAGAAGATTGTGAGATTTGACGACGATCGTGTGGTGAGAGAATTATATATAACATTATTGTGTAGTGAAGCGCGCGCGATTTGATAGCAGAGAGAAAGTATACACATATACACATAATGGGGGAAGGCGTGTCGAAATCGTCTTCCCCGTTGGCGAACGATATCGCCTCTCGCGTGGCGTCTGCGTCGTCCACGGCTGCGGCGTTAGAGGAATTGGGCTACGCCTCGGCGCATACGAAAGCTTCCTTGAAACAGATATTGGCGTTGTTACCGAGGATCGATAACAAAGGATTAGCGGTATTATTGGCGACGATTGCAAAGACCGGGGATGGCTCGTTAGGGGACGTGCCGTCGCAGACGTTGGCGGATTTGGCGTCGGCGATGGGTTTGCCGCCGCCGACGGAGGCGGCGAATAGGGCGAAAACCTGGAACATCGAAGCCGTGGCGGACGCGGTGAGAGAGACGCATCCGGAGTTGGATTGGAGAGAGAGCGTTGTGGTGCACTTGAAAGATGCTATTTTGAGTTTGCGAGAGAAAGATCCCGAGAGCGAGATGTTTTCGAGCGGGTTCGAGGTGGAGTTGAGTCCGGATTTCGAATCGAGTTTGCAGCAAATGAACGTCGCCGCCGGGCAAGGGTCTTTTCCGCCGTATTATAGTTTCTTTTCTAGATTGGTAGAGATGTATCGCAGAGGAGCGGGGAGCCCATTTCCCGCGCAAGCTATCGCCGGGGATGGGATCGTCTGGCCGAACGAGTTGCAATCGACGCAAATGAAATTGTTGAGCGCGGCGGTCTTCGCGGTGGAACCGAGTTTGATGGAGTGGGAGTTTGGGGTGACGTGTTTCCCTCCGAATGGAGAGAAGAGCGAAATTAAGCGTTGGTCTTGCGTTGATTTGATGTTAGTGTTGACAAAGTTAGCAGAAAATACCACGAATAATACGAAAGAAGTCTTCTTGAAACCAATCGCGGCGAAAGTTTTGGATCGCGGCGCGTCGACAAACGCGGATTACGTCGTGGCGGCTATTTCGCGCGCGGAAAACGCGGAATCTTCGATCGCTTCGGATGTCGTCGAGAAGTCGTTGACGAGGATATTCTCAAACTTTCAAAACGCGTCGGCGCCGAGAGAGTACGCTTTGACCGCCGCGTTTACGCACTTGCCGGACGCGGTTATTGAAGCTATGAGCACGAGTTACGAAAGCAACAACGCTTGCATACCTCGAATCGTGGACGCGATTTCGGAAATGAAGAATTTAGCTAAAGTTCTGCAAAGAATTGGCCAGTTGGCGTCTTCGAACGGATCTTCTGCGGCAAAACGAAGTGGGATGTTGATGGGTGTCGAAATCGCGGCGTTGGCGTCGCGGCGCGAATACTTAAATCTCGAAAAGTTTCTGAGAGATTCTTTAGCTGGATCTTCTTCGGGGAAGAATACGAACAATAGCGCGGGAACTTCAGGAAATCCAGATGATTTCGCCAGAGCGTGCGCGGCATTTCTGAGAAGACGCTGCTTGGAATCTGAAGGACAAAGCGTGAAAGGATTAAACGTAACTTCTGAAACTGCGAAGCTATTCTTTGAGTGTCTGGAAAGCGCGACGTCGATTTCGGCGGAAAACAAAAACGATATTAAAACGGTTAAAAATGCATACGCTCAGAGAGGATCTTCCGCGGGCGACGCGAGCGGTATGAATGCGGATGGGACGAACCCGAGCGGCGGCAACGCCGGGAATACGGCCAACGCGTCGGGGAATCCTGGGTTGTCCAACGGGTTCCCCGCCGACATCGAAGCTGAAGCGAACGCACACTTTCAGCAAGTGTACGCCGGTCAACGCAAAATCAACGATCTCGTTGACATGCTTGGCGGGTTTTTGCGATCGAACACTCCGCGCGAACGCGAAGTGTTTAGTTGCATGGTGCACAATTTGTTCGACGAGTATCGATTCTTTCCAAAGTACCCGGACAAAGAGTTACGAATTACCGCTGTGTTGTTCGGTCAGCTCGTCCAGCGTCAACTCGTGAGTAACATCACGCTCGGTGTTGCTTTACGTTGCGTCTTGGACGCTTTGCGCAAACCGTTTGGATCGAAGATGTTCGCGTTCGGTTCGGAAGCGTTGGAACAGTTCAAAACTCGCTTGCCGGAATGGCCGCAATATTGCCAGCACTTAGCGCAGATTCAACACTTACGTCAAGCGCATCCGGATTTGGGTCAGTTCTTTGGAAATGTTCCCGTTTCGGAGCCTACGCAAGTCGCGCTCGGCATGCACGAACCTGAGATGGGCGGCCCGGAGGACGCGCGCGGATTAGCCGCGGGAGTGGCTGGCATGAAGTTGAGTTTCAACGACATAGCTTCGGCTGGAAACTCCGCAGCGGCCGCGGCGGCGGCATCGTCTGCAGCAGCGGCAGCGACGGCGGCTTCGGAGAGTGCGGCAACGAGTGCGAACGCGACGACGGCGACGGACATGGCGGCATCCGTGCTCGGGATTGACTCGTCTTCTACGAAAGACGGTAAGTTGCACTCAGCCTCGTCGTTACCGTTTTTCGGCAAAGATGGCGGGGATATGTCACGATCAGGTTCGGCTACGGCGATTGCGTCCGCGCCTTCTGGTTTTGCGACGTCTCTTAACTTAGATACGCTTCTGCAAGCTTCAACCTCGACGACGGCTTCGCCGGATTCGAAAACCGCGGATCAGATTCACTTCGCCGTGAACAACTTGTCTGGTGAAAACGTCAAGTTGAAAGGGCAAGAAGTCAAAGGAAAGCTCAAGCCAGAATTTTACGAGTGGTTCGCGACGTACATGGTTGTGAAGAGAGCGGCGATCGAGCCGAACTTTCACGCGTTGTATCTCGAAATGCTCGACGAAATTGGCGAGGAAAAATTGTTCGAAGCGATTCTTCGCGCGACTTATCACAACATCAAAGTTTTGCTGACGAGCGGGAAAGTAAAAACGAATTCAGGCGAGCGCTCTTTGTTGAAAAATCTTGGTTCATGGCTCGGCGGATTAACGATCGCGCGTCTGCAGCCGGTGTTGATGATTGATCTCGACGTGAAAGGATTGATTTTAGACGCCTACGAAGCTGGACGCATGATTGCAGTCATCCCATTTGTCGCGAAGATACTCGAACCTGCGAAAGATAACTACGTCTTCAAGCCTCCAAACCCGTGGACGGCGGCGCTTTTAGCGTTGTTGGCGGAAATTTACCTCGATCGCGATTTGAAGTTGAACTTGAAGTTTGAAACGGAGAGATTGTTTAAGCACTTCAATTTGAGCGTCAAGGACGTCAAGCCTTCGAATTTGTTACAGAATCGACAACGCGTGCGCATCGACAATCCTGATTTCGTCGCCGACAAAGTTCCCGCCGGTTTGAGTGGGCTTGGTCCTGGAGGTATGTTGCAAACTGCCACGAGCGACGGCCAACTCCCGTCGTTGCAAGGGCAGCAGCGCGGCGGCATGGGTGGCGGCTGGGGTCAGCAGCTTTCTCAACAAGACATGCAGCAGCAGCAACAACAACAACAGCAACGCCAGCAGAATATGGCCGCGGAACAACCGTCGTTGTCGGACGCGCAAGCTTTGCCGAACATTCAAGCGCACGCCCGCGTGCATCCGCAACCGAACGTTCCGGAGAGTGTTCGCGCGATGCTCGCGCGATTTTTGCCGATTGCGTTGACGCACGGCATACGGGAGATTGTGTCGCCGGTTGTTGAACGCTCCGCAACTATTGCATGCGTGACTTCCAGAGAACTCGTTCGTAAAGATTTCGCGTGCGATCCAGACACGTCGCGATTACGTAAAGCTGCGCACGCGATGGTTTCTTCTTTGGCTGGATCGTTAGCCTTGGCGACGTCGAGAGAGCCTTTGAAGGCATCCGCGGCGAACCAGTTGCGATTGCTCGTGCAAAGGGCGGGTGCATCCAACGCGTGCGAGGCGCAAGCGTTGGAAAATGCCATCCAAAACGCGGTGCAAGACAACTTGGAGCTCGGATGTTCGTTGATTGAAAAAGCAGCCACGGAAAAAGCGATGCGAGACGTCGACGAGGCGCTAGCGCCGGCGGTCGTGGTCAGAAGACAACACAAAGAAACCCAGCAGCAGCAACCGTCATCGATTTCTGCTCCGTTTTATGATAGTGGTGTTGCTTTATCCGGGAAGTTTCCGGCGGCGTTACAATTGGAGACTTTGCGTCCGCCGAGACCTGGCAGCGCGACCTTGATGAGCGGCGTCGCTTTGAAAGTGTACGACGACTTTTCTAGAATTCCAAGACTCGCACCGCCGACGCCGATGGGGGGAAGCGCGACTTCATCGCAATCGAATCTTGCCGGAGCTTCCAGTGGCGGTAGTGGCCCGGGAGGAGCGAGCGGGCAGCAACCGCCGGTACCGCAATCCGCGTTTCCGGGTTCGCAACCGCCGTTACCTGGCGCTCCGCCGCCGCCGCAACCACCGTTACCGGGTGGTCCGCCTCCGCCGAGCGAGCAATCAGGAACGACGAGCTTCTTGGGTGGTGGCAAAGCTGGCGAGGATGGCGATGGTAGAGTGTCAACTGGCGGGGTCGACGACAGCAACTTGACGACGGCGCAAAAATCTGCGAAGGAGATGCGCGAACGAGTCGCCAGTCACTTTGACGAGTGGGCGAGAGTGCAAGATTTGCCTCCCGGAGACGACCGATCCGTCATGTTCTTGCAAAGACTCGAACGAACGACGTTCCTTCGCGAAGATGCCCAAGAAGGCTTTTTGCGCGTCTTGGTCGAACTCGCGGTGACGCATTGCCTTGGCAGCGAAAAGAAAAATCAAGGCGGCGAGGAAAGCTCCATGAGCTTTGCGGCGGTTGACGCGTATTGTCGTTTAGTCACGCGTCTCGCGAGACGCCCGGAAGAGTCACCGCAGCAACGTTTAGCGCTCTTTGGACGCGCGTTGGTTGCCATCGTTCGCACAGCGATGCGAGATACGGACGAGCGAGGTCCGCAGTTCAATCCGAAACCGTACTTTCGCGCGTTGAGCGGCTTGCTCAACGAAATGAGAGCGCCGGATGCGGTGTTGGACTCGTCGCATCCGCAAGTTTTGGCTGCGTTTGCTTCCGCTTTGTTGGCGTTGCAGCCCATGCGCGTTCCTGGATTTGCGTTCGCGTGGTTGGAACTCGTGTCGCATCGATGCTTCATGCCGAGATTACTCTTGGACCACGCGCAAAAAGGTCGTCCGTTGTTGCAACGTTTGATTTGCGCCGCGTTGAAGTTTCTCGAACCGTACTTGCGCGAGTGTAACTTGACCGAGCCGGTCAAGTTGCTCTACAAAGGCGTCTTGAGAGTCTTTTTGGTGTTGTTGCACGATTTCCCGGAATTTCTTTGCGATAACCACGTGTTCTTCTTGGATGCCACGCCGACGAACTGCGTCCAACTGCGTAACTTGGTCTTGTCTGCGTTTCCAAGGAACATGCGTTTGCCGGATCCGTTCACGCCAAACTTGAAGATTGACTTGTTGCCGGAAATCTCGCAAGAACCGACGAACGCGGCTCAATTCGTATTGAAGGATCCAGCGTTTAACCAATCGAACGTGAAAGTTACCATCGACAACTATTTGAGCTCGAAGAACATCGCCAACGCGTCTCAAGTTGCTAACCAGGTTCGCGACGACATTTTGCTTCCCGGGCAAAAAGCCATGCAAACCGGCACGCGATACGACGTCCCGATGATGAACGCTTTAGTGTTATACGTCGGCGTCAACGCGATCGTGGCGAACCAAAATGCGCGCAATTCCGTGTTGAATTCCAGTTCGATGGAATTGTTGCAAAAATTGTGCGATGAAAGTTTAGACGCGGAAGGTCGATACTACTTCATGAGCGCCGTCGCGAACCAGTTGCGATATCCAAACTCGCACACGCACTACTTCAGTTGCGTAACTTTGTGCTTATTCCAAGAGACGAAATCGGAATTAGTTCGAGAACAAATCACGCGAGTTTTATTGGAGCGATTAGTTGTTAACAGACCGCACCCGTGGGGATTATTAGTCACGTTTGTTGAGTTGATTAAAAATCCGAGATACAACTTTTGGGCGCACGGATTCACGAGGTGCGCGCCTGAAATCGAACGCTTGTTCGAATCCGTCGCGAGAAGTTGCGTCAAGTCTCCCGACGAAGGCGGCGAAGCAGGGCAAGGACAACAACAAGATGGTGTGGCGACGTAAATGTGTATTTTATATTATTAACATATTTTAAAACGAGAGAGAGAGAGAGAGAGAGAGAAAAGAGAGAGAGAGAGTGTGCGCAAAAGTTGATGTAATATGAACACTTTTTGAAACCTTTTTACATTTTCTAGGACGACGTATTAAACGACGATTTTAAACGCTTCAGTATTTTTTCGCACTCGCGTTTGATTCGTCTCTCGAACGCTTCCGAAGAAGAAAGATCCTCGTCGCCTCCTTTACCGTCGAAGCGCTGTCGATATGATTTTTTAACACCCGCAGCATCTGAACGTTGATGCGCTTTTTTTTTCTCCCTCATCTTTTTCGCGTCTTCTTCGACTTTCTTCGCGTACATCCGATTGCTCTCTTCCACCCATCGCTTGGTACTTGAATAACAGGTCGTTTTCGTCGTCTCCTTGTTTTGCGTCTCCTTTTCCATCATCGCGTCTGCGTCTGTGTCTGTCTGCACAACATTGACTATGTTATCTTTGTGATCAACGAAAAAGCGTTTCAGAGTCGTCCAATCAAAAAAAAATGTACGAAAAGTCATGAAAAAAATGCAGAAATGCACAAAATATCTTTCGTATCTTCTTCCTGACGTGTCACATTTCACCGTACAAATTTTACGCGTTGAATACACACGCGCGCTCGAATACACCAACACAAAACAGTGCGCTTCTTCTTCTTTAAGAAGACTTTATCGCGTGGGAAAAGTATCTCTCCGTTCGTTGAGGAGAAGAGAGGGAGCGTTTTACGTTCGCGTTATACGTCGGAAGTCGCTTCATTTTTACCGCCGGCGTTAGAGAGAAAATATCTCTCTCTCTCCGCGTTCATTGATTAAAAGCGGATTACCACGTCAACTTTTTTAAGAAGAGAAGAAGAAGAAGAAGACAAAGATGGCGTTTTTAAGCCGTTCGCCGCCGTCCACGTGCACGGGCGTGAGCCACCAGTTCTCGCTGAAAGAACACTTCATGTCGAAAAGGTCCTCCACCTCGAGCGAAGGCGCGAGGAACGGACGATTGGGAGTCGGGTCGTCGACGACTCGAATCTCCTGCGATTCCTCCGGGGCGAGAGGATCTTCCTCTTCTGCAGGAGGAGAGCACCACAGAGACCACCACCACCAACGCGGCGACGAGATGAAAACGGACGCGATCAAAGAAGAAAGAGCGCAGCAACAGAGAGGTTTAGGTTCCGTGGACGAAGACCAACTTTTGGAAGAACACAAGCGAGAGATGATGCGAAACTCGTACGTGGACGCGCCGTTTCGCGTGCAAACGAATTCGACGGCGGAGACGATCGACGTGATGACGTCGAAACGGGTGGAAGCGTCGTCGCCGAGTAAGTCGAGGTTGAGCATGTCGAGGACGAGCGAGGATACGAATCGAGTGAACTTGGGGAATACGAGAATGGTGAACGTTCCGGTGAACGGACAACAACGGCATCAACAACAACAACCGGGCGCAATTGCAAAAGTCTCCGCACAAAACGTTACCGCGATCGTTTTAGCCGGCGGCGCCGGTGAGTCTAACCCGATGACGCGAAAGAGAGCGATTTCGGCGTTGAGCGTGGGTGGATCGTTCCGATTAATCGATTTCCCAGTCGCGGCGTGCCTGAAAGCCGAGTTTGGCAAAGTTTTCGTTTTGACGCAATACAACTCGAGATCATTGAACAACCACGTGACGATGACTTTTTCGAAAAATTCCGCCATGGGCCGATCGACAACGGAGGTTTGCGTGTTACCAATGTCAGCGACGCCGACGAGAGACGAGTGGCCCAAAGGAAGCGCGGCGGCTGTGAGAGCGCACTTGGAAGCGCAGTCGTTTGACGTCGCCATCGAACAAGGCGTGAGCAGTGGTCAAGGTTTGATGAACGGAGCGGGGGTAGGATTGTACGATAAAGAGGCGTATTTGGTGTGCTCGGGAGAGCAGTTGCACAAATCTGATTTCAACGAGATGTTGAAGGCGCACAACGACTCTTGCGCGGCAATTACTATGATGGTTCAAAGCGAACGCTGCCATTCGAGCGCGTTGGAAAAATCGCACTTACACCACGATTCGAACCATTTAAAAGTTGGTTTAACTGAAGTGACGACGAAAGGTGAGAAAGGCGTCGTCAAAAGGTTGCACGAAAAGCCGCACTTTTCGAACATTTTTCGCGAACTCGTCGATAAGGACGAACGACACTCGTATCACATCAGCACCGGGAATTACATAATCTCCGCCGAGGCGATGAAGGAGTTGTTGCTTTTGAATCCATCGAGAGAACGAGGAGATTACTTCGAGTTTGGCGAGCACGTGATTAATCAAGCGATCGAGCGCGGGATGAAAGTTGTCGTACACAAGCACGAGGGGTATTGGACGCCGTTGCGCTCGTTTTCCGAATGGTTTCAAGCGAACATCGAGATGGCGAAAGGAGGTCCGTCGGCGAAGTTGATCGCGTACGGGTCCGACCAGAAACTCATCTCGAGAGCGAGATATTTACCACCGGCTAAGTTTATTGGTTTTGCCAGAGTTCAAGAGTCGTTGATTTTGGACGGTTGCGTCGTTAGAAGCGGTGAAAGCGGATCGTTTATTGAATCCGCCATCGTTGGTCCCACGACTCAAATCGGTGAAAACGTTCGATTGAAGAACGTCATCATCGTCGGGTCGCCGGAAGTTGTCGCGCAAACGATTGTTGGTGATAACACGGAAATGGAAAACGTAGTTGTAGATTCTGGTGCTAGCATCGGGAAGGATTGCGTGTTGAGATGCAACGGCAATGTGCAGGTGAGAGAGGAGTTACGAGGGATGATTGAGATTGTGGACGGAATCGCTTGCATCTTGAAGGACGCAAAGATTCCGGACGGAACGGTGCTTTAAGTGGTTCGTTCACAGCGTCGTGTGTGAATGGAGAGAAAGAGAGAGAAGGAGAGAGAAAGAGAGAGAAAGGAGGGAGAAGTTTATAAAAGAAAAAGGAGAGGAGACAGGAAGAGGACGAAAGAAGAATTAAGAATAGCGCGAAGGGGTCAAAAAGCGGGAAATGTACAACAGAGTAGATTATATATCCAAACCCGCGCGAACCGCTACAAGAGGAGAAGGAAGAAGAAGAAGAAGAAGAAGAACGAGGAGAACCAGAGTCTTCTTCTACCTACATGTATTTTAATGTGAAGTCTAACGTATACAAATTCTATGATGAAAACTAAAACTAAACTACTAGTAAAAATGTTTTTCTTAAACGCCCCATCTGGCGGCTCGAGTCGGATCTCTCTCGCGTTCTGAATCCTCAGGTAAACTTAAAACAAAGTGTTGTCCGGTACTTCCGGAACCAAAATCAGAACTTCTCGGCGTCACCACCAACCCGCCGTTTTCGGCGACGTTGAAATCTGCGGTCGATTTCGACCTTTGCTTAGCCAACTGCGCCAATTTGATCTCCTCGATTTCCTTCAGCGTCGGGCCTAAGATTTTCTGCCTCTCTTCCTCCGACCCAGAAAAGCTCCCGTTGTTGTTTTTATTGCTCATGCTATTCGTGCTACCGTTACCTCCGTTGGCCATTCCGACTAAATTGTTCGAGGACCCTCCTTTGTTATTGACGAACCGAAAATTCGAGAAAATGCCGCCTCTTTTGATCTGTTTCCATTGCGGACTGGTCGTCCACGTGTACTCTTCCGAACCTTCCCAAATCGGCGAGCCGGGCGTAAACGGTTCACCAGCCATGAATTCCGCGCTTTTCGTGATCGTGTCCAAACTTTCCGCCGATTTTGCGGTTTGGTATATGAAAAATCCAACGATTGAAACCACGTAACCGCACAGCTGCACGAAAGTTTGCTTCTCTTTATACAACCAACTGGATAACATAATCACCGTCGCGTTTCTCACCTGCCCGGCACCTTTAAACGTCAACGAGCCGCACGTTTGAATCACTCCAATCGTCGTCACGTTTACGAAAAATCCAAAAAACGCGACTACTATATACGGCAACGGATTTCCCATCGGTCGTCTCCACGCCTCCGTCTCAACCATCTCGCCGTACTCGAAGATTACGGTGAAGAGCACTAAAAACAGAAAATTCGCCGGCGCGGAATAAAACAAACCCTCGATGACTCCAAAACTACGACTATACAACATGTGCTGGAAAAACACCATCCGAATGCACTCGCTCGATTCACTCAGAACGATCAACATGATCCCGACCGATGTCAATTTACTCTCGCTCAAACACGCCACCAACATCCCGAAACTCGTCACCACGATCCCAAACGTCTTCGTAAACGTCGGCTTATCCATACCTAACAAAACTAAAACTAAAAACACAACCACTGGACTTAAACTTTTAATCATCTGTATAAAACTGACGCTCAAGTATAAATACAGCGTGTTCCCGCTCGCGAACGTAATCGCCGTGAACAAACCAATCGGAATAATAATCGTCACGTACTCCCACAGCGTCAATCTGTTCTCTATCGTCACTCTCCCGCTCGCGATCAACAACGCCGCCACGATCCACGAACACAAAGGCCCAGTCGCGGAAATTGCAATCGGGTACGGGAAATCGTCCTTCACGAAAATATACTTGTTCAGTAAAATAATCCCGCCGGAAACGAACGCCCACGAGAAGAGGAAGAACAAGGACTTCACCCAGTACAACTTCGTATCGGACTCGATTTGTAACTCTTGAAACGATTTCACGCGCTCGAGAGTTTTCCCGTTTCCAAGTCCTCCGGAGGTAAACGAGGGAACCGATTGGTACGTGCGCTTCATTTCTTCTCTCTCGTCTCCTTATTCTTCTTCCGTACCTTCTTCTCTCTTTAAACACAGAACCAGAAACACAATCCAATGCGCGGCCTCTCTCTCTGGAAAATGAGACAAAAAAGAGCAGAGAAAGAGAGAGAGAGAGAGAGAGAGATGACGCGTCAGAGAAAGAAGATCTCAAACGATGATATTCCTTCGTCGTCTTATATGCTCTGTCGGTTTTACGCGCGCAAAAAGTGTGCGTTTGAGTTCCTTCCGCGCGCGAAAGAGAGAAATTTCTGAGGGAAAATGTGTGTGTCTTTTGGGAAGGATTTTCACTCTAAAACAACGACTAATACGAGTACTATTCGTCCTCCTCCTCTTCCTCCCCTGCGTCGTCTTCTTCTTTACCATCGTCTCCCATTTCGTCGCTCACACCCTCTCCTTCCTCTTCTTCCTCTTCATCCATCGTTTTCTGTTTCTTCGCCGGAGCGCCTTCGCTCCGCTCGGTCGTCGCTCGCTCCGCCGCCGAAGCGGCGAGCGCTTGTCGCTGGGCCGCGGCGGCTTTCGCCTGGTTCAAATGGTCTCTCAATTTCGGCTCGAGCTCGTGGAAATCGATTTCGCGCACGGCGCGGATGACATCGTCCTGTTTTTTAATGTTTTAAAAGAGAGAAATAGAGGAATGAATGAGTGACTGATGTCGCGTCGATCGAGAGCGTTTTCGAACGCAATCCAGACTCGAAAGCGGCGATTCAAAATTCAAAATCCATCCGAAAGAATTCACCCCACCAAACTTAAACTTCAACGTACCGCGGATAAGGTGCTCCGTTTACTCTCCGTGCATATATCGTTCGCCGTGGACGTCAGGTAGTGAATAAAGATTTTGCACGCTTGCTGGACGCCATCCAAGGCATCTTTCGCGATGTTCGGTTCGAACTGTTGCGCGGTTTTCGAGTCCACGTGCATGAATTGCGAGAGGTGATGTTTCATCAAACGTTTTACGTGCGCGCGAGGGAGATCGTCCGTTGTTGTCGTGGACGAGGATTGGTTTTGCGAAAAAGTGACGTCGTTTGTTGCTGGCACGGGTGGTGTCGTCGTCGCCTTCGTGGTTTCCGCGGAACTCATCGTCGCGTCGTACAAAACGTGTTCTTGTTCTTCTCAAGCGTTCGGGAAAGCGCAAAAGTGTGGACAAGTTCGTCATTTCATTCGAGCGCATAAAACATGGCCTCAAAAGCAACGACGCAATTCACGGTCGACGTCGAGGACACGAGACACGTCTCGATGAACATCGATTCGTGCAAACGGATGTGCGAGGATGCGTTTTTGTCGTCCTCCGTGACGTCGTCGTCGTCGTCATCAGTGTCCGGCGCGGAAAAGAAAAAGTTTTCCGATTTTGTCTCCCTGATACGCGGGATCGTCCATTACGAACACCAAACGAAAAGAGACGCTTTGCGCGAAGGATTCGACGCCAGCAGCGGTTTACTACCGAAACGAAGAAAGGATGCGAAGAGCGACGCGAGAAGTCCAACCGAACACGAACGGGTAAGCGTACAGTTCGTGACGCAATTTTGCCAGATGATGGCGACGGCGGAGTACACCTTGTTGAGCGCGAGCGAGTGGGACGTAGCCATGGAGGAAGATTTTATGTTTCGCTTACCGATGACAATCGATTGGGAGAAAGGAGGATACGACGTGAGTTTGTTGAAAGCGTTTTTAAAGAAAAATCCAGAGCTGAAGGTTGGGCTGCCGACATTTTCCGAACGCGTTTTACTGTTCAAGAGAGGGGTGACGACGAGCACGCACGCAGATTTGTTCATCGCGGAAAAGATTGATTTGTTGCTGGAGTACGCGTTGAAAAGGCCGGTTGGGAAGGTGTTGAGGAAAGCGTTCGGTTTGGGTTTTGGGTCGTCGTCTTCGAAAGGCGAGGAATCTGCTTTCGCGGCGGGCGGTCCGGGAAGGAGCGGAGGGAAGAGAAAGGTTTCGAAAATTGAACGGAAAACGCTTCGAAGGCTCATGCCAACAATCGCGTCCGTGTTGAAAAACGTCCACAAAAAGCTCGAGTTGAGCGAACCGACGTTTAAGGAGGTCATTTTGTTATACAGAGAAGATAAAATCGATGCCGCGGAGGCGCAGTTTTTGAACGTTCCGTCCGGCGCTGGACCTTTGCGTCTGAAATCGTTTCAAAACGTTCCGATGGCGGATTTGGAGATGGTTTTTCCGGGCGTAAAAATATGCGCAAAGTTTATCGATTACTTGACGAATGGTATCACCATGGTGCTCGTTCTCTTTTCGTTGATTTGGGCGTTCATAACCGGCGAAGCGTTGTCGGAACGAGCGATGCAGTTGTTAACCGTTGCCGGCGGGAAGTTATCCGCCTCGTGGGCGAACATTCAAAAATCCAAGGCTAACTACGCGGCGCAAATGAGTAAAGAGGTTATGAAGAAGATGGATTCGAGTGGGTTCGCGGTGTTAGCGTCGGTGTCGACGGATATGGAAGAACAAGAGACGAAAGAGATGATTTTGGCGTACGCGGCGATGCGAGGGAATAAATCCGGGATGACCATAGAGGAGTTAGACGATCGATTGGAACAAGCGCTGATGGATGCTTTCGGCATCGCGGTAGATTTTGACGTGCACGGAAGCGTAAAAAAGTTGGTCGAGGAAGGGTTAGCGTCCAAGATTCCCGGCGATAGCGGGATGTACCAAGTCGTGCCTATTGAGAAAGCACTCAAGAAGCTCGATAAAAAATGGGACGCGTTGTTTGAGTATTCCTCCTCTTCGAAAGGAGGAGGAGCGGGTTCGTCGGAGAAGAGCGTCCTCGATGCCAACGCGGAAGAGGATCCGTCAAAGATGGAACGAGATTTGTTGTTGCAACTCGCCAACGCGGACACGGAAAGAGGTAAAGAGGCTTTGAAATTGACGAAGAAGATGGATGAGTTGAACGAAAAAATCGCCGACGCGAGCGGGAGCTTACGAAAGGTGAATTGGAGGTACTCTTAATTTTTTAATGTTGTTATACTTTACGCTTGCATGTGGTACACTGCACGTCCTTACTTATTAAAATGCATGTTATTACTCTAATGTACCTGGTGTTACAGTGGTACGTGGTGTGTTTTTATCTTCTACATCTGGTAGTACGTTACTCTAGGTAGAGCTGGCTGGAAAAAATATATTTTTGTTTTTGTCGTTTTGCATCATCAACATCATGTACATCGTTGCAGACGGCGACGACGACGACGACGACGACGACGTTGGTCCCGCGACGAGAGGAATTTTGATGCTTCGAAAACCACCACCAGTACCTGATGATGATGCTTTTGGGTACACTTTCGCGTGAAGTTTCACGCACTTCGCTTTGAAATACTCGTACCC
>Ga0206124_10001723_pt1 | contig 16944 bp, 19 predicted proteins | sample Helgoland_Spring_3_FD_148671 | JGI IMG/M metagenome (GOLD analysis project Ga0206124, IMG submission 148671) | Pelagic subsurface seawater microbial communities from Kabeltonne, Helgoland, North Sea - Helgoland_Spring_Bloom_20160321_2 | ecosystem: Environmental > Aquatic > Marine > Epipelagic ... | reverse complement strand
TTTGGAGCGGGAATGACAAAAGTCTGACATAGAGTAGGTGAAATTAGTGGAGTAAGAAACTGCTCGCGCCTGCACTGCGCGCTTTCGCATAGATTGATGCCTTGACCAAGTAGGCCGCAAATTGCCACACTGGCAGAGGTAGCTATATCTACTGCTATGGCGAAGTAAAAGGCACTTAAATACAATGTGTTAGGTAGGTTCGCTATGACTTCGACAGCCGCGCCTCGTGTTTAGCTCGAGTTCAGTGTTGATTCAGGTCGAGCGCCCTATAAATGCAGTCAGTTCCATGAATAGTGGCGAGAAAAGATTCGCCCCTCAAGAGCGAGTCGTTGCTGTAACCGGTAGAACTATGAGAACAAGCATGTACAGGCCTCCAATCTCTCGTGCCAGCACAGCCTGGCGGGCTCTGCCCTGCCTTGCCTTGGCGATTCTGGGGGCTGTCCTTGTAACTAGTCCTGCGCTAGCGCAGCAGCCGCCGAATGATTCCGAGCAGGGCTTAATCGAATTGGATAGCAGTGTAGAGAATGATCAGCTTGACTCGCAGCAGCGTGCCCGTGAAGAAGAAATTGCGCAAGAGTTAAGCCTGCGCCGGCGAGCGATCGATGAGCTGCAGGGCAGTCAGGGTATCTATGCGCCTGAGCTGCAAGAGGCTTATGGGGATTTGGCGTCACTGTTTGAGGAGATGGACGATTTCGAATCGGCAATTGCTGTCTATTCTGATGCGCTACAGATAAGCAGGATCAACACGGGTCTCTATAGCGATCAGCAACTGCCTATCATTCAGTCTCTGATAGAGAGTAATAGTCAGCTGCGAAACTGGGAAGCAGCGGATGACCTGCAAGAACTGCGCTACCATATAAGCACTCGCCTATACGATTTGGCTGATCTCGCCTACTTGGAGGCGGCGGAGAATTACGGCGCATGGAAGCTGCGCCTGCTGCGACAGAACCTGCTCGATCTAAAAGCTATCGTTCCTATTCGGGCAGTGCGGAAGAACTGAGCGAGTTCTATGAGCGCCTCTTGCTGAATCTGGAAGTCCATCCCAACTTCAGGGCAGCGAAAAAGATTGACGTTCTCCAGGGTAAGTCCGAGGCAGATTTGATTCTGGTAAGGGCTATAGCGACTACTCCCTATACGTCGTTTGAAGGCACCGTCAGTCGCTATATCAACCAGCAGCGTTGTCGCAATGTGCGCAGTGCATCGGGGCAGGTAGTCAGGGAGTGCGTTAGTGTTCAGGTTGAGAACCCGCGTTACCGGCAATCACAAAGGGATGCGAAGCGCTTTGCCCTGAATCGAAGGACCAGGGCCGTGCAGGATTCCATCGACATGCTGAAACAGATCTATGAGCAGAGCGATGAGCTAGGCTCCAGGGAGCGCGAACAGCTCGAAGCGCAGATCGCCGAGCTCGAGACCGAGACATTTCAGCTGCTCAGGCAGTCCAGGTCGCGGCGATTGTTCTAAGGCTTCTCTTGCTGCAGACATCCTCAATTAGGCTCTGAAAGCCGATTAACGGGCGAGACTTGCGTATTAGTCGCATTTATCCCGGGATCTGCCCCTGTTTTACTGGAAAATCGGTAGTACAAAGTGTTCAATAGCCCTGTCCTGTGACGCGTCCGCGATTCAGGTCTGTATTAAACAACCGGAGGAGATTATGTCTCATTTTGTTAACCGACTAACTCGGCTTACGCTGGCTGCTGTATTAGCTGCCGTCGCGCTGGGAAGTCAATTTGCTGCCGCATTGGAAGTGGGTGATAAAGCACCTGATTTTTCTCTGCAGGCATCGGATGGCAAGACCTATAGCATGTCCCAGTTTCTGGGCGAGAAGCCTGTAGTAATTGCTTTTTTTCCTAAAGCCTTCACCGGCGGATGAACTATGCAATGTAAAGCGCTGCGTGACAGTGCAAGAGAAATTGAAAGTTTTGACGTTGCTTATTTCATGGCTAGTGTAGATACCCTTGAAGACAATACGGCTTTTGCTGAAGAGCATGCGGCTGGTTTTCCGATTCTTGCAGATCCAGAGAAGAAGATGACAACTGACTACGGGGTGTTGATGGCGGCTGGTTTCGCTAATCGTTGGACCTATTACATTGGTGCTGACGGTACAATTCTTAAGATAGACAAGGAAACCAAGCCAGCAACGGCAGGCAAGGATTTAACCCGTACGATGGAAGAGTTGGGTTTTCCTAAGGTATAAATCACAGAACTGAGTCTCATGTTATGTTTCTCAGTTCATGTCTTTGTAATACAAGACAGTGTGAATGCAGTAATTTAACCCGGATGTGAGTATGCATTCGGGTTTTTTATTTCAGCGCGGCAAGTAATCGATTGAGGCTAGTGCAATCTGTCCTAAATGGGGCAGTTCATGACAATAGCCTGACGGTGCCGTGTACTGTGTTGTAGCCTGTCAGGGGCTGTGACAAAATGTTAGACATCTAGTTTCTCACACAAGCAACCGCACTATTGGAGTGATTTAATGTCAAAAGCTGGCATCTGGGTAATCGCGGCCTTAGCCGTGTTAACGCTATTGTATTTGGTGTACTTGGCGGCTACTTTTGAAGCCCCTACGGGTACCACAACCGTGATCGTGCCAGCGACGCCTGCGCAAGTGGCTCCCCAGCCTGCTCCTGCGAGGACTCCCAGTCTTCCGCAGACGCGATTGCAGCCCAGGGATGAGCCGCCGGCCATCGCTACGGCGCCGGTAATAGAAGAGCCTCCAGTTGAAGTGGAAATTACAGAGCCGGTTTTGCAAGAGGCGCCGTCCGAGGTCGTTCAGTTACCCAGTCTGAATGACAGCGATGCATTCGTCTTTGAAGGGTTACGTGCATTGCAAAATGGTGCGGCAGTAATTAGCGTGCTCGCCGACGAGCAATTGATACGCAGCATAGTCGTGTTCGTCGACAATATTAGTCGAGGTGAATTTCCGCAGACTGGCCTGCCTTATAAGGGAATAGGGCAGGAAATGCCGGTACGAAATATTGATGAGAACCTTTTTGTCATGGCGCCGAGTGCACATGCTCGCTTTGATTCAATCATCGACACCTTTGTCTCGGTCGATACGGAGCAGGCCATGGCTCTGTATAGGACTCTTGGGCCGTTGTTTCAACAAGCCTATGCGGAAATCGGATATAGAAATGTAGATTTCGATGACACCCTGCGCTCGGCTATCAATATAGTGCTGCGCTCACCCAATGTCGAAGGGCCTTATCAGTTAGTGAAGCCTTCTGTCATGTTTCTGTATGCGGATGCTAACATTGAGAATATGGTAGAGGTGCAGAAGCAGCTGATTCGAATTGGGCCTGAAAATACAGAAAAACTAAAAGCAAAGCTGCGATTATTTGCCGAACAGTTATAGCGCTTTATTGGATCAAACTAACAGGCTGATTTCATGCTGCAACTACCTTCTCCACTAGTCGATAGCAATTGGTTGAATGACAACATTCATGCGCCTGAGCTTATTGTATTGGATGCCTCGGTTGCTCCTGTCGTACCGGGGTATGAGTCGCTAAATAGCGATGCGAGTTTAACAGCTATCCCGGGCGCGCGACGCTTCGATTACGATACAAGAATCTGCAAACAAGATTCCTCTCTGCCTCATATGATGCCTGAACAGGAATTGTTTGAAGAAGAGGTAAGAAAGCTCGGTATAAATAGTAACAGCATTATAGTGGTGTATGACGACGTCGGTATCTACGCCAGTCCACGGGCCTGGTGGATGCTTCGGGCCATGGGGCATGAACAGGTTGCCGTTCTCGATGGTGGTTTGCGCGCATGGATCGATGCTGGCCTCGCGACCAGCGATAGCCTAGAGACAGAATTCCCTCTCGGTGATTTTCAAGTTCAGTATACGGCCGAGTCATTCTGTGACTTTTCCGTTGTGCTCGCGGCGTTAGATGACTCAGCTTGCGCTATTCTCGACGCCCGTTCCAGCGGCAGATTCTACGGGACTGCCCCCGAACCCAGGCCTGGAATTCGCGGAGGGCATATGCCCAATGCGCAAAACTTGCCCTTTCCGGAGTTGCTTGACGACGGCAGGATGAAGCCGGTCGCACAGCTTGAGAAAATCTTCGATGAATTAGTCGACGGTAGCGATAGGCGGCTAATTACTTCCTGTGGTTCTGGGCTTACCGCTTGTATCCTCACCTTCGCGGCCTACTTAGCGGGGTATCGCAATTTATCTGTCTATGATGGCTCCTGGATCGAGTGGGGAGCGCCCTCCAAACTACCCGTCGTTACCGATTGAGATTCTAGACAATTCCCTCTGGCTCTAGCCTAGCAGTATCCACGATGGCGGTATAGAGTCGCCTAGAATAAATCGTTGTCAGGATGGCCTGTGATTGGTGCGAAGAGAGAAGCGGAGTATTTAGCTTGAAGTGCTCAAATCACCCGAGTGTGGAGGCTATCGCAGAATGTGCGAAGTGTGCCACGGCGCTATGCGGTATCTGTGCGGATTTCAGCGGTTCCTCTGTATTCTGCGAGAAATGCTCTCGAGATCAGGAAAAAACACAGCTTTCGTTGAGTCGCAAAGCAAGCCTAGACGCGACTACGATAGAATTTTGAACGAGCCTGTGGTCGAGATTCGAGACCCGAAGAAACAGCGCCTCGAAGCAAGCATAGAAAAACGTGAAAAAATGTACATGGCAATCGTGATATTGGGCTGTGTGTTTTTAGGTTTTCGTTTGTTTACCGACATCGGTTCCCCGCATGTACTTAGCGCGCAGGAAGTTCAACTGGAAGAAATTTCGATTGAGCGCCGCACACTGTGTGTTCAGGTGTTTTGGGAAATTGCCGCGGTTCTGCAAAGGGGTGAAGAGCCTGATTCATCCCTGCGCTGCGAGGAGACCCCCGCTCTCAATATAATTACGCGAGCAGCTGGCGACATAGAAGTCAGGCATCCTAACCCGCAAATTCTCGGCTTCAGTGAGTTGTATGTCAGCCGAAACAATCCCACTCCCACGGCTATGGTGCTCTGATGATTCGTCGCGCACATCAAACAATGGCCGCCAAAAATTCGGGCTTTACGCTCATCGAGCTAATGGCTGTAACGGCAATTATTGGAATCCTGCTTAGCGTTGCTTTCCCTGTAATCATAAATTACAACATCAAGGCGCAAACCACCGAAGGTGTATTGCTTCTGAGCGAATTGCGCCGCCGAGTGGAGATAGATCGGTTTTAACCGAACTAATGCATTGGATTTAGAAATACCTTCCTTGCCACCCGCGGATGGGCAAAAATTTGGTGGCCCTTTTTATAACTACTCCACACTGTTTGGTGCGGAAAGCGAAATGTGGGACAGAGTAGAGTATCAAGTAAAAGGGCCTCATAGAGTGCTTGTGCTGCGAGCGCAGAGAAAGCCGGAGTGGGGGAATTCAGATATCGGATTGCATCTTCAGATTCGATTGAATGATGATGATACTCTCAGCTTTCGTTGCACGATTAACAACCTGGCAAGCCGTGAACCTTATGTGCCGTCGACTTGTATGGAGGGTGGTGTAGATGACTGGGTATCCTGGTGAGAATTCGCTAGGCTATCTCTTTTTCCGCTTCCTCGCCGTCATTTTGCTTCGCCAGTGGTTTCTGCTTTAGTTTCATAAAGGGCTTTTGTATTAGCAGGTTGTTTGGATAGTTGATTAGGTTTCCTTCGCTGTCTATCAGCAGCACCTGAAATACCTTGATGTCCACGATCTTTCCTTCCAGAGTGTTTTCGGCATCGATGATGCGGACATAGTCTCCAATGCGTGCAGGGTAATTAAAGAAGATCACCACACTCGCGGTCAGGTTGCTCAGAATAGACCACTGTGCAAATAGGGCGACGCCACCTATGGCGATCACTGAGGAGCCGAATAGAAGCACACCGTTGTAGTCTACGCCCCATATAAAAAACAGTACGAAGAGGCCCAGGCTTGCGAGTGCAAAGTTAATGATCTTAGAAACGTAGATGGCACGCTCAGGAGCTGCGCGCTTCTTCTCGCCTAACTCCGTAACGAAATGCGATGTCATGTTTGTGGACAGGATGAATGCCCCAATTACGATGGCTGTAAATAGCCAGTTGTAGTAATTCATTTTGCTTAGCTCTGAGGGTAGAGGGGATGAGATTATCTAAGAAATTTGCGCGGAATGAGAGAGTTTTTTACAAGTCTGCGCAATTTTTAGTACAATCAATTGCTATTGAATGCGCTGGATTTACGTTCCAGTCAGCTGAGGATTTTTAGTACAATCAATTGCTATTGAATGCGCTGGATTTACGTTCCAGTCAGCTGAGGATAATCATGAATAGCACTGCCAATGACGTAGTTGTCGCCGCGCTCTATCGTTTCGCGAAATTTCCCGACTATGTATCTTATCGAGCACCCTTGCTCGAGCTAATGCTCAGGCATGATGTGCGCGGTACTGTGTTGCTTGCGGCCGAGGGTATTAATGGCACGATCGCTGGCAGTCGAGGGAGTATCGACTCCGTGCTAGATTGGCTTGCGACAGACGAGCGCTTTGCGGACATCGAGGCCAAGGAATCTTACGTCGCCGAAAATCCTTTCTATCGAACCAAGGTAAAACTTAAGAAAGAGATAGTCACTATGGGGGTCGAGGATATCGATCCTACTCATATCGTTGGCACCTATGTTGAGCCAGAGGATTGGAATGCGCTGATCGAGGACCCGGCGGTGTTCGTTTTGGATACCCGCAACCAATATGAAGTGGAGATCGGAACATTCAAGAATGCGGTCAATCCGCAAACAGATTCATTCAGGGAGTTTCCCGAATACGTAGAGAAAAATCTCGACCCTGCTGTGCATAAGAAAGTCGCCATGTTTTGCACAGGTGGCATACGCTGCGAGAAATCGACAGCCTATTTAAAGCAACATGGTTTTGAGGATGTATTTCACCTAAAAGGTGGGATTTTAAAATACCTGGAACAGCAGCCGGAAACTGATAGTAGATGGGAGGGTGAATGCTTTGTTTTCGACAATCGAGTGACGGTTAACCATAAGCTGGAAAAGGGCGATTACGATCAATGCCATGCCTGCCGTCGTCCCATTACTGAACAGGACAAGGACAGCGAGCACTATCGGAAGGGCGTTAGCTGTCACCATTGCTATGACAAACATACCAAGGAACAAACCCGTCGCTTCGCCGAGCGTGAGCGCCAGATGCAGCTTGCCCAGCAACGGGGAGAGCCGCATATTGGAGCCCCTATGCAATCCGCTATAAAGAAGGGAAAGCAGGAGAAACTCCGCTTTAAGGAGGCGCAGAGAGAGCGAGAGAAGGGAAAGCTCCCTAGCTCCTAGATCCTGATTTCTCATCGGCATGGCTGCACGCTTGCTTTTTGGGTATAGTCTTTTGCTATGGTTATGGCACCGTGATGCGTGGTGAATAGCTGAAAAATAATAAAAGGCGACTACTATGAATGCTCATTCAGACAGTAAAGCTCCTCGTGTTTTTCCTGGTATCTTATTCTTACTCGCCATACCGCTGTTGCTGGGTGGTCTGCAGTTAGTTCTTCTGGGTGGCTCCCTATACTATCCCCTCTCTATGAGTCCGGCACGAATCATTGGGCACTACTCCCGAGAATCCTACCCTTCGCTGTGCTCGGCGCGTGGTTTCTGACGCCATGGCTGCGTCACTCGCTGCATCACGGAAATCCTCCAGCCTTATTGGCTTCTAAATATCCGCTCTATGCAGTGGCAGTTTCTGTAGCATTGTTGGCCTATATTGCAGTCGATGGTTACGGCTATGAGGTCAACCCTCTGTCTGCGCGCTCTGGGATTAATACGGTTAATACGGCGGGCGATTGGCCTAGCTACGGCAATGATGTGGGCGGCAGTCGTTACTCGCCTCTGGATCAGATTAATCGAGACAACGTAGACGAGTTAGAAGTGGCCTGGACCTATCGCACGAATGCAGGCGGTTCCTTCAAGGCTACACCGCTGCAGGTGGGCGAGTTATTGTATGTGTGTACCGGTGGTAACAGAGTCATCGCATTGGATGCAGACAGTGGTGAGCTGCGCTGGCAGTTTGATCCGCTAATCGATCCAGAACATTTGGAGTTTGCTCGCTACTTTACGACTGGCTGTCGCGGTGTTTCCTATTTTGAGGCGCCTGCTGATTATCAGGGGGAATGTTCGGAAAGAATACTAACGGCGACTAGCGACGCCAGGCTGATCGCAATTGATGCCCTTAGCGGTGCTCGTTGTTCCCGGTTTGGAGAGCAGGGGGAGATCGACCTAACAATTGGGATGGGAAATGACCCCAGGATATTTAACTTTCAGACCTCCCCTCCAGGCATCGTTCGCGGCAATGCCGTAGTGGGGGGCTGGGTTCTCGACAATCGTAGCGTCGGTGAGCCTTCCGGAGTGGTACGTGCCTTCGATGCACTCACAGGAGATTTTTCCTGGGCTTGGGATATGGGTAGGCCGGGGATTCATAGCGAGCCGCTTCGAGGCGAGGTCTATACTCGTGGCACTCCCAATGTCTGGAGTCTATTCAGTGTCGATGAGGAATTGGGCTTGATCTATGCGCCAACCGGCAATGAGACTCCTGATTATTTTGGCGGTCAGCGTCTCGAGTCTAGTGAGCAGTTTGCAAGCTCGGTGGTGGCGATCGATGGAGAGACCGGGTCTGTGCGCTGGTCGTTCCAGACCACGCATCATGACATTTGGGATTACGACGTTCCCTCGCAGCCTGTCCTGATCGATCTGCCTGGCGAGAACGGTGAAAAGGTGCCTGCTGTTCTGGTGCCGACCAAACGTTCTGAAGTCTTCGTGCTCAATAGAGTAACGGGCGAGCCCATCTTCGATATTCAGGATTTACCCGTACCGCAAGAGGGCGGAGTGCCGGAAGATTATGTGGCGGCGACGCAGCCGTTCGCTGTTGACCTACCTAATTTTCGGGAGGACCTGTCGGAGGCGAAGATGTGGGGTGCTACCCCTTTGGATCAACTCTGGTGCCGCATCGAGTTTAAGAAGATGCGCTACGACGGACATTTCACCGTTCCGGGTGCGGGCACGATATTTCAGTTTCCGGGTAATGCTGGAGGTCACAACTGGGGTTCGGTGAGTGTCGATCAGGTGAACAACATCATGGTAGTGAACCCAATGCTATTGGGCAATCAGCTAACACTCATTCCAAGGGATGAGCTGCCCGAGGGGGTACAGGGAAATCAATTGGGCACGCCTTATTCCCATACCACGGTGCGTTTTCTGTCTCTGTCGCCCTTGGGCATACCCTGTAATCAGCCGCCTTGGGGCGTTCTTGCTGCTATAGACCTCGAGACAAAACAGCTGCTCTGGGAGCGCCCCATAGGCTCGGCGAAAGAGAGTGGGCCCCTTGGCATTAAGACGCGACTACCTGTGACAATTGGTACACCACAGAGCGCGGGTACAGTTACCACGGCAGGTGGCCTTATATTCAGTGCGGGCACCTTCGACAATACAATTCGCGCTACGAATATTAGTGACGGCAGGGAATTGTGGAGCGATAGCCTGCCGTTTACGGCTCATGCGACACCGATGAGCTATCTTTCTCCGGCTGGAGAACAGACCGTTGTTATTACCGTGCCCGTTTTTAACTCGAACAATGGCAATGGCTTTCGCGTACTGCCCGCTGATCAGGAAGACCCAGAGGGAGGCTACATCATTGCCTACAGGCTGGCGCAATAAATGGAATCACTATGATTTATAAACGGCATTTGTTAGTAGTTTCGACCTTGCTCCTGACTCTACCCGTGGGACAGAGTCTTTCTGCCCAGGTATCGGAGGTCGAGTTGTTGTCTAGCTGGGTCGCAATCGATGCGCCTACCGGGCATGAGCATCTGGCAATGGAGTTGATCGAGGAAGAATACACAGGCTGGGAACGAGATAGCTATGGCAACCTGAGTAAGCTTGTGGGTAGGGGCGAGCCGCTGCGGGTCGTTGCCTGTGGCTTGGATTCCTATAGCTATGCCGTGAGTCAGATTACCGCAGAGGGCTATCTACGTCTGCATAGAATTGGAAACGGGTCACGTCACCCGCTTTGGGATCAGACCCACGAGGGACAGCAGTTGCGAGTCTTAACCCGCGATGGGCCGGTGGTGGGGGTGACGGCAGTCGCTAACGGGCACTTCGCGGCGCAGCACAGGAACGAGACGGCGGTCGTAACGCAGAATGATCTCTGGCTCGATGTGGGCGCCGAGTCCGCAGACGAAGTAAGCGGCATGGGCATAGCCCTATTAGACCCTGTGTTACGTCACATTCCCCAATGGTCCTATGCCGATGAGATTGCAGGCCCGCGAGCTGGCTCCAGAATCGGCTGCGCTGCCTTGGTCGCGGCCGCAGAGGCAGGAATCAATGGCACCACTGGCAGTACCAAATACTTAATAAGCGTACAGCAGGTGTTTGGTTGGATAGGTCTCGCCGCGGGAATTAGTAAAGACTCCGCGCCGGAGCAAGTCATTGTCCTCGGTGCGGGTCAGGCGGAGTTTGGCGATCGAATAGTCGATGGGCTCGGAACTAGAGCGGATACTGTCCTGACTCGAAGTGAGATGCCTGAGATAAGGCTTATTACACCGGCGGTGACCGACGCCGATGCGTTGATGGAACGCCTTAGTCTCAATGGCGCGAATAGGGTGCTGGATGCCATGGGGGGCCCGCTTGGGTCGCAGCACCGGAACAGGCTGCCGTTCTAAATAATGAACGATCTCGCTGGGGCGCTGCGCAGAACGTCAATCGCCTGATGGAGATCGAGGGCCTTCTCGATCAGGTCGCTGAAAGATCCGCTGTGCCGGGTCATGAGGGGCCTATACGAAATATCATCCTCGATGCGATGCCAGATTGGGCGGCAGACCTGGCTCAGTTCGATGCGATGGGAAATATGTGGGTTGAATTCGGTCCCGCGGGTCAGGCGACCGTATTTCTGGCTCATATGGATGAGGTAGGCTATGAGGTTGAGAGTATCGATGCTGATGGAGTGGTCAACCTGACCCGTTTGGGTGGTGTGGTAAGCACTGCATGGGAGGGGCAGCCTGCACCTGACCCGTTTGGGTGGTGTGGTAAGCACTGCATGGGAGGGGCAGCCTGCACTCTTGCAACTCGATCCATTTATCAACATCGACTCACAAGCCCAGGCGCCCTCGTTACGCGGTGTATTTAATACCCGTAGCAATCCCGAAATAAAACAGGTAGCTGCCGTGACAGCGTGGTTCGGTATGGGTGCTGAGCAACTCGCCGCCGCCGGTGTTCGCATCGGCATGGGAGTTACCGGTTATAAGGAGGGGCATAGGATGGGCTCCTTTCGTTATTCCTCCAGATCCCTGGACGACCGGGTCGGCACTACCTCTCTGCTCATGGCGCTACATCAGATTGATCCTGAGGCAATCACGAATCGAGTAATCTTTGCTTGGACAGTAAGAGAAGAGGGAGGGCTGCGCGGCGCCGCTGCCATCGCGGCGGCGGTGGGCGCGAGGACGCGGCGTGCCTACAGCATCGACACCTTTGTCTCATCGGATACGCCGCTGGAGTCGCCGCATTTTGCCTACATTCCCTTAGGTAGCGGGCCCGTGCTTCGTTCTATCGAAAGTGCGAGCATGGTCACACCCTATGAGTACGATCGCAATAGAGGTATCGCTGCATCGGCGGGCATAGACGCACAGGTTGGTCTGACTCAAGGTGGTACCGACGGCACCACCTTCACAGTCTATGGTGCGCCAAATGCTGGATTGTCATGGCCTGGCAGATACAGTCATTCTCCCGCCGAGATCGCTGATCTCAGAGACGTAGCTAAACTGATCGATCTGATAAAAAGGCCATGGCCGAGGCACCTCAAGGTCCCTGAACGCGAACTATCTACCAAGTACGCATAAATGAGCAACAGAGAATTGCCGTCGAGTCCCTATGGAGACTTTCTTGGCATCAAGATTATGGAGGTGGGTCAGGGCAAGAGTGTCTGCAGGCTGGAGCTTCAAGGCCACCATATGAACACCGGAGGTCGTGTGCATGGCGGCGCACTGACCTCACTGGCAGATACTGCAGCGGGGGTGGCGGTGCGATCGATTCGCCCCGAGGGAAAATCATCTGCTACCACCGATCTGAGAATTGCTTTTATACGCCCACCTCTAGGCAAAATTCTGGAGGCGCGTGCCCAGGTCATCCATGCGGGTAAGCGATTATTCAGAACGGAGATAGCGGTCTACTGTGAAGACAAGCTAATTGCGAAGAGTACTGCAACGTTTATGATGGTTGATGCGCCTTAGGTTTCGCTGGGCTGGTGATGGTCACTGCCGCCGCACAATCCAATCCGACGCACTGTTAACTCTACACTTAGAAGTTGAATCGAAGTCCCGCCGTCACGGTACGGTCTTTGTTCGGGCGTGCGCCATAGGGCTGGCGGCCGAGAATATCTTCCTCGCTAGTTAGGTTTTCTACGCGGGCATAGAAATTCAATGCGCTGCTAAACTGGTAGTTCGCTGAGACGTCCACCGTGAAAGTGTTATCGGTTTTCTCGAAGTCACCACAAGATGCTCGCACACAGACCTCGTCCACATAGTTGCCGCTAAGATAGGCGGCCCAATTGTTCTTCTCAAAACCTACCGAGGCAAGAAACTGGTTTTCGGGCAGGTAGGGTAATGGGTCGCCCTTGCTAACGGAGCCAAAGAAATCCGTATCGGCAATGTCGGTGTCGAACTCGCCATCGATCAGTGTGTAGCTCAGCGATACCGGAATTCTGTAACTGCTGCTTCTTGCAAGGTTTGCGCTGACTAGTAGTTCCAGGCCTGCAACCGTTGCGGCGTCGCCGTTGAAAGCGTCGCCAATCGTGCAGTCGGACCCCGATGAAGAGGTACATTCGCCGAGTATATTGTCGTAGTCGCTCATGAAGCCAATGAGCTCGGTGGACAAGGAGCCGTTCTGGTAGCGGAAGCCTAGCTCATAGTTAAAAGCAGTTTCCTCATCGACGTTGGGTGAGTTGCTAGGCGCTGTAAAGCCCTTGTGTGCGCCGCCTAGCAGAGAGAGTGAATCATTCACCTGATAGAGAATGCCCAGCCCCGGGAGAAAGATTTCACCTGATAGAGAATGCCCAGCCCCGGGAGAAAGGCTTGCGTGTCGTTCTGGCGTGAGTCCCGAAAAGTTCTAAGCTCACCGTCTGCAAAGCGTGTTCGCTTCTGCTCGATATCTTCGTAGCGCAGGCCTGGTGATAGTGTCCAATCCCCTAGTTGAATATTGTCATGAATATGGATAGCTAGGGCTTGGGCTTGCTGTACTCGATTGCCGGCATTGCCGAGAATGCCAAGATCATCGAGCGTGAGTTCCCCATTGTTTTGACTGTAGTTACTATTGCGCTGCAGTCGATCTTCCTCGTCTTCGTGCAGGCGAATGCCGAATTCAAGATCGTGTAGGCTACTGCCTATCATGCCGCTGAAGTTAAGTCCCACTTGTAAGCCGCGAGAAAAGTATTCGCGCTTGTTCGAGCGTAGCTGAATGCTGCCGGGAGCCGTGTCGCTACTGCCATTCAGTATGGATTGAAGTTGATCTGGGTTGAGGCCGCTCAGGTTTGTGCCGCTATTGATAGCCTGAAGCACATTGGCCCAGCTGGCTCGGTCGAAGTCTTCGGCGCTGCTGCTGCCATCGCCTCGGTCTTGACCCAGTCACGCTGATGCTCGTTATTGTAGGCAGTGACAGACACATCGAGGGAGTCGCTGATGTCGTAGCTGTAGCGGAGAATCTGTTGCTCATGCTCGGTTTTGATATTGTCGAGTGCGGAGATGCCGTAGCGCCGAAACGCATTATTGTCGAAGTCTCTATCGGTAAGCCCGAGGTAGCTCTGATTCGAATTCTGCTCGGTAGACTGCAGCTTCAATTCAATTGCGTGAGCAGAGTCGCTGGGCGCATAGCTAAGCTTGACCGTGTAATCCTCGACATCGAGACCCGTATTATTGTCGCTGCGGTCGATGTCTTGAAAGCCATCGGACTGCCACTGATGCGTCTCTAGCAGAAAGCCTAAACCGGATTCACTTCTGCCACCATAGGTCGCGTGAACGCGGTAGGTGGAATTTTCGCCCGCCTCGGTGACAATATTGCCCGACATCTCAGTGGGAATTGGCGTAGACACCATGTTGAGAGCGCCGCCAATGGTGTAAGGCCCTTGGGTAATCGCAGCGGGCCCCTTAACTACCTCGATAGCACTAAGTCTGCCCACGGTCGGAAAATAATAGGCCGAGGGAGCGGAGTAGGGCGCGGGTGCGATAAGCACATTGTCTTCTAACAGTGTGATGCGACCGCTGCGCTCGGTTGCCACGCCACGGATACCTATGTTCGGTCTAAGCCCATAGCCGTCTTCAATCTGAATAGCGACACCGGGCACTTCGCGCGCTATGCGCTGAATGTCGCTATAGGCAAACTGTGCCAGTTTGTCTGAGCCAATATAGTGGGCAGACCCGGCGATTCGCTGCGCCTGCTCGCGGCTGCCGACGATGGTGACCTCCTCGATGGTGCCGTCTACTTCCTGCGCGTTAGCCAGGGAGGCACTTACTGCCGAGATCGCCAGAGTTAATAGTAGTTTGCTGTGCTTCATGAAGCTGCCTGATTGCTGCGAATTCCTTTCAGCGTGAATCTTATTCTAAATGAGAATCATTATCAAATGAATTTGGTTCTCATCTGATTTTCCTCTTGAATAGGAGCGGAATCGAGGCGCATCCTTCCCAGCGCGCGGGTTTCTAGTTCGCTCAAGTGGCTTATTCTGGAGGGGCTTCGATCCTAAGCAGTGTAGATTTCGTCTCCGGGTAAACCCTTTTAGGGATGTTGCGTTATATACACCAAGGGCATCGGACCCAGAGGGAGCAAATGCAGTTAGGCAAACCGTCTGACTAGCAATAGCAGGGCAAACTTCGGTCTCCTGTAGCTGGAAGCGTTTTCGAAACTGTGGTCTATTCGGCATTTAGATTGATCGAATATGGTTAAATAACCCGTGTTAATTGGGATAGAGCGATTATGACTATGAAATATCAAGTAACTAGATTGACGCGATGCGCAGGGGGGAAGCTGCTGGCTTATAGTCTGCTATTTTCCTGCCTGGGATTGTTTTCCAGCCTTGCTGCGGCGCAGCTGCCAGAGCTAGGCAGCCCGTCGACGGGTACGGGGGTGGCTACCACCGCTAAGTTCTTCGGCGGGGCAACGGCTGATAACAGTGCTAGCTTTGGCTCCAGTTTCGGCGCCGACCAGGCGTTGGATATCTTCACCGAGGTGCAGGTCGAGAGCGGCCATGTAAATACGGTGGGCAACATCTACCTTTTGATTCAGCTGGGCGAGGACATCTTTATGCGTCTCGAATCGGGTGAGTATGCTATCTGGGATCAAACCCTGCCGAATTTGCAGGCGACCCTACCTGGCAGGACACTGCAGGCGAGCGAGCCCATCACAATCCTGGAGAATGTGGCATTCGGGCCCGCAGGCCTGGCTGGCGCAACACTAAGTATCTTCCTTGCCTATGACACTACCGCCGCAACCGGAGAGTTGTACTACAGCGGCGTGCCGCTAACAGTTGCGATTGATCCAGAAGTTACAGAGGCGGCAAGTCTCACTTTTTTCAGATCCAATATCTCCTCGCCGATAATACAGAGCAATTGCATTGGCTGTCATGTTAGCGGGGGCTCTGCTGGGGGTACTCCGCTAGTCTATGCTACTAGCGGGGTTGAGGGCTTTCAGGATACAAACTACAACACGCTTCTCGACTACATAAAGAATGTGCCAAATGGCAGCTCCAAGATTTTATCAAGACCACAGGGTATTGGTCATGGTGGAGGCGCCGTCCTTGCAGCTGAGAGTGCAGGTTTCGCTGATTGGTCGCAATTCGTGTCGAGTGTGCAGAATGAAGTCGCCGGCAATGGCAGCAATGTGCAGAGCATCTTCGCCGCCGGGGGCATCTTCGCCGCCGGCGCGAAGATGAACAACGAGCAAACCCTGCGCAAGGCGGCTCTGCTCTACGCGGGTAGCGAGGAAGACCTGGCGGTGGCAGTTCGTGCGCTGATGTCTGGCGAGGGCTTCGAGAACTTCTTGATGGAGACGACAAACGACCGCTTGCTTACGGAGGCATTCTCGACAAGCATCTTCAGTATCGTGGATCGAGCCTACTATCCGAACTCCTATCAGTATTTTCAGGTGCCCGGCCCGGTCGGCTCCGACAAGCGTCTCACCTCGGAGGCGCTTGCTGGCGCAGGAGCCGCTGCGCCTGGTCTCTCATTTGGTTACAAACGAAAGACCCTATACCGAAGTATTGACTGCGGATTACATCATGGTGAATCCGTATTCGGCGGAGGTCTACGGAGGAAATGTTACCTTCGACGATTCAGGTGATCCGGGCGAATGGCGTGAAGGACGGATCACCGAATACTATCGTTGCACCGAATGTGGAAAGAACAACCCAAACGCCAGTTATAATATTGCTACAGATTACCCCCATGCAGGATTGCTCAACTCCCCAGCTTTTCTAAGCCGCTTCCCATCAACAGATACAAACCGAAACCGCGCCCGCGCCCGTTGGGCCTACTATTTCTTTCTTGGAGTCGATATCGAAGGGCTCTCAGCGCGCACCACAGATCAATCTGCCCTGGCAGATGAGAACAACCCAACACTGAACAATTCAAATTGGGGGAACTACGGTGACGACGGATTTTATAAAGACAAGCCCGGTGGTTTGCATTCTCTGCCCGGCTCCTATCGCTTCGATCCCAATAGCGACTATCAACCCGGTGATACTTGGTACTCCGATATGCTTGCGCCAGGCTTTGGCGAAGAGCTAGCACCGAATAGTGACAACTCCATTCAGTGGCTGGCCGAGAAATTTGTGAAAGACCCGCGCTTTGGTTACGGCACAGTTTATTTCTGGTATCCCGCCGTTATGGGTCGCGATGCCTACACGCTTCCGGAGAACCCGGAAGATTTCGACTATGAGTCCAAGCTCGCCGCCTACAGCGTCGAGCAGGAAAAA
>Ga0206124_10001705_pt1 | contig 17103 bp, 8 predicted proteins | sample Helgoland_Spring_3_FD_148671 | JGI IMG/M metagenome (GOLD analysis project Ga0206124, IMG submission 148671) | Pelagic subsurface seawater microbial communities from Kabeltonne, Helgoland, North Sea - Helgoland_Spring_Bloom_20160321_2 | ecosystem: Environmental > Aquatic > Marine > Epipelagic ... | reverse complement strand
TACATAAAGACTGCTTCGATATGATACGATATAAAATACGAGTTTGAAGTTACTTACTGTTATTACTTTACCCCTCCTGTTATTACTCTTTCCGGGGTGGGACACGAGTTTGGTGGAAGATATGAATTCCACTTTTACTGGAAAAAACGCCTTTAACGGCGACATATCGAAGTGGAACACAGACAAAGTGACTGCTATGAATGGAATGTTTGCTCAGGCTTCTGCGTTCAACCACGACATTGGGAGTTGGAACACAGGGCAAGTGACTGATATGGGCAATATGTTTTATTCCGCTTCTGCGTTCAACCACGACATTTCCTCGTGGACCGGATCCGCAGCGACGACGGCGCAAACTGGCATGTTTACTTCCGCAACTGCGTTTCAAGCGAAATTTACGTGCTCCGACGCCAACACCGGTCCGGCGAGTTCGTGTGTATCATTATCGGACTACACCTTTGAGGTTTCTGTCAAGGCGAGTTCGACAATCGGCCTCCACATCAGCGAAGTGGAGTTTGTTGGGGCGCAAGTGAATCCATTCGTTGTTTCTGGGATTGTTCCGGACCGAGGAACCCCCCCAAAAGCTTTGTCAACGTTACTCGACGGAACAGATACTGGAATCGCGTATGACAATCCAGCTGAAGTTGGAACGGTGCCATTTGTCATCCGCGCTCCAACAGATATCACTACTATAAGGATAACGATTCCTCGACCTTTATACGGGCCTGGCTGGAGAATCCTTCGAGATGGCGTGGAAGTCCTGAAAGAAACTGCAAATAGAGGAGGGTCATCCACCCCAAACCCCGTTACGTATACGTATGAATTATAGTTAAAGGGAATATATATATATAACGAAGAAATTACTTATCCGCGTTTTATTGTCCGCTAGGTTCATGAGTGTATAATCACGTCTAAACTAAACTAATCTAGCGGTTGACAAAATCCTGGTCATCTTCGCGTTATCACTATCCCCTCTTCAACGTAAGCTTCGTCATCCGTCGTGTCTTCTTCTTCGTTCTCCTCTCCACTACTATTTCTCTTCATCCGATCCTTCAACTCTTACTCTACTTTTCTACCAGCTACTCAAAACGTCGCTACACGCTCTGTTTTCTGGACAATAATCCCCGACTAACCGAATCATGGCGTATATTTGCATCAAATGGTTTGCAAAGATCATGAGATGCCAATTTTCGTGCGCGCACCAAACGCCCGGAATCGTCATAGGGCTTCGTCGTTTACAATCCATGCGAGTGCAATAGACAAAGTAAAAAGGCGATAGGAATTTACTCGTAAACTGAATAGCTACGTTTGTTTTCCAACTGACGCCGTGTATGTATTTCGTCTCGGTGATCATCAACAAGACGATGTTGAACGCGAAAATGAGGAACCGTTCTCTTCGCATGTATTTCATAACGCACGTTTGCTTTTGGCGAAACGCGAGGATTTGCATGAAGAAAAGAATCGACGTCGCGCATACAGCGACGCGCGCTTCTGTGCCTTGAAATAAATCCCCGGAGAATAACACCGTGTGTGAGGTGAACCCGAAGGATATCCCGAGAAAATCTGCGCTCAACGCGACGTCGTGCGCGAACCTCGATTTCCACGGAATGAAGTGTAAAAACGTCGAACACGTATACGGCACCAGCGTGCACATCATCAACCAAAAGGTTCTCGGGTGCACTCGAAACCATTCCGATTTGTTGTTGTATAGTAATATCGGGTACCCAACTGAAGCTAACAAACAGTGCAACCACCCTCGCATGAGCGGTCGAGACATGGTTAAATCCGCGTACCGCTTGTGCCTCCCAAGTTTACGGAAATCGATCAGAGAGGCTAAAGGGAAGCGATACTTTTTTCTTCTGCTCTTACTACTACTACTACTCGTCTGCGGCGCTCGTCGATGATGTTTTCCATCGCGTCGTTCATCGCTTCTGTTACTGCTCTTCCTGCTACTATTTCTCCTCAGTCTTCTTCTCGCGTTCCGCGCCAGCGATATCTCGTCTTCCTCCTCGTCTCTCCTCTCCTCGTCGTCATCTTCAGAAGATGACGAATGCTCATCCTTTTCCTCCCCGTCCTCGTTGTTCTCCTCCTCGAATCGTTTCAAGTGCTCTTTCAAACTTCTAAATTTCTCCTCCGACACGCGTCTCTCGAACGCGTCTCGAGGTAAATCTAAACTTTTCGCTCTTCGCAAGTTGCTCCCGTAGGAATGTTTCAACGCTCTCACGGGGGAGTGCGCGATTTCGTACTCGATTTCCTGGTTCGGGTGAATCAGTTTCGTCGAAAACATTATTGTTGTTGTTGTTGTTATTATTATTATTATTATTAGTATCCTCCCGCGTTGTTCGTGTTCTTATTCTTATTATTATCGCTGCCGGTGGTGTTGCTCGCGTGCCTTTGTGTTCGCGCTCGCGTTCGCACACTGAAGACCATCGTCTCGTTTCCTCTTTTTCTCCTCACTCTCAAAATGCGAATCAGAGGCGAGTTTCGCGTCCACGTGCGCGCGCGTACTTCTTCTCATTCTTCTCGAGGAGGCGCGTTGAAACGACGACAACACCTGCTGCTGCTCACGGAGGAAGCGCACGCGAGAGGGGAGTGGGAGATTGAAAAAGGAGGAGGAGTATCGTCGTCGTCGGTGTTGGAGAAACACGTGCTCGATTTACTCTCGAGAGATGTCGTGGAGATTCGTTTGGTGGAGAAAGTGAATGGAACAACGGAAGAAGAAGAAGAAGAAGAAAAAAAAGAAGACAAGGAGTTGTTCGTCGCCGCCGTGCGTGGGAAACTTCCTCGAGGATTGTTTTTTAAAACGAACGAGGAAGAGGTAGAGAAGGAAGAGGCGGAGAAACGACGAGAGGATGGGATTGCAAAGTTTCCGAAATCTTTAGCATTCGTGTTGACACATTTTTTGGACCAACGAGAACAACGAGAACGAGAACAAAAACAAGGGAAAGAAGAAGCAAAACGAGAGAAGAAGAAGACAAAGAAGAGTTTCTGCGGCGTGATTGGGTGTCAGATGCACCGAGGCGCGGGAGAACACGATACGTTAAAATCGCAACTGGAAAAGCTTCGACCGGAAGCGCGGAAGGATTCCAAGTTGCCGACGATTGATCGATTTGACGAGAGGTTTCCGTGTCCTGGGGATTTACCGGCGTTAGCGTTGGAAAGAATCGTGAAGAATTTAGATGCTAAATCCGCGGGACGGTTACAGTGCGTTTCGAAAGGGTTTCGAGCGGTGATGGATCAGACGTCGCCCGGATTGAAGTTGACGTTGCATCCGCATCAGAGAGCGGCGTTGGCGTGGATGAGAATGCGAGAGCGAAGGGATTCGTTGGGGGTGGTTTTAGAACCAGGATGGGTGGAATTGTTCGCTTCTAATGATGAAGATGATGAAAACGGTAACCGGGAGGAGTTTCCGTTTTACATGCAAACGAGTACCGGGATTCTTTCGAGAACGCCGCCAAACTATTTCAGCGATTCCTGCGGAGGCGCTCTGTGCGACGAGCCAGGTTTAGGTAAAACCGTCACGGTGTGCGCTTTAATATTAGCGACTCGAGGGAGCTACGCGCCGCCACCGAAAGGCTTAACGATAAAATTTGAACATCCAGAGAAAGAGAACATGGAAGAAAAGGTTCCGTATTACGTAGACGAACCGGTCTTTGAAGAAGAACAAGTAGCAACGCCAGCGGACGACGCCGCCGACGAGGAGGAAGAAGATATAAAAGAAGAAGATGCAGAGGACAAGGACGCAAAAACGCCATCATCTGAAGCAAAGATAAACAGCAAGAAACACGAACAACCAGGAAAGAAAAAGCGGAACAACCAGTTAGTAGCAGCATCGAAAACGCCAACTTCAAATTTACGCCGGTCGCGTCGAAGCAGCGCGTCGACACCCCTAGGTCTCTACGCCAATCTTGAAAAAAAAGGTATGCTCGTTGGTGCGTTGCCGACGCTCGCCTCGTACGCGACCAACGAAAATAAATCTGGTCGTGGTAGAAACTACGAAGATTTATATTTCAATGAAGACGTTTCGACGTGGTCCTCGCCGCCTGGGTATTATTATCGCAACGCGAACAAGAATACAAAAGATGTCGCCAACGACGATGGCCGGGAAAGCTTGAAACGAAACACGCGATTTTTTATGCAATCGTTCAAACTCTCTCACGCAAGAAGCGGCAAAGAGCCAACGCGCGATGTGATTGAATTCGTCTTGCGCAACGCGGGCGAAATATCGGAGAAGAAGTATCTCGTCATTCCACCGTTCCGAAGAAACGACGATCAACCGATGGTTTTAGACGCGTTCAACATCATTCGACGAGTGAGTTCGAACTCTCAATCTGGATACGCGTTTGGTCCACCATCTTTATCGGCGGTGCAGCAACAACAAGAAGATGAAGAAGAAAAAAAAAATGGGAGAGAACCCGGTGATATTCTCGTGCTCGACAAGCGCGCTCTTCACGATGCTTGGCTCGAAATCGAAAGAGAGGAGAGCGGCTTCAAAGTGCCGCAGTTGCAAAAATTGGACAATCCGACGATTATCGGTGGCAAGAGAATTTATCTCGCGAAAACGACGTTGATTATCGTTCCGCAGCCGCTTGTTGCGCATTGGCTCGAGCAGATAGCCTATTGTTGTGGCTCTCGAAAGCGCGAAGACGGTATTCCTAGAATTGGCGTCATTCACAATCAAACGCACGACTCGGAAAGAAGAGCCGAGCGGAACAATTATTACGGTTTAGGCTCGTACGTACAAAAGCTCGAAAACATTTGCGAATGCGACACGTATAGAACGGACGAATGGAGAACGAACGGGAGGATGGAAGAGTGGAAGGAAGAACTCGCGGATAAGGATATAATTATCTTGCCATTATCCGCGCTTTCGTCGCAGTTTGGAAACAAGGATTCCGCGTTTTTTCAGATTCATTTCAATCGCATCGTCTTAGACGAAGGCCACCAAATCGGTGCATCTTTGGCGTTATCGAACAGGTTTCACGTCATTACAAACTTGAAAAGTCACGCAAAATGGCTCATGACTGGTACGCCAACGCCTGCAACGTTTCGCGGAGCAACCGTCGCGCACTTGCAACCTTTGCTCGGCTTTCTGAAGCAATCGCCTTTCGACGCCAACGCGAGACTTTTTGCCACGTTAGTCTCAAGACCTCTCGAGCAAAGGAACGTGAATAACAATAAGAAGAAGAAGGAAGAAAACGATACGGATAAATCCGTCGCGATGATTTATGCGCGATCAGAAGCGGCGCGAATTTTACTCGAGCTTTTGCAGCGCATAATGATTCGCACGTGTAAATCGCACATAAGGTTACCTCCGGTTCGGAAAATTACACATTCCGTACCTTTCACGAAAGAGCACGCGTTATCCTACAACCGTATGGTTTCGCACGTGCAACGATCGATGTTGCTCGCGGATTGGTTCGACCCAAACCACGAGCAAAGTTTACTCAGCTCAAAGAACGCGAAAGAAGCGAGACAGACGGTGGTGAACTTGCGCGAAGCTGCATGCGTCATCGGCGATATGCCTTTGACGTATTCAAACGACGAAATCGATGAAGCAGAACAAGATCTATCCGCGCACTTGAAAGCGAAACTGAATATGACGGATGCCGTGAAAATTCAAGGCATGATTAATCGCGTGATTCCCGCGATGACACGGTACGAGTTTGTGTGCGATGTTTGCGGCATTTTGGCGTATTTACCGATGGTCACGCCGTGCGCACACGTTTTGTGCGTCGAGTGCGTACAAAATAAGAGCACGATGATGAAAGGCGGCAACGATGATGATAATGATGATGATGCGAAGAGAGTTCGTCGTCCGGCACCTCGCGGATGCGCAAAGTGTGGAATTCCGTACAAAATGCAAGAGGCGACGCCTCGCGAGGACAACCCGATGCCGTGTCAGCCAGTACCTCAGGATCTCATCGAGTTACAATGCTCGTACGTGCAAAGAGGTTGGACGGTAAACATGAACGACGAGCGCTCTTCGCACGAGAGTTCCAAGGCTGATTTTTTGCTTAGCCGTTTGCGCGAGTTAAACGTAGCAGTCACTAAGACGCAGTTGGAAAGCGTCGAAGCTACGGAGAGAATAGTCAAAGAGCATCTGGTGGAAGTGCACGCCAATCGCGAAAATTTCAGCGAGGCTGACTTGGAGCACTTAGCGAATCAAGTTCCCTATTTAAGATACGGGTACAGAACGGACACGCGAATGAAAGGATTAATTGAGTTGCCCATCTTAAGACGCGAGGTTGACGCGTCTTTCGACGCTACAAAAAAGTTGCCAAAGATTGTCGTCTTTAGCTCGTTCAAGACGCATTTACACGTCGTCGACGTGTGTTTAACGGAAGGTCGAGTACCGCTTCAATCGCTCTCCAGACAAGGATACAGTCGTGAACAGAAAGATGCCGCTTTGTCTCAGTTTAGAGACGATCCGGACTGTCCAGTTTTACTATTAGATCGATCTGCGGCGGAAGGTTTGGATCTTTCCTTTGTCAATCGCGTCTTTTTGATGGAACCTTTGGAAAATGTGAGTTTAGAGGAACAAGTAATTTCTCGAGCGCACCGAATGGGACAGCAAAGCATCGTGCACGTGGAAGTGCTCGTCGCGCGAGGTACGGCGGAAGAAACGATGCTCGAAGCGAGAGCGGCGTTTATTAAATGGGAGAAGGCGGAGAAGGAAAAACGCTCCCACGACAACTACGAGAAGAAGGACGAAGAAAACGACCAGTCGGCGGAGAAGATGGAGAACAGTCTCACGGAAGAAGTCAATCGATCGGGGAGGCGCGTTTTGGAGAAGTTGTCGCTGGTAGATATCGAGGAAAATGCAGAACCGAAATCACACGAGGAGAATTTCTTTTCGGAGAAGGAAGAGGAAGACTTCGCGTCGACGATACAAATTCAACAAGAAGAAGCGGTGAACGTCGTCAACAACATTCACAAGAATATCACCAAAGCCGATGCAAGCGACGAATGGAGAGTGCGCGTGAAATGTAACAGAAGCAGCATTTACGAATTACGACTACCAAACAGAGAAAACACGACTGTTGCCGAACTTCAGCGGATGTGCTTGGAAGCGACCGGCATCCGAGCGGAGGAAAAACCAATCATCGAGTGCGGCTTTCCGATGCGAAGCTGCGAAGATTTACCGAAAACATGCGCCATCGGCTTACTCGGCGTGCGAAATCGCGACTTTGTGGGCGTTGAAACCGCAGCATCGTTGACACTAAAGAAAGAAGAAGAAACGTTAATGACTGCCACCAACGTCGTCGCTGCTGAGGAAATACCTCCGCCAGAACCAATTGCGGCGAAAAACAACCACGGCAAGAAGCGCAAGCAACAGAAAAACGACGACGTTCGCGACGACGTCGCGGATGCAAAGCTCCGAAGAAAACTCAACGGTATTCTGCCCGATTCGGAAATAGCCTCCGCTCGCATGCTTGACGATCCGGATGGCAGGGACGACAACGATGATTTCCTTTCGCGCCAACGCGAAGGTATGGCCCAATCCGCAGCTGTTTTACTCCGAGCGACGCAAGGCGGCGCGACTACCGAGTTACGCACCGAGTTACGCAACGCCATCGACGAAAGAATGATTGAAACGCAAGGAAGGCAAAAAGTTGCCGCGGTTCTGAACAACCAATACTCGATTCAACCGTTACCGAATGACCCAGCCGGTCGTCTTTTGGCGACGTACGCAATCGCCAAAGAGCTGGCGCTGAAAACGCAACACCAAAAATCGCAACTCCAAGACGTCTTCCCGGAAATTCCTCTGCCGTTTTTAATCGCGCTTCTTAAAATAGTCGCCGAAAACGACCAAGATCGAGTTAATTTAGCCCCGGAAAGAATGGCCATGGCGTCGCCGAGGGTGTTTTGGAACGTCGTCAAACACGCGAGGCGCGCCGGCGGCGGCGACAAACCCGTCCTCTCCTTCGCGCTCGCGTTGGAGGCGTTAGCCCCGGGCGTCGCGGATTGGGAGAGCCTGTGCACTCGCGAAAGACTCAAACCCAGTCGGTACAGCGAGTACGTCTCCCATTAATTCAAAGAATACTACTATTGCGTTATCGAACGCGTTATTACGCGACCACCATTAGGCGTCGATGGCAGAAGAAAATTTTGCAGACTTTGATTGACAACATATATACACTTAGCAGAGTCGTTATTAGATAGCGATTTAGATTTAGATGTACTGTAGTAGGTGCAGAAACTGTGCACAACAAGAGCTTCATAAAGGAGCGCGAGAATGTGTCTGCGTTTGTCACGTGTGAGAGAAAAGTAAACTTCTCTTCTTTTCGTCATTAAAGAACACTTTTTTAAACGCGCACACGATAACACGCACGCGATAAATATATAAATATACACACACGCGCGTAGTAGTACTAAATGACCTCCTCTTCGCACTTAAAGTTTGTGGCGGTTGAACTGTTCGTGTACGATTTGAGGTGCGCGCTTGCTTTCACTTTCCGCGACGTTTCGTTTTCTTCTCTCTCTCTTTAGATAGACTCACACCTCTCTCTCTTTGCACGCATTATCATCATTAAAACAGCGACGGCTTAGCCTCTGCGCTTTCCGAGCAACTCCTTGGGAAGAAAATCGACGGCGTGTGGCACACGTCCGTGCATATTTTCGGGAAAGAGTACTGGTTTGGCCACGGAATGCAAGTTGGAATTCCAAAGCAGACGCAGTTTGGCGTTCCGAAACAGATCTTAAAAATGGGCGAGACGCAAGTCGACGAGGAGTTATTCCAAACGTTTCTGGACGAAATACACCCACGGTTTAACGTTGCCACGTATAATTTGTTGGAACACAATTGCAACAACTTCTCGGACGAGTGTTGCGAGTTTTTAGTCGGGAAGAAGATTCCCGAACACATCGTTCACTTACCGAACGAAGTCTTGAATACGCCCTTTGGTCGAGCGATTACGCCAATGCTCAAAGTCATGGAAAACAGAATGAGAAACACGAGAGGCCAAACGGTATTTGCCGAAGACGCGGATGCGATTAGCGAAGGACGAAGCGAGGTTTTAGGAGGTCACGCGGGCGCGACGAGTAGTAGTACTTTGCCGCCGCCGAACACTCGGGGCGACGATTTGGCGCCTCTCCTCGCTTTCGGCCTCCAAGCGTTCGCGCAAGGTTTAGCGAACGCGCAACCTCCAAACAACAACAACAACAACACTCCAAACAACAACAACAACAACAACAGGAGACCGTCGCGATGAAACCCACCACCACCATGTTATTATAATAGCGCTTCTAGAAATTTTAATCCACATCGCGATAAATATTATATAATAAAACAAATAGCGCTCGTGTTCGCGTTTACGCGTTAAAAAGACGCATCGTCGTCATTTACCCTTTATTCTCTGCTCGAATTCTTTTCAGACAGAGGTGTTAAAAAAAGTACATGCTTAACTCTCTCTCTCTCTCTCTGTGCTTTCTCTTCTTTCATGATTTTTTGGGTTATTCCGCACTTTGAATACACTCTTTCTCTCACACAGGTTTTATAAGACACGCACTCTTCCTCGAGCGCACGACTCAGAGAGACCACACACACACGCGCGTACGAAGAGACTCAGTAATGGTGGACGTGATTGAACTCCAAGCGCAGTTGGAAAAACTCGCGGTCGAGTTACGAAGCGAGAAAGAAAAAAACGCGAAATTGCTCGAGGAGAACGTCGCGATTAAAGCGCAGACGACGAAAGTCGTCTCGGAGATGGAAAAGGAAGAGGAGTTAATCGCAAACGCACTCATGCGAAAAATCGAAACGATGAATGCGGAGAAGAATAAACTGTTGGTACAAATAGACCAGGAAGAGGAACACATCTCGAACGCGTTGCAGAAGAAGTTGGACGAAGTGATGCGGGAAAAAGTTGAGTTGGAGAGACAGTTGGAAAGCGAGACGGAGTTTGTCGGGAACCGTTTACAACGACAAGTGGATCAACTCGCGAAGGAGAAGAAAACGCTGGCGAAAGAGCGAGAACGGTTGAGAGAGAAAATACAGAGATTACACGGGGAAGGAGAGAAACTGAGACGGGAAAAAGTCGCCATCGAACACTCGCTGGAAACCGAGGAGGAGAATATCGTGAACAAGCTTCAAGCGCAGATACAGAAGCTGTTGCAACAAAACGTTCTGCTGGAACGTAAACTGAATCGCTTACAGGGTGGGAATTTTGCGGCGACGAGTGATTCGGAGCAAAGCGAAGATGGATATTCGTCGACGTATTCCGCCAGGGCGGCGTATTTGAGTTCCTCTCCGAGGAGCACGAGAAGCGGGACGAGTACGACAAGGGACGGGAGCGTAGGCCCTTCGGGAAGTCGAGGCGCGGGGCACGGCAGTCGAGGGGATTTTATCACGAGTTGGCAACGCGGGGCGTATGCGGCACACAGCAAAGAGAATAGTAGTAGTCATAATACTAATAATAATAACAACAACAACAACAACAACAAAAAGAAGAAGGAAAAAGGAGAGCCTTCGAGCGAGTCCGGGTCGCAAAGAGAGAGTTTGGATATCCCGACCGGCCTCGGGAAAGCGCCGCACAGGACTTTATCGACCGGCGGTCCCGGGTCGACGTACAGTCAATCTGGGATGACGGAAGATAACGCGACGAACGCGACAACGCACGGAAACGAAACGCCAATGAGTTTACCGACGACGCCGAGGAGCGGGTTAAGCGTCCAAAATCCAGATTCTGAGATTGATTTTTAACTCCTTACACAATTATATAGAAGCTGAAGAACATATCTCTACGTTCTTTTTAAGCGCCGCATTGTTTGATTTTATTATTACAAGTCCTCTTTTAGTATCCGTGATGCAGAGCGTGCACGTTTTCCGTCCTCCACTCTTTCATCTCTCGAACTCTTTCATCGGACTCTTTCATCGACGGGCCCGAGAGTCGTTTTTTTTTATCTTCTTTGTTTTCATCCAGAGGAGAAACAGGCGCTTTTCTGCGTCGTTCTTCTTGTTCCAGATTTGCCGGTTCGATGGTGTTGAGTGTGTTCTCATGAACACTGTCGCTAATGACGACAGATGGGGGTGATATATTACCCGACGACGCATGCTTCGTGAATGGAAAGCCATCTTTTGCTATGTGCAAAATTTCTGCGAGCGGTAACTCTCTTCTTTTTTCGCTTTTGTGCGACGACGACTGGCAACCCCCTTTGCGCGGAACATCTGCTGCGGTATTTACATCAACAAAAACAGTTGTTTCCTCTTTGCCGCGTTCTTCTTCTTCGTCAATCGATTCTTCGTTCTTGACCTCTTCTCTCGATAGATTTTCTTCTCTCGATCTTTCAACAAAAGCTTTTTCTCGGATTTCCCTCGTATCATCTTGCTGCTGCTTTTCGTTTGCTTCTCCTTCCTCCGAGATTATGTTCGCGATGGCGTTGGCGACGATAATTTTACCGACGTTCTCGCCGTCGCGTTCGCCTTGTTTGGCTTCATTTTCATTTTCGGACGTCGTCGTCGTCGTTACTGCTGTTTCAATCAGCGAGTCACTAATTATCACCTCACTCGTCTTTGCTATGATACACTGCGTCGTTTTGTGGCGTTCTAATTCTCCGGCTGCTCTGAAGTTGTCCTTACCGCACCGGTCGCAAACGATGGAAATATCGTGAATGGCTTCAATTTTTTCCGCGGTATGAAGAGCAACATCTGTAGTACGCGCAGTAGCGGTGGGGGTAACCGTCTCGCCGTCGACGACGAGAACGTCGGCTTCGGAAATTGGCGACGACGATGATTGTTGCTGCTGCGGGAGCGCGACGGCGTTCGGCGCCCCCGATACCGGCGAGGAGTATGAATGCGTAGTAGTAGTATTCGGAGTCGTCGTCGGACTCGTTACCGTGATCGTTTCATCTCTTTTCCTCCTCGCCGCTTTCGTCAATTCTTTCCGTTTTTGTCTCTCCTTTGCGCTCGTCAACTCTCTCTGCTTCTTCTCCAACTCTTTCTTCTCCTTAACGAGGCAACCGTAACACACCAACTTACCTTCCCCTAAAACTTGGCTCTCGTACTTCACGTGGACCATGTGCTCGTGTTCGCCGCAGAGTTGACAGTATTCGCCCGGGTACCGTCCCGGTTTGATGATTTTAACCGCCATCGTCGATGGTTTTTTGTTCGTCGTCGTCCTCTCCTCGTCGACGACGACGTTTTCTTCTCCTCCTTCTGCGCCTCTCTTTCTCGGAGATTTCGCGTTTGCCATCGTCGTCAACGGCGCCAACGCCTTCGCGTCTTCTTCTTCTACTACTTTCATCATCACTCCTCCTCCTCGCGCTTCCTCACCATTCAAGGTAGTCTCCTCCTTCTTCTTCTTTAACTTCTTCTCTCTCTCTCGTTCCTCGTTTTGTTTCTTCCGCTTTACTCTCTTCTTCTCCAAATCGTCCTCCTCGTCCCGCTCGTCGAACGCTTCCCACGGATACCGCCGCCGACGCCGCCGCGCATCCTCAAAATCTACCCCTCCCAAGCACATCTCGTTCACCGATTTCTGTATCGCGTTCAAATACATCAAGCAATACCCGAACTTAGTCTCTCGATCGCCTCCCGCGAGGATTGCTTTTTCGCTCAACGCGTATCCTTCCCTCGCGTTTCTCGCTCTTTGCTTCAACTCGTTCAAGGTCACTTTTGAGAGAGATTTCGTGCTCGTCTTCTTCGATGCGCTCTGAGACGCGAACGCAGAATACGAGGAAGAATCAACAGCAGTGCCTTTCCTTTCCCGCAGACGATGATTTCCTCCTCTTTTCGCGTTCAAAGTCGTCGTCGTTTCGATCATCATCGTTTGGACATCCATGCCGTCGTTTCTGTTCGATTCGAGATGTTTCAGCGCGCGTAAAAGCATCGCGTTTACTTTGACGTTGTCGTTGTTGTTGTTGTCTTTTTCTTCCATCAGGTCGACGCCTCGTTTATGTCGTCGTCGTCTTTCGCAGGTCTTTTGCGCTCCTCTTCTTCTTTCCTTTCTCGGTGCGATCGATGATGTGTGAGTCAAACCTTTTGTTTCTATCGCGCGTCACAACTTTGAGGAAATGCACGAATGAGATACGGATGATGTGCGCGCTCGCGAGGAGGACGATGAGCGCAAAAACGACGCCCAGGAGTATTCCAACACCTCTCGGTATCAAAGCGTCGTCGAAATCGTCCAAGCTCGGGCGATTCCCTCCGGTACCGATGAGGAAAACGTCGCGTAAGTGCGAGTACTTTGAATCCGTTTTAGACGAATTACGACGGCGAAGTTTACGAGGAATATCTGAAGAAGGTTTGTCGCTCGTTGAGAGAGAACGAACGGCGTTCGAGGAAGTGCGTCGAAGTCATCGTCGTCTTTCTGCGCGCGATGATGAGGACAAAAACGAGAGGAGAAGACAACGAAAGCGAAGAAGCTTGTACGTGACGCTGAAGAACGAGAATTTGTACAACTTGTACGCGATGGAAACCATGGCGTGTAGTACCACCGGCGGGATGAATACTTCAGATGATGATGAAGGAAAAGAAGACAACAAAAACGACTACGTTGAAGATGATTTCGTATTCTTCGACCAGCTTTCGATTGGTCTGTTCATGGCTCAAGATTCGCACGGTTCCGCGTTCACGCGAAACGCGGCGTCGCTCCGGGCGAAAGTCGAGCCGATTTTTAGCGAGACGAGTTGGGAGACGTTCGCGGAGAGGTTAGAGAAGACGTGCAGCGAAGGGGTTCTTCCGGGAATGGAAATGGAAGGAGAAGATTATAATCCGCCAATCGCTTTGATTTACGAAACCGTGGCGAGATTTCAACGAAGAGAAGAAAGTCAAAGGAAACCGTCGGACGAGCTGTTGCAATTTTGTACGAAACGAGTGAAACAGTTATCGCCTGCTGATGTTGGGTATAAATACGGCGTTCGGGCGACGTTTACTGGAGTTGACCCGCGCGAACCAGACGTCGTTCGAGCGAAGGAGCACGCTTTGCGCTTTGTTATTTTAGAAACGGAAACGGCGTATACGTTTGCGCTCGCTTCCTACGCGCCAGATACGAGCGAAGCACACTCGGTGGTGAAATCCTCTTTGGCGTGGGCGCAAAAACCGGCCAATTATAGCAGCGGGACGCGATTTGAAGTCGCGAGAGCTTTAGTGAATACCGTCGCGGCGACGTTAGCGAGTCCAAAATCGTCGACGAAACTTTCCGAGATTACATTCTTGGATCCGTTCTGCGGATCCGGCACGCTGTGCGTCGCGGCGAAACAGCTCGGATTTGGAATCGTCATCGGGAGCGACGCGACGGGACATTTGATTGAAAAGAGTCAAAGAAATGCGCGTTGGTTTTTTGGTGCCGCTTCCGGCGCGCAGGCGGTACCTTCGGAGCAGGCCTCGTCCTCGGGAAGTCCTTTCCCGAGATTTCAACAAGCGAACGCGTTTATCCGAACCTCGTTTACATCCGACCCGAGTAAAACAGTCGTCGTCTCGAACCTTCCGTTTGGTCGTAACGTTGATTTTGTCGCACCACCGCCAGGGGATGAACGTCGTTCTTCTTCGTCGTCGACGACGTCGCATTTACAGTTGGCGTTGGAAACACTCAAACCGCTCGCTCGCACGCACGCGTTTATATCGGGCGTTCCAATTGGCGAGGAGATGATTAAGCTTGGTTACGAAAACGTCAGTCAAATAGCGTTGGACAGACGAGGAAAAACGTTCATCGCAATAAGTTTTAGTAACGACGACGATACCATCATCAAAGTATCGGACGAGCACGTTTGGTTTACCGTCGAGGAAGCGTTACTTTTCGATGAGATTCGCCAAGCGAACGCGAGGAAGCGCGCGGCGATGAGGAAGAACAACGATGAGAAAGAAGAAGATGAGAAAGTCATTGAAATCGCACGAAGTAATCCAAACGCGTTAAAAGTCATCGTCGATTTATCGTACGAACACGACTCCGCCAGAGCTTTAAGATCTGTAGCGAAGCAACTCTGCGAAATAACCTCCGTCGGTAAAAAAAGCAAAGGCGATTTGCGAGTAACTTTCGCCTCGTTCGCCGGCGACATCAAATACGAATCCGAAACTTTCTTCAACGCGGACACGTGGAGCAAGCACGTCGAAATGCTCCCAGACCCCGCCGAAGAGTGCGACGTCGTCGCCTGCCAAGAAGAAGGTCAAACCAAAAACAACGTCATCTACCTCTCGCCGGACGCGGAAACTCCGCTCTCGCTTTCCGAACTGCGAGACCCATCCAATATCTTCGTCGTCGGTGGCATCGTCGATCTAAAAACCAGAGGAATGAAAACGAGCAAAAAGAAAGCGTCATCCTTAGGCGTTCAAAGTCGCAAATTGCCCGTAAAAACGTTGCGACCGGACCAAACGCACGACGTTCTGAACATCGACACGGTGGTTAAAATCTTGCGCTCGGCGTGGACGATGGACGAACGACAAGAGGATGATGATGAAAAAAAGGGTGGTTTCCATCGAGCGTTCGATGAAGTCTTGCCGAAAAGGCAAGGGAAAGAGAAACCAAAGAGACTCAAGAGATGACAATAATAGACGGAGAATGGATGATGATGTGTGATTGAAAAGAGTATTCGTTCATCGAGTAGTATTTTGTTCAATTCGTTCAATTAATTTTCTTCTCTTTTCTCTCATCGTCTGTTTCTTCATAAATATAATCCTTTCCGTATCCGACGACGACGATAAAGACGTAAACGACCCGAGACAGACTTTCCAATAAAACCTCGCGCGAAATGAGAATTAAATTCTTCGCGTTGATCGTCGTCTCTTGGGGTTTGTTTATTGCCGTTCGGTGGGTGCAATTGCACGCGCATTTGAACGTGCATTTGGATTACGATATGCTGCATCATCGTCCTCAATATCACCTTCGCGTTGTTGGTGGTTCTTCCTCTCGATTGAAACGAACGAATACTGATAATAATATTTATGATGATGATGATGAGAATGGTGATGTGACTACAGGTAGTGCTGCCACCAAAAGGGCAAAAACGTCGTTTTTAGGTGAAGGAGGAGGCGCGAGGAGTGAGAGTACTAAAGATAATAGACGAGAGATGATAAATAGAAGCAATGACAACAACAACAACAACAACAACAACAAAGCGATGGTGATGGGGAGTGGGAGCCAAGATGCGGAGAGCAGTAGTTTTACGTCGAGTAGCGAAGACGAAGACGCGGTGGATATTGCCGCGGTATCGAACAATAACAACAACAACGACGACGCAGACGGCGATGGTAGTAGTAGAAGTAAAAACAACAATGAGGTGATCATATCTGCGACAACGTGGGCGGCGGAAGTTTTAGAAGCCGTTCGATCGATAAATGAAGGCGCGACGACGTTTGAAGACGCGCACACGCGATTTGAGATGTTCGCGAAAGCTGGGTATAGATTGACGAAAATTTCCATGTCGGATGTGTTTGCGAGTTTGAAGAGGCAGGCGAGAGGGAAGCGATTCGACGTAGACGTAGCGAGAGAGAAGTTAGACGCGTACATGAAAGCAAAAGGGGACAGGGGCTTAACCGCGGATGTGGCGAAAGACGACGTTTTGAGACATTTGGCGCACGAGATGCACGCGGCGATTGTCCAGGCGAGAGTGAGCACGAGACCGCCTCCGGCCGCGCAGTATAAACCTGATTCCGAATTTGCGTCCTCTTTTGGCAAATTAGAAGAACTCGCGAGAACGGCTAAAGATAGACAGAACGCGGCAGAGAGCTCTATTCATGGGGCCGTCGAGGAGTTGAAGAACGCGGAACGCGCGACGAGTAACTCGGACATGAACGACGACGAGAATTTAGAAAACATAGATTTAACCGAAGGTTTGTCGCCGCAATCGATCTCGTCGGCGATGGTTTTAGATAAAGCAGAAGTAGCGATGATTAGCGAACGTCGGTCGGAACAATTATTCGCAGCTGGTATTATCGGCGAATGGTCGGATTGGGGTGCGTGTGTCCGAATACCTGGAAGCGCGACAGGCGACGAGTGTCAACGCACGCGCACGTTCGCGCACTCGAGAAATTTCGGTCGGTGCTTTAAATTAGAAAAGAACGCAGATTTGATGTCCAGAGAGAAGATGATTGAATCCCTTGGTTTTGCAAAACCAGAAGAGGTAAACAACTGCATGGTGAAACCGCAAACGATGAGATGCGATTGCTCTTCTTCC
>Ga0206124_10001694_pt1 | contig 17177 bp, 5 predicted proteins | sample Helgoland_Spring_3_FD_148671 | JGI IMG/M metagenome (GOLD analysis project Ga0206124, IMG submission 148671) | Pelagic subsurface seawater microbial communities from Kabeltonne, Helgoland, North Sea - Helgoland_Spring_Bloom_20160321_2 | ecosystem: Environmental > Aquatic > Marine > Epipelagic ... | reverse complement strand
GATTTACTTTGAGTTCCTAAAAAATAGAACATTACTGGAATCAATGGCGTAATAGTTTTAAAGGTTATAGAAGATGAAATTAATAAATTTAATTCTTCAATACTCATATATTTTTCAATTATATTAGATTTTACTATTGTTTGATAGAAGTTTTGTTATTAATTATCACAGCAAAGAGCAATGTAGTTGTCTAAAAATTCTCTTTCAGAATCTTGTAAAACAATATTCTCTCTGTAATAAGCGTAATCTCCTCCGTAGTAGATCGCTAAAGCGTCAGCAAATAATTCCTCACTACCAAAAAATTCTTGTGCTTCTATACGTTTTTTTTCGCCTTCTGGATTTGTACAATTTCTCGTCAAGTAAGAAAGCGCATGCGAGGTTTCATGAAGTAACGTATCATAGGCTCGGTTGTTTGCGAAAGCTTTATTTGATACCCAAACAGATAGCCTCCATTTTGAATTAACCGTTCCATCTGCAAAAGTGCCTGCAGAATCCCATACTCCAAAAGGACATCTTTCTAATAAAGTTGCTGCGTAAGAATGGCAACCATTGATAAATATCACACTATTTTCCACACTTTTTTTTAATTCATCAGGTAAGCTAGCTACTAATTCATTAAGCCGTAATTGATTCTCACCCTCAAACCCATCAAATGAGGTGAATTCACCCTTGTAAACCTCTGTATCCTCTTCACTGTTTGTGTTAATGGTTACTTCTTCTTGTTCTTGAGAAACTTCTATGTTTGTTGTAGTGGTTGGAATAGTTGTGGTTGTCGTTACAGGAGCTGTTGTGGTAGTCGTTACAGGAGCTGTTGTGGTAGTCGTTACAGGAGCTGTTGTGGTAGTCGTTACAGGAGCTGTTGTGGTAGTTGCTACAGGAGTTGTTGTGGTAGTCGCTACAGGAGCTGTTGTGGTAGTAGGCTTTCCTATTGTTGCTTGAATATTTATTTCAACTGGATTATCAAGTACATAAATGTATGAAACTCCTATAAATAAAACAATGAAAAGAAGTGTTACTAAACTTAAATTACGATTCATTAAAAGATTCTCTTAGTTCATCATCCATAAATTCAGAAATATCTTGGTCATCTAACTTTAGGCTTTCCTCGTATTCCGCAGGTTTATTCAATTCGGCATATTTTTTCATAAAGTTACCTAACAACAAGATAATCATAATATACAACAAAAGCACAAGCATAAATCTGTAAGCTAAAGCTCCACTTTGTAGAAGTGTTTGTTGTATTTCATTAAACTCACTATCAGGCGGCAGAACAAGAATTCTTATAAATAGCCAAATACCAATCAAAAAGCTCACAATAGGCATAGCCTGATTAAATCCCTCAGAATCTTCAATCGCATCAAATAACTCATTACCTCCCCATGGGACTGCTTTAAATATAACTCCCTCTAAACACATTAAATAAGTGAGTTTACATATTGCCATTAAAACACCTGAGGAGCTTACAGATTCAAATGATGTTGCATAAAAGAAAAAGTATCCAACAATTGAGAGACTCATCATAGAGTAAAACTTAGGAGATAACTCAGCCCTTGGCCTATTGGAGACTATATGGATAGCTGCGATAAAACCTAATATAAAGCCAAACGGAAGGTCTATAACCACAAATAATATTGTCGACAGAACGGCAAAAAACATAGCCTGTGGGTTCCAATCAAATTTAATAATTTGGTCATAAACGTAATATTCAATAAGTGACTCAAGGCCCTCATAAAAAAATGTAACAACAACCAAACCAAATAATACACCTAAAAATATTGCCAGATTTTCCTCTCTAACGGCAAAAATAAATCCCTCTTCTACGAAAGCATATAAAAGAGCAGTGACAAGCGCTACGAGTGATATTTCCATTACTCTCTCAATAGTTGTTTTTTCTTTTATGTTGCTTTTACGACTTGTCCATCTAACTCTGTAGTGAGCAATAATTCGATTAAACCACTCTTGGGCAAGAAGCACACCGTAGAATAAAATTATAATTCCTGAAGTAATCAAGAATGCAAAACTATTTTTATCTTGATCCGTGAAATCAATATCACTAAATAATGGAATTGTTGTAATAAGTTGATTAGTAAAAGCTATGTTTGTAGAAGTTGTATTTGTAGAAGTTATATTTGTAGAAGTATCCACAACTGATGATTCCTGAACTTCTACGATTGAATTTTCAATTACCGAGGTAGTTGTTGGCACTACAGGAAGAACTGGAACTGGATTAATTAACTTTTCATCAGATGTTATTTCAGTAGTAATATCTCTGTAGCAATACATTGAATCACAGTCTGGTCCACTGTATTGTGTATATTCTGTAGATAATATCTTTATTGTTAGTGAAAGGGTCTTCGAGCCATCCCACGATATGACTTTTGAGCCACTTGCTGCAGTGTCTACAAGTTCCAATGGTTCGTTCAACAATCCATCAGCAGTGAATTCTCTAACTATAAGAATAACTTGATCAATGTTATCAACTCCGCTGATATTCCATGAGATTTGTAAATTAATTTCATCTAATCTTGCTTCTTCAATTTCTATTACTACTTCTTCAGTCTCAAATAATTGTGTCCCTGAAAAATCATGATTGATTGTACCGTTAAAGAACGATAGGAAAATAATCAGAGACATGAATATTTTCTTCATTACCCGAATACCTTTACCTTTTCTAATTTACCAATTACAATCAATCTTTGTTTAGCTGAAAATTTTGGGTGGCAAGTTGTTAATGTTATTCTGTCATCACCAAAGCTTCCAAGAACAAAATTTTCTTCAGGTGAAACTATTTTTACTTCTACAACTTTGTATTTAAATTCGTTTGAGTTTGTCTGAAACAAAATATCATCACCAATCTCTACTCGATCCAGGTTTCCAAAGGGAGCTCCATAAGTAGTTCGATGACCAGCTATTCCAAAGTTTCCACCAGAACCAGGTAAAGATGTACCTAATATATAGCCGGGTCCATACTCTAATTTTTTATTTGTAGCGCCAAACACTACATAATGGTTTAGATCTGCTGATAAAAGTGTAAGCCTGCCAACTACATCAGGAAGAAATTTGGCTTTGGCAGCCTGATTAGTAAGAGTTTTAGTTGCTATAGAAATAAAAGATTCTTGAAATTCGTCTATTTGTTCCAAGTTTTCTACTGAACCTTCAACAATCAAATTTTTGTTTCTTAAATCACTGAGTTTTGTATTGTTGACTACAAATTGATTTTCTAATAATTTTTGCTCGTCGTTAATTACTGAAGTTGAGAAAAAAGTTTGATTGACTGAATAAGCAACAATAAATAAACCTACTAATAAAAGAGCTGCACCGAAGGGTACAAGTGGCTTTTGTTTAAGATTATTACGGCTTATCTGTTTATGGGGTCTTCCCTGCCCAGTATTACGCTTTTTTTTTATAGGTTCATCGAAGCTTAATTTTGCAAAGTTTTTATGTTTTTGAACTGGCTTTTTAGTGAATACAATTGAAAACAGATTGGAAGTCATCAAATTTAGCTTCTCCCTAAGCATCTGATCTGTAACTTTGATATCTAAATATTTAGCATTTTTTGATATATTGCTTACTGCTGATATTAGATAGTCCACTTCTTTTAACATTAAAACAATATCACTTGCATACTTTTCCTGATCAGTAATTAAAGGGTTGAATCTTTCACTAATATCAATACTTACCATGACTTCAGTACCTAAAGTATTTTCAAGAACTTTTTTAAGTGTATTTGATTTTACGTATATTTCAGATAATTCAATCTCCAACTGTTGGTTAATCGCTCCAAGTGATTGTTGGTTTTGGAGAGAATTAAGTGAATAAATTTGTGTTTTTGTGTTGACTAAATCAGAATTGTCTAAATTATGTAAGTCGTATCTTTGTTGTTGAAGTTTTACATCTATAGCACTATAAACTAAGCTGCTAATCTCATCTGCAAGTATTGTATTTTCCAACAAATAAAACTTTGCTTTATCTTTTCCATACCCAAGCTTTACATCGCCGTATAAATACCAGTTTCCTTTTTTTGTGACAATTTTTTTCTCAACAGCTAGATCTAAAAGTTGACCATCATAGATAAGTTCTGAGTTGCCTATGTCTAAATCTTCATACTCTACAAATACATTGCTGCTTTTTTGATTGTTGAAAAAATTAGATGACCTTCTATTCTTTTTTGGATTTGGATTACCCTCAACAATCATTGCTTCAGTTATTACATCATTACTATTTTGTTTATTTCTCCTGATTTTCAATACAAGTAAAAGTGCAAAAATGTTGAGAATTACTATGAATAGGTAATTGAAGAAATGATCCATCAGAATCTATATGCCTTCCTTAGGAGGAAAGCCCCACCTGCAATTAGTAATAAGCCAAAAGATATTATTAGTCCTCCAATATTACTACCAGTTACAGGAAGCTTCGGAGGTGTTGCCTCTATTGGGTCGGTAGTTATATCTTCAGCATCCTCATTGTAAACAAACTCTACAAAATCATCACCAGGAAGGAAATTGATTGATTCACCATTATCTTCCTTTTCTTCATTATCTCCAGAGCCATTAATAACATTATCTATTCCTGTTTCTTCAATAATCTCAATAACTGGATTTATCGGATCAGTAATAGCGAAGTCATCTTCTTCTATGCAATCTGCATCCTTGTTTTTAATCATTTTCTGAACTTTTCCATTTTCAGTATTGGTGACCTCTAGTGCGACTGTAAAGAACTTATTCTCTCCAACCTCAATTGAGGAAAAGTCAACAGTTTGACCAGGACCAACTGTTAAAGTTTCTTCAGCAATTAATGTTTGATTGATCCAAATCTTTTTTAAGATATCTGCTCTAACATTAGATCTTGAGTTATCGACCGTGATACCAAACATAGCTCCACCATTTTCCTCATCACAGACTCTGTTTGTTGAGACGAGTGGTTCAAAAATATATGTCACTGGTGGAAGTGTAGTTGTAGTAGTTGTTTCACAGATAGCTGTCTCGGCATTCGATATCTGATAAGGAGAAGAAGTAGCAAACTGTGTATATGTACTATCTAAAGCTCTCCATTGAATTTTTTGGTTTTGAGTAATATTCAAGAATCTAGTTGTTCCACTCGTAGGATTGATGGTTACTAAATCATAATTTGTCCATGGGCCATCATCTATTCTGTATTCGACATAAAAGCTTTTAACTTCATTGCTCAAATTACGAATCTCAATTGTTGACTTTGCAACATTTGCAGAGCATTCATCAAGAGTTAATATCATTTGAGGATTATTAGGAGTGCTTCCACAATCTATACCGGATTTTTCAGGTGTAAATTGATAGGCAGTATCACTTGTAATCTTATACCTAAAGACAATTTGATCTGTAGATACTAAAGGAACTTCTACAGTTGCTAGTGAAGAGTTTGCGTTAACAGAAATTACCGACCCTGACTGATACTGACCATTATTTAACTTGTAATCATACATAACAGAAACATTCTGAGCTCCGGTGTTTATAATTACTAATTTTGCCTTTGAAGACTCTAGCGATCCATTACTATCGAGATCACAACCTATTTGAGTATAACCACTCAATAAACTGGCTTGAGAACAGATTTCAGCTGTTGCGGAGACAAATTTATAGGCAGTATCTGTAGAAGTCTTGTACCTCCATTGGAATGAAGAATTTGCTGGAACACTATAAGCACTGGTAACAAAACTACCTGTGACTGAAGAGTTTCCTACAGACTGGAATGTACCCCCATTAATAGATATGTCATAGCTCACCACTACTGCAGTTGAGTTAGGATTGATGATTGTTAATTTAGCAGCCGGACTACCGTTTATACATTCATTAGTATTGTATGCACTTACAGTGGTAGGAGTTATCGTTGTCGCACAATCAGCAGGCGCCATTACTACAACTTGTTGCCAGGTATTTGGAGTTGCTGCATTGAAGATTCGGTATCTATAAATTATGTAATTTGTAGTCAAGATGTTATTCGCAACATAAGGCTGAGAACTTGTAATTGTCTGCGTACCCATTGAAGTCCAGGAAATATTATTTGTTGTAGATTGGACTTCTACCTGAGCGGTATTTGCAGAACCATTTGAAATTGTGAAAGTTGAACTCTTTGTAGATATTGCTCCATTTGCAGTACAGGTAGAACTTTGAGTAGCGGTCAAGTTTGCAGAGGTACAATCAACGGTCTCCGTTCTAGTCAAGTATATATATGATGCATTTGAGAAGTCATTTTGGACTGTACTTGGTGCGTACCTCCAAGTAATATACTGCCCAGAAGTTAAATTTTTATAAACTGAGTTATTAAGTTGGCCGGCGGGAACGCTTACAGTGGTCATATATTGATACCCACCATTATTAACGGAGTATTCAACTTTGTAATACTGAGTTGTAGTTCCAGTATTACTAATAGATAGTCTAGAATCTCGAGTCTGATTAGAACATGCATCAAGGGTTTGTGTCACTGTGGAAGTTTGTGGACAATCAACAGTAAGGGCTGTAAGAGTTGTGTAATCATTAGACATAGTGCTAGAAAGACCTAAACGATATCTCCATTTAACAGTTGCTCCATGGGGTGCGCCAGGAGCTTCAAGAACTTTCGGAGTGCCATTAATTACTACAGATGTACCTTTAGTTATCCAGCCATTTCCTATGTCATACCATGCTTCTACATAAACTGTATCAGAAGAGTTGTTTGTAAGCGTTAGTTCAGAAACCCTATTTCCTGCAACACAAGCTTTTAGGACATTGTTGATAGAGACTTGATTTAATACTTCAGTCTCACAATCAAGTGCTGGTATTGAGCCAAAAATTGTTTCAGAAGAGGAAGCAAGCTTTGTAACTGTACCAGCATATTTATACTTCCAACTAATAGTTTGGCCATTAATAACTGATCTAGTTAGTGTTAACTGGTTACCTGCAGTTATCTCAACTGTTGAAACCTCTGTTGACCAGTCCCCTGAATTCATTGCTGAATGTACTGTTACAAGTAGTGGTGTAGAGCCTGTGTTATTTAAAGTTAATGTAGATGTTGCAGTCTGATTAGTACAGGTTCCCATTTGGTGGACTGCTGAGATAAATGTACCGCAATCTACTTCAACTGCTCCACCAGCTAAAGGAGTAAAACTAATATTTGCTAACGCAGCGGTGCTGTAAGAAGCTTTATATCTCCACTCAATTGATGAACCAGATGTTACAGATTGTGAAGTACTTGTGCTCACTCCTCCTACGACTATCCCATTTGAGGAAGTGACTTTATCTGTCCAAGTTCCCCCATCAATTCTGTATTGAATGTGATAGTACGCTGGAGCAGGGCTAGATGAAAGAGTTCCATAGTAAAATCGTGAAGACTTTGACCCACTTACACATTGTCCAATTGACGTATAAGGTGTAGAGATATTGACACCAGAACAATTTACAATTTCTGATGTATTAGATGTAATCCAATTTATCGTTGAGAAATCACCACCAGTACTTGAAATCTTATATCTCCAAGTAATTGTTTGCCCATCCAGAACGGCCTCTGGTAAATACGTTGAACCACCAGCAATTACGAGAACCTGGTTAGCTGAGAGTATCCAATTTACTCCTCCGTCTACTGAGTACTCTGCTTTGTAATATAATGTAGTTGATCCTGAATTATTGATGTTCAATTGAGTATTCTTATAACCGTTTGCATCACAATTTGCATCAATAGTTACAGTAATATCTTCAGCTGTAGAACAAGAGATACTAATTACTTCTTCTTCAGTCCATTGCGATGGTAATACATCTCCTACCTTTGCAACTTTATATCTCCACTGAATAGTGTTTCCAGAAGTCACTACTTGAGAATGTGGAAACTGACCATTTACACCTAAAATAATGTCTTGCTTATCTACCCATCCCGTTCCATTGATGTTTACTTGAACTTTGAAGAGAGCGTTAGTATTTGCCACTGTACCGTTTTTGATCAAAAATGTAACTTCTTTAGTGTTGTTGTAGCAAACAGTATTCGAAGTTGTTACTAATGGATCTATTTTTGTACAGTCAATAGTTGATGATTGCAAGTAGTCTACATAAATTGCTGTACTTAATCCAGAAAGCGTAGTTGAGGCTTTATAACGCCATCTAATAAATTTTCCGTTTGCAACAGACTGGCTAAATTCATAAGATTGTGTTTGCGTACCAACTCCTCCAAGAGTTAAATCTGTATCTGCTACAACATATCCTGAACTACCTTCTATGAAATATTCAACCTGGTAATACAAAGTGTCATTAGTGTTATTTGACAATGAATAGCGCGATATTGCTTCATCATCAACACAGGAGTCTAAAGAATGAGTTACAACTGTATCAAGTGCGCAATCAACTTCCTCACTAGTAGCTAGATTTATCCATGTTGTTGGTTCTGTAGGGGAACTCATTGGATAGTATCTCCACGTTATAGTATTACCATTTGGTACAACTACATATGTTGACGATGAAACGCCAGCTGTCAATACATTTCCAGAAACCTTTGTTATCCACTCCTCACTGTCACTACTCAAATTGTATTGTATGTAAAAGTATGCTGGAGCATTTGCTGAAGATGAGTTTGAATATGTAAATGTAGATCTTCTTTGACCACCATTACAAACATCTAAGCTCGCCGTACCTATTCCATCTAAGACTGGGCAATCAACAGTTGAGGAGGCTTCAAGTGTTGTGTACTCTAATCCTTCAAAATTGTTATTTGTTTCACTAACGAGATATCTCCAAATAATATTTTGAGTATGCACAACATTGACTTGCAGTGAAGAATCAGTTGCATCTGGCTCAACAGCTAGATTTGGATTTTTCATTGTCCAGTTAACTCCGCCATCAGTTGAGTACTGAACTTGGAAATACACAGTATTTAATGATTCTTTATTTTCTACACTTAATGTAGAGAGTTGTGATCCTGCATCACAAGCATCCATTGTAAATGTTACTGCCACATCAATAACACAGTTGACATACTCGCTAGAGGTATCTTCTATCCATACACCAGTGAAATCTTCTGAAGAATCAACAGACTCATATCTCCAAATAATTTTCTGTCCCTCTTGAACCTGTATAGTGTTTGATGTTTGGAGTGTAACACCAGGTGCAATAGTTGAATTCATGACAGATGAAGCGGTCCAGTCAATAACTGTAGAAGAAGCGTTGAGAATTTTATATTCAACATTGAACTTAGCTGCAGCTGTAGATGAGCTGGTATTCGTCACTGTGAAACGTGCTAATTTATAATTATCTGTACAGGCAGAATACGATGCTACTCCAGTAACTAATGTAAATGGACAATTGATAGTTTTTTCTTCAACATTAACCCACTCTTTTGTACTCAAATCATCTAATACTTTACTTACTTTATATCGAACCTGAATAGTTGCTCCATGAGGTACTGTTACTTCTAATGGATGGTTCTCTGAAGTGCCATTACTTACAATTTCACCAGTTTTAAATGTCTGCCATGTAGAGTCAGTTGATCTCTTATATTCAATTGTAAAATAAGCTGTATCCGTACTTGATGGGACAAGAGAAATGACTGGTGTGGAGCTTCCATTTCCACAAGTACCAAGTGCAACATCTACTGTGACAGACCCTCCACCACAACCACAATCTACTTGTGAGCTTTCAGTTACTTCCTCCCAATCTCGACCAACAAAATCGCCACCATTATTTGTATCCTTTACTCTCCATTTAATTGTTTGCCCGTCTGGAACGAACACTTGAAGATCGTCATTAGTACCACCCGCCGCTACAGAAATATCAAACGCAGATTCTAAGGAGTCAGTGGCTGATTGCCAAGTCACACCTCCATCGAGGGAGTACTGCACCTTGTAAAAAGTTGTGTAGTCTTCATTATTTGTTATTGATAATGTAGAGGTAGCACCTAAGTCATCGCACTCACATGTTGTTAAACTTTCGTCGTAAGTAGAATCTGGATCACAGTCTACAACTAGTGATAAAGTTTCTACTAACACCTTCTCATTAAAAGTTTCATGAAATGTTGAATTGGACTTAACTCGATGGTAATAATCACCATCACTAGTTAGACCACCATAGTAAGCGAATTGAGCTTCTTTGGCATTTGTCGACCCATAGATAGGGTGGGTAAAACCATGATTTCGAATATATCCATATCTAACCTGTATTGTTTGACCATGGGAAACATCTGTATTAGGTATATAAAAAATTTCTTCATCTTCTAAATAGTTCAATTTATTATTAGTTTGTTGCCAACTGTTACCGCCATCTAGAGAATACTCAACAAGTAGAGCAGCTTCTTTGTAAGGTTGTTCATGAGTTGTGACGATGTCTCTAAAGGTAACTCCAATTTTGCCTTTATTTTCTATACATACTTGGTTTGAAGAAGAGAAAGTTACCTTGTTGATATCATTTTGATCACAATCTGCATTTGCAGGGACTGTGATAACAGTGGAGTTACCATACTCACCAGTCCCTATAAAATTAGAGATGTTGCTGTTGTTGTTAATTACATGTTTTGTAGAGTATCTGATTTTATATTCATGATTAGAGTCAACCAGCATTACCCCAGCGATATAATTGCCGTTAGATATAAAATAATAGTCAGGAGTAAATGCACCGAAATATGAATCGTTTCGGTTGGCATCGCTTCCGTTTGCCACTCGACTCCAAAAAAGATTCCATGACGCATATTGAGAACCACTAAATGGATGCCAAGTTACTCCATCATGAGATATTTCAGCCTTTATTTGAATAACCCGACGGTCTACAGAGGAAGACGATAATCTTTCTGAAGAAACTCTTGCAAATTTAAACTCCAATTTATCTGGACCGGAAGCACTACAAGAAACATAGCTGGCTGAACCTTGAGCGACGTTTGATACATCTCCGCAAGAAATTGTTAGAGGAGAACTTACAGTTTCTTGAGCATAAGAATCAGTAGCAGATTTTCCAATCTTATACTTTACTGTTACAACATCTCCGCTTAGGAAATTTTGATCTGGAAAATCTGAATTAGTTAAACTTAAATTCGTGCCATTTGCTCTAGTCCAAGTTCTTGTATTCCAATTTTCAGAATAGCCTTCACCGTTAACATCTATTTTTAGAAAGAGATACACAGTTTGAGTTCCACTCAAGTCACTCGTATCAAAGTTAATTCGTACCTCTGGGTCAAAACAATAGGTGGAAAAATAATTAGTAATACTTGTTACGGTCACGTCAGCTTCGCAATCAACAACAAGCATGTCACTATTCGTAAATGAACCACTTGTAACAGGAGAAGTTTGAGCTACTCTGTAGCGAATAATTACTGTTGTCCCGTGTGAAACTTTATCTGTTAGGTTAAAAGTTTCTGTCTCATCTGGAAATATCATGTTGTATTGAATAGCATTATTATTTGCAGCATCATAGATACCTTCATTCCACGTTGATCCTAAATCTGTTGAATATTGAACATGAAGATACATAGTTGCAAAGCCAGTATTTCCAATAGAAAAACTTATTGGTGCACCATCAGTATCACAAACTGCATATGAAGCAGCAAAGCCTGAAGCAGCAACTATTGGACAATCTGGTGTGAATTGATTTGTATAATATGTATTTTTATACTCCTCTTCACCTTTCATGTAATGTTCAATTTTTAACATTATTGTTTCATTATTTAAAAGGTTTGTGGTGTATGTGTACGTTCGAGAAGCTAAAGAAGTGCTTACAGCTGCCCATGTTGCGCCACCATCTCTTGATTCAAACAAATTAATGTCTTCATCATCAGACACAACCCTATATTCAAAATTAAATTGTTTAGATGTGCCATTTTCAACACTAAACTGACACTCACCTAAAGTAATCAAATTCTCAGGAGTACCTTCAGTATCAATTATCTGATTACCATTCTCATCAGTGGTTAAATTGTAGTAAACAGTATTGTTGTATGTTACTGTAAATGGTACTGGTGTACAATCGGCGGTAACGCCTTCACTATTTTGTGTGTTGTTAAATTGCCGCCAATCTGTTACTGATAGCTCATCTTCAGAAAATGCAATTTTAAATCTAAATATTTGTGTATCTCCATGTTGGATTCTTGCGCCGATAGTAAAACCTCGCCATGTACCATTACCACCACTACTGTCAGCCCAATCATTAAGGTCTTGATACTGGTAATTATTTATTCCTTGAACCGCATTCCATCCTACAAAACTTGAACTATCGGAGGCATAAGGTACCGAAGTTGATGACGGGGTTCCAGGTGTGTGATACAAATTTTCATGTGACCATGTCTGACCATCGTCATTAGAGACTTCAAAAACATACCATAGATCCATAAAGTCATTTACTTGACCTTCTCCTTGTCTTTGTTGAAACCTATATGTAACAGACGTTGCTCCATCTCTGCAGGAGCGTGCTAGCCCGCCGTAAGTTCCCTCTGTATCAGGCCCCTTATTATAGGTATAACTAGTTGAAAATTTACAACTCCAATATCCATTGTCAGCTGTAGAAGTTGGGTTAGTTGCGTTATTCCAAGTCAGAGGATCCCAAGTTGTGGGTTCTACAAAAGAAGTTTTGTATCTCCATTTTGTATACCTGTCAGTAAAATTCACAGGATAAAACTTTGTTTGAGTATACGTTTCTCCCGGTGCAATAGCAACAGCTGTATAGTCATTATCTGTGTCATAAAGAGTAACTTGGTTAATAGTCTGATCATTTGCGTCAGATGGATTCACATAAACATAGATAGTTACAGATTCGTTATTTGTAATTGTGAATGTAGAATCTCTTCCCTCTAAAGTACATGCTGCTAGGTCAAAAATTGCAAATACATCTGGTATACAGTCGTGCTGTATTGCATCAGTATACGAATATGGATATGTGGTTGTATTACTCCAAGCTGTACCAGTTGATGCCAACTGAACAAAAGAGGCTTGTACTCTCCAATAGATATACCCTTCATACTGGTTGTAGAGTCTTCTCATTTCAGGACTGCTGGAAACATCATATGTTAATGTCTCTCCGGCATTGACGGAAAAATAAATTGACTCTGCAGAATCATAATTAGATGTGCTTGATTTGGTACCGTTGGCACTTAGTTTTGAAGGAGTAGCTCGAAAATAAAGAGTTTCTGAACTACCGTTTGTAACACTTAGGGTTGAGTATTTTTCCCCAGCATCACAAGCAGAAACACTCTGTGCAATTGTAAAATTAGGTACACAATCGATACTTTGTGAAAAAGTAGCCCACGAAGCATTAGGTGTTGAATCACTTGGGTTTGTCTCAGCAATTCTATATCTAAAATATGCCGTACTACCACTGGATAAAGCTTGTGGTGAAGAGATTGTTAATGTTGCTCCATCTGCGAGCACGACCCCATCTGCTAACGACGTCCACGTTACATTATTTCCAGAGTACTCTACATCAAGGAACCCTCCGTAAACGTCATTTGGTGAATCAAAATTTGTTAGAGTAATGCTTGCCGTTGCGTTTCCTGAGCTATCACATGTCTGAGAAGTGCTTTGAGATATAAGTAAGTAGTTATTACTGTTATTTGTACTACTACCACCAGTTCCCCAGTAATTACAATCTACAGCACTATTAGCAGTCCATCGAATCCAGGAATTTCCTGATTTTAAATTCGCTCCATAGTTCTGGTGGTTGACGAACGAACCTTCAGTGTTTGAAGGGTTGTGCAAATCTGTTACTTGGTAAACTGCGTTGACTGTACCGTACACCATTTTAAATTCTGGAATAACTCCCTTATAAACTTTTGAAGTGTACGTATACGTTGCGCCAGCACTAATTAAACGAGATTGCTCCTTCCACACTACGGATGAGACAGCTCGTGCTTGTGATGGTTGTGTTAAAGCAAAATACATTTCTGTATTACCGGTGTTAGTAACAGTGACAGAGTACTCAAGGTAATCAGTAATACATGTTCCATTTGTTGTAGCAGTAATAGTACCCGTATATATATTACAAGTTATAGTCACGCTATCTGCTGAAGTAAAAGTTGATGATGAATTTGAGTTGGAAACTATGTATTGAAAATATACAGTACTTCCATGGGTAACGCTAGATGGTACGCTAAATGTTTCCGGTGACCCGGCTAGGACTTCTTCTCCGTCAATAAAGGTGATCCACGCTCCTGAATCTATTTTATATTGCACATCAAAAAAGGCATTCACAGAACCCGTACTTGTTAATGTAACTGAGGGTGTTGAAGAACCACTACTACAGGAACCTCCTGATGTAGCAACACTTCCAGCAGCATATCCTCCACAGTCTTGACCTGTTAAGAGATCTCCAACAATGTAAAAAGTTCCACTAGATGGATTCGACGCATCGTATCGCATTCTGTACTCAGTCGTTTGTCCTATATGAACACCACCTTCACCGGATGTTGTAAATTGACCACCTGGTGATATCTGTGTTCCATTTAATAGCTCTGTCCAAGTTCCACCAGCTATGCGATAGTCAATATCAAAATATTGTGTTGTCTGCTTGTTGTTAGTAATTATGAGGGTTGGTTGTTGATATCCAACAACACACTCCCCTAAAGAGGTTTTAAATGTTGGAGAAAATGGATCATACGCATTTGGGCCACAAGAGGCACCATCTGAGTTATCGCTATTAAATGTTGATCCCTTTAATTGAACATTGTACTGATTACTTCCAGTTCTTTTTACTTCAAAACGGTTACCCAGACCATCATCAATAATAAATCTAATCTCTCCTTCCGGAGTTTTATAGCTGTAGCTAGCAAGTGTTGCGGAGACATTTGAATAAGCGGCATTGGTAGGTGTGACTTGAACAAGAGAGTTATTATCTTTATCATAGAGAATAACTTTGTTTGCAAGAGCATTGTAAGTTCCAATCTCGTATCCATCCCAATCATCGATATAAGCAAAGTCTGCTGAATTAATATGGTTGGTCATACCAGGATCTGAAAAGGTTGTCACAGATTGAGTGTCTACATTAAAAATATAACCATGCTTGAATCCAGCCTGAGCCATATAGATTTGGTCGTTACCATTTCCATTGACAATATACTCACCAGCTGAAAAACCGTAATAACCGTTTACACCGTCGTAAAAATTCTCATCACCAACTTCTCCATAATTTGCTATGTGGGCAACAGGAGTTAGCACTCCAGCGGTACTAATACTAAAGAGGTGCGTGCCATGTCCATCAGAAGTTATCGTTACATACATAACGCCTGTTGGTGACATCGCTAATGCATTGATACCTTTTACTGTTCCTGCAATATTGGAAGTAGAACTAAAATCTACGGTTGTTGTTTGTCGTTGAATAGTTGAAGTCTCAGTAGCTACATATTGGTCAATAGTGAAATTTGAAGATGCATAATCCCAATCTAGTTTGTAAAAGTATGCTCGTGCAAATGCATCGTTACACTCCCAGTTGTCACTTGCATATGCCTCTTCTTGGGGCACAGCCCATGAAGAGATCAACACCATTAAAAACAAGGCTGCATAGGTCGTTCCTTTGAGTGTATTTCTAAAAGTCGACGAGTTAATATAAGACCTTACTTTTAAATAACTAATTAAGAAATTAATTTTCATATAGCCCAACTATATATTTTTTAATGGAAATTATTCCAATTAACTTAAGATTAGTTTAACTAGAATCGATTTAAAGCAAAGCTTATTTTAAAAAAAAATTAGTGCTGCTTGAGAACGTCTTCAACTATTGAAGAGCATTTTTCTAAAAATCTTTTAGAGGTGTAAGGACTATATTGATTATCAAGTTTATCTCTATGTAATGAATACTCAAACATCGCTCCCCTAAATGTAGTAACAACCTTTTCAGCTATTTCTTCAGCTTCTTTGTTGTACGTGCCCTCTTGAGTTAATAAATTTTTCACCACTGATACTGGATTATCTTCTAGCCACTTATTATTAGCTTGTAAATGTCCCATTTGTGTGACAAGCACTTGACCCGTATAACCAAGAGCTACTATTTGCTTTGCATAAATGTGTGGAATTTGTTTGATTGTATCCATAAGTGTTGTGTCAGCGGACATACTCATGATAAATTCTCGAACATCCAATTTTGATTTAACAATAGATGAGTAAAGATCAGTCATCCTATCTGGAAAGTGATTGTAAGCTGTTGCTGGTGAAACTCCTGCAGCTTTTGCAATCGTTGATAAGGTAACCTCATTAATATCGCCAATCTCATTAATTACATCTATAGCTGTTTCGATGAGTTTCATTTTATTTTCATCATAAATTGTTTGCTGACGTGCAGCTCTACCGTCTTGTAACTCAGTCATAATTAAATTTTACATTAAAATTAATAAAAAAAATAAAATAAAAATATTCATTATTTACATTTTCAACGAAGTCCACTTAATTTTTAAAGCTATAAATTGTCCCTCACTATTGAAATCTTTTGAAAGGGATGACATCTTTCAAAACCTGGATTTCAGAGATAAGAATTTCTTTATATCGAGCAGATAATTGATTGATAGCCAGTTTAATATGCGTGTTAGTTTCTGCATCAAACCAATATTTACTATTTATAATTTCAAAATATTGTTACTTAGAATTATTTCCATCTAAACTAGGATTTATGAAATTAATTGACTTGTCAAAAAAGTTGAAAATATCTTCTAAAAAAGTATTAGAAGCCGCTCAAGTGTTGAATATTGAGTTCACCTCAGATTTATCAGTTATTAGTGAAGAAGATGCGCAACAGATTATTAAGTATTTTGAAAACAATAAAAAATCTGGTTTTCTATTAAAGAAAATTTTACCTAGGTTTGTTGTTACAGTGTTACTGGTTGGGGTAGCATTCTATTTTATCTCTAATTCTTCTGACACAAGCAGTGAAGTTGAAGATCAAATTTCTTCCGAAGAAGTATTAAATGTCACAGATGAGTTAGTAATAAATGAAGATATTGATGAAGTTCAAATAACGGATTCCAAAACAACACCTCCATTATTTACTGATTCAGATAATTCAACTACAACTACAGAACCTGTGACTACTACAACTACAGTACCTGTGACAACAACTACGATCACACTTTCTACAACTACTACAGTTCCTGTGACAACTACAACTACAGTGCCTGTAACTACAACTACAGTTCCTGTGACAACTACTACAACTACAGTTCCTGTAACAACTACTACTACTACAGTGCCTGTGACTTGTGATGATGAAAGTTTTCAACCCCCC
>Ga0206124_10001684_pt1 | contig 17222 bp, 22 predicted proteins | sample Helgoland_Spring_3_FD_148671 | JGI IMG/M metagenome (GOLD analysis project Ga0206124, IMG submission 148671) | Pelagic subsurface seawater microbial communities from Kabeltonne, Helgoland, North Sea - Helgoland_Spring_Bloom_20160321_2 | ecosystem: Environmental > Aquatic > Marine > Epipelagic ... | reverse complement strand
GTTTATTGCAAACAAGCCCGCAACAAACGGCATGAGTTGTATACCTGCACCCAAGTAATCCCAGCCTAGGGTATAACGATCAGCATTTGTTGCAGGATCAGTTCCAATAAGGCCTAAACCAATTCCCACTGCAATAGCAATCAAACTACGCACCCACCAAGTACTCGACACAAAACCAACAGTGGCAAGGGCAAGCATGGTAAACGCCCAAAGTTCTGGTATACCCAAAATCATCAACAGGTTTATATACCAAGGCAATAGTGCAAAGGTAAGCGTCCCCCATACTAAACCATTTACAGTACTTGTTGTCACTGCTGCTGTTATGGCGTAGGTTGCTTGACCTTTTTGCGCTAGGGGAAACCCATCTACCATTGTAGCGGCGGCACTGTTAGCGCCTGGTATACCAAGTAGTACTCCTGTGTAAGTATCACCTGTTGTTGATGCGGCCACAACAGCCATACAGAATATAACACCCAAGTAAGGCTGATCAACGAAATAACTAATAAATCCAAACAATGCCACAAGACCAGTAGTAGCACCAGCACTTGGGATGATACCTATTAGTAGTCCGTATAATGTTCCTGCTACGAGAGCATAGATTTCAGGCATATGGAATCCACAGCGGCTTTAACACCTGCTGTGCCTTTTTAATTTGTTATGGGGGAAATACTTCTGAACTTCACGCTATGTCCGTTAGTAGTATTATGTCTTTATTTAGTACGCCACACGAAGTACAACCTATTTTTGTGACTGTCAGTTCTGATATCTAAAATATCTACATTAAGTTGTTCAGCACAATTAACGATAAAGTTCGTATCCCAGGGATAGAAGTAAATCCAGTTTGATTCTGATTTGTCATGTGGTAGGCCGGGATTAGCACGGAAAAACATTACTGCGCCTGGGTTACACAAGCTCACAGCATGTTCTAGTTCTGCAAAAATTTTATCTGTGCTACCAAAGTTAATTGATCCTAGGGCAAGTGTGGCATCATATCGATCTTCAGGATGATAGTCCAACAATTTAACTTCATGATCAGCGTTACTATTATAAGGATCAATACCAACAATGTTGTTGATTTTGTGTTTAAACTCGTGATAACCACAGCCAATGTCTAGTACCTTACGGGGCTTGAGGCTGTTAATTTCGTCAATGAGTGCAGGACCAGAGTATTTGTACTTGGCCATTTCACCTTGCCAGACATTGCGAAAGTATTTGTCTAGTACTTTGTCATCAATGCGATCAACAAGCTCACCGATATTGTTATACTCAATATTATCTAGTTCAATATCAAATGTGCCTTGAACGGCCTGTTGCAATGTGTATGAATTACGCAACAACTGTGGGCTAGTGTGGATCATTTGTTCTAGTTTATTAAGTATTTTATGATTCATTTAATAACTTTCTTTCCTGGGGCGAATGTAGGTTGAGATACATTTCATTATGGGAACGATTCTTATCACCAATAGTTCCTCCTACTAGCGTTAGTAATTCCTCGCCGTTTGAGATAACTATGTCTTGAAGTCGAATCATATGATCTGCTAGATTACTTTTCTGACAAACTGGTGCGTACACCATATCATCATCCATATACATGACTGGGATGACCCGGTCATCACTGTCTTTTTTCCACCATCCCCAAGCATGTTTATTTCTCGCTAGAGTAACTTGTGTTTTTATATCAGTATACAAGTATAGTTTAATATCATGTTTATGTCTATGAAAATCTTCTTCATTTGGATTACAATAGAAATAAAGTTTATTAACTATGTCGCTTTGAGAAGTTGCTTCATTCGAAGGCCATATCTCACTATCTTTCCATTTGCTTTTTTCCAATACATTCCAATGACGATTATATACTGCATCTAACTCAAAATAATTAAATTTAAAGTTAAACCCTGTTTTTTCATCCAATATATGCTGTGATACATTATCTAACGAAGATGACAAATCTATAGGCCAGTCATCTCCACGTATCTCTTGATACCGCGATATGTGTGTATCGTGACCGTTAAATGTGCATTTGAGGTCAGTACCTAATAGCAGGTGCCATAGGGCATAAAATCCACCGCTTGCTCCTTCATAAAATAAAGCAACATTCATTTTTTAGTTTCCATAGGTTGCAATATAAGTATCTTTGTGTTTATGATGTTGTGTCCATTGTAACTTATTAAGTAAGGCAAAGTCAAGCATTGATCTATTCTGCTCTGCTATTTTAATTTTCATCTCGTTGTCATCAACATAGTATTTGTAGTCTGGGTAGGTAATACTCCAGCCACCTGCTTGCATCCACCATTCGTAACATAGATAGTCTGGTCTATGGACCATTATAATTTTACAACTTGGGAACCGATCAACAATTTTATTTAATTGCGTAGACCACTCGTGACTCTTAACTAATCTTGGACCAGTTTGCTCAGCGGCAAAAGGTCTATACAAAGTAGCAATATCTAATTCAGGAGGAAATTCCATTCCTGTGCCAAAATATGCTCCTAGGTGGCCAGAGTATGCACTATGAGTATACTCTCGGGCGGCCGTGCGATCACTAGTATCGTAGTTTCCTTGCTCTTCTATTTCTTGAGCAATGCCACTCCATTTACTTCCTGGTGCGCCGGTAAAAAATGTGGGGGTTATGTAGGTCATATAAGTATTTACAATAGTAGCATATAATAAATGGATTATCAATGACAATTTTAGTATCAGGTGGAGATAGTTTTACCTTTGGAAACGAATTGGCTGATTGTACACCAACACAATTTAGTAACTCCACATGGGCAAGCCAACTTGCTAACAAGTTAGACATGAGCTATGACTGCACTGCTTGGGGTGGCGACGGAAACAGTGCAATAGCTCGTAAAACAATGACAGCATGCAATAATCATATAAAGCAGGAAAATACTATTGTTGTCGCTGTGATGTGGAGTTTTACTAATCGTTATGAGTTCCGATTCAACTACAACACCAAACAACGTCATTCTCCATGGTATACAATTACTCCTTGGACACACGAAGGCAATAGTAATGTAATAGTAAATGCATACAAGAACTTTAAAGACACAATGTTTACTGACTATAAGAAAAACCAAGAAACTGCTGAATCAACTGGAGTTGCAGACTTTAGTAGAACATTTTTTAAGCATGTAGGCGAAAGTGACTATTGGTGTCTTTACACCTATATAAAAGAGATGGTATTCTTACAAGATTGGTTAAAAATTAGGAACATACCCTATGTGTTTACATGTGTAGACAATTGGGCATTTGAAACACAAAAGAAGGATAACACCCTTGGTACGTTGTATGATAGTTTAGATATGGATAATGTGATATCATCCCAGGGATTCTATTCATGGGCACAAGCTGAAGAATACACATTTGGCGCTACTCATCCTTTAGAAGAAGCCCACACTGCATACGCATTAAAAATATTGCCCTTCGTTGAGCGTAGACTCAAATAACAGTATATAACAGTTACGCCACCCACTTAAATACGTTTGGAAAGGGGGCTTAATGCACCTTATATCAACCGCACTTAAAAAAAGCCTCCTCGAAACTTATTAACGGAGGAATATTTAATGAGTCGCAAGAATACGAAACGTTCAAATAAAAAAAACTATGATAATGTGGTAACTCTTGAACCTTACATCGAGAAAAAGAAACAAGTTAATCTTATACCACGAAATTTAAATCAAGAAATATATGTCCAATCATTACTAAACGAGCAACATACTATGGTATTTGCCACAGGGCCAGCAGGTACAGGAAAAACCATGCTTGCAGTATTAGCCGCGGTTCGAGCACTAAGAAACAGAGACATAGAACGCATTGTAATTACACGACCAGCCGTAGGAGTAGATGATGAAAAACATGGCTTCTTACCTGGTGATCTAAATAGTAAAATGGAACCTTGGACACGCCCGATATTTGACGTAATACAAGAATACTATTCCCCAAAGCAAATTAAAACAATGATTGATGAAATGGTCATTGAAATTAGTCCTCTAGCATATATGCGGGGACGCACCTTTAAAAATGCATTCATTATCGCAGATGAAATGCAAAATGCCACACCAAATCAAATGAAAATGTTACTAACACGCATTGGAGACGATAGTCGCATGGTTATTACTGGTGATGTGCAACAAACAGACCGCAAGGAGGCACACAATGGCTTACTTGACTTTAGTAAGCTCTATGCCAGGCACAAAGATAGTAAGTTTATAGATATGGTTGAATTTAATTATGCTGATATCGAGCGACACCCAGCCGTTCGAGAGGTATTAGACATCTATGGCGATAAATAAACATATACATTGTAAACTTACAAGGAATAACCCATTATGGCTAATGTAACCTTTAATCTTAAACTTATACGGGACACTGCTGATACAGACAGCGCCGATGCCGTCGTTGACATAAAAATGGACGGAACTGTCGTAGCTAGTGCAGCTACTATTTCAAGTACAGATCGTACTGCTCCCACAGAAGTATCTTTTACAATTAATGACTTAACTGAAGGATCACACAGTATGGAAATTGCTTTTACCAATCCATATTATGTAGATTCAATTGATAATAGACAAGTTGCTTTAATGTGCAGTGACTACCTTACTGCCTATGATACTTACAAAACTGGACAGCAAAAAATTAGTCAGGATTTCAATGTTTCTAATGGTTTTTGGCCCGTAGAATATAATTTGAGACAGTTTTGGGATACATGGACAGCATTTACTATTAATGGAACCGCAGTAGACAACAGTGGAGACAGTGTATGGGTCGGAAATAGCCATTTTATGTATGATGGATCTATGGTTATTACATTCGACTATGCAAACAGTGGATATAACGAATATCCATATCGAAATCTACTAGATGCAGACAGTGCACCACCAACACTAAGTACAACAGTTCAGATCCCATGGGGTTCGCCAGTTGTCATTCCACCGTCAAGATTTGACTCAAGTGCAAGACAGTTTGCAGCAGAATAAAAATATTGATATATCAGTAAAAGGGAGCCTTAAAGGCTCCCTTTTTTAATCCCAGCGTGTGTGGTCGTGTACGTTTCCAGTTACGATCTCGTAAATTTCTCGCCAGTTCTTAACAAACGGAGCACCGCCTTCATAGTGTAGATTAAATGCATGCTCTACCACTAAACTTTTAAGCCCCATTTTAAGACCTAGTTCAGCGTTAGTAGGCTTGTCTTCAATCCAATACAGCCCTGTATCCTTGTACTCAGCAAGCACTGCATCTTTATCTTCACCTGTGTCTAGGAAGATAAACTTCTCAAAGGTGTCTTCACCAAACAACTTTTGTAGGTTGCGAGTACGCAACTTCTGTGCGCTTGGGTCCTTGGTCATACTAGTTATAACGTGAAACTTGTATCCTAGATTAGCAAGTAGCCTAACATAGTGCTCACTATCACGTAGCGCAGGGAGGAATCCTTGTACAGCACTCTCATTAAAGAACCGCGCAAGTCTGCTGCCTTCTTCTCGTGCTAGTCCATATCGCTTTGATACATTATAAATGAAGTTGCCATTATCGATCATAGTATGACCATGGTCCTCCATCCATATATTGAAAGCGTATTCCCAGTTAAGCAAGACGCCGTCGCAATCGGTGAGTATTAGTTTTTTGCTATTTTCTATCATACTTTATAATAGCACGTATCTACTTCTTGTCAACCGTTTTTGGCCTGCCAGGACCACGTTTCCAAGGATTCAGGGCACCTTCTTCTAGCCCTGTTTCACCAGCAGGGATTGTTTTAATTACACCGCCCTTGGCAAGGAATTCTTCAATTGCTTTGTCGTTTTCTGTTTTTTCATTTGTCATAATCATCTCCTGCTTGCATTAAAAATATTGTGGCCCGTAGCTTCAATACGTTCCCGCTCCACTACGGGCCACTCTTCCTACAGTCTGTTGTTACGGGCTGGTAAACCCACTTCAATCATAGGGTAAACCGCACACCCTACTAGTCCGCACTCCCTACGGGCTCGTTATCCATTATAGCACCTTTACGTAGTTGAGAACCGTCTCTTTTCCGCCGTGGTAGTTGCTAGTCTGATGTCTGTAAACACCAATGCTTTTTTGAACAGTCCGCTCATTCAAATACCTCAATCAGTTCGTTGGTTGACGTTGGGAAGTTGTTTAATTCATTACATTGTAATAGAATACCTTGCTGTTGTAAAGCTCTTTGAATAAATGCTTCGGTATAAAGTGTAATATCACTTGCATTCCACGTAAAGTTGCTATTGTCAGCAATTGATTGCAGTATTTGTGTTGCTATTATATCTTGGTTTTTATATTGCTGATTAGAAATATTAATTTTATGATAAGGCAATAATTCTACAGGATCTCTAATCCATTCTACTCCTAAAAATTGTCTAATACTTTCTATTGTATTCAAAAAGTTATAAAACAAATCACTTATAAACACAAATTTACAGTTCTTCTTGGACATGTGGGAAGGAGCAAACCAACCACACTGATTTTCCCAACTGTTGAATATGCATAGACTATGATGTTCTCTTAATATCCACCGAGGAATGGTGTTTAGGTCTCCAGTTGTATCTACACCCCATCCTTTTCTTAAATCTTCTCTGTCCACATTCTCAAGTGCGCCGGTCCACATATCGTCCCATATTTTATACAAAAAATTGTGTACACCAAGCAAGTAAGTAGAATGATCTATGTATGGAATAATAACTCGATCTACCAACTTTGAAATTTTATCAACTTCTTCAAGAAAATCCATTCCAAAAGTAGTAACTGGATGTATAGTTGATAACTTTAAGTTGTTATTTTCTAATAATTGATCTAAAATTACATGTTTTTTTGTTACAAGTCCTTGTTCTACCAATTTACTATCAAGGTAAGATACATTGTGACTGGTAGATTTTTTAAACGGAGACTTTATGGGATCATCAACTAATAGAGTATACAAAATCCATCTTAAATACGAACCATATGCACCTCCTTGAAATGCAATCATAGTTTTAGGCATTTCTAACAAACCCATATGTGTTTCCTTATTTTGCTTTAACACCTTCTGAGTCTTGATTATCCATTATAGCACCTTTACGTAGTTAAGTACAGTTTCTTTACCACCGTGGTAGTTGCTGGTCTGGTGCCGCTTAACACGACCCTTGATGTTACCGCAACGCATGCCGTCGAAGTCGTTAGCATTACTAGTAAAGAACACAATCAGATCGTTGCCTGCTCTAGCGTTAACAACGTGACAGTTCAACTTCTGAATGAAGTTACAACGAAGGACATCAATAGCAAGCTCTACAGTATCGCCAATCTTACCAACATACTGGCTATCATCTGATAGAGCTCGCTGTTGTGCTTCAACTGCATCACGCTCTACACTACGGAAGTAGCTCTTGGGCAGGCTAGCAACGATGCCAAACTCGTTGGCTGCTACATTGCCTGCTTTGACGAGACCCAACACCTTCTGCTCGAAGTCGTTGATAGTAGCACCCATTGCCTTGAGCATGAGTCCAGTGTAGTAGCTAATGATAGTATCAGCAACCTCATAGTCCTCAGCATCAGCAACATTCTCAAAGAAAAAGTTAACTTTAGGATGCATCAAATTATCTGGGGGAGTTGCATCAGTAACGCTATAAATCATTAAATGTTTGTTGGTATGATTTCGAATAATGTAATTATCTGCATCTTTGTCAAACTCAGTAACAGTGTTACTAAGGTATTGGTCACCATTGATACGATAGGCCATCACGCTTGCAGCCATTACATCTCTGAGAGGATAAGTAGTTTTATAATCAAAACGTGCCATCTGTTATTCCTTTTGGTCCTTTGTTTAACTTACTCTCTTATAATAGCACAGGTTAGTATTTTGTCTACCGTTTCTTGGGAAAAATATCAAAAATATACAGTAAATCAGATAAAAAATGCTGAAGTTTGCTGGGAACCCTACTGGCATGTAGTGGTAGAAAACACACTCCATCCTGAGTTATACGAACAATGCATGGCTAACTGGCCCGAGGAAAATTGGCTAAAAAATACACCCAAACTTAGTCAGTGCCGCACAGTATATAAACTACAGTCAGGCACAGAATTCTGGCAAGACTACTACCGTTATATAATGGATCACACAGATATACAGCAGGCCGTATATGCATTATTAGACGTTCCCTATAGAAAACGGGAAACCATGGACCATTTGTATATGGACGGCGAGGGTTATGCAGTTGGTAACCATGTGGACAGTGTGGCTATTGATGTTGCCTGGCAGTTGTACATTTATGGTACAACAGGCACTAATCTAAATGACAGTGCGGGCAATCTTATTAAAACAGTTCCATTTAAACCAAATAGCGGGTGGATAATGCGCAATGATAGTGGAAGTTTTCACAGTTGTGATACTGTACAAGTAAAATCTCGGCGTAGTATAATGCTACGATATTTGAGTTAGTTCTACCAGCGTAGCCGCCAAATTGATCTCTTGATCTGCTACCATGGGAATATTACGCAAACCCTTGGCAATAGCAAGCACTGCCTGATCTTGTCCTTCTTGAGTAGTACTCCACAGTTCCAGGTTATCATACATCCAACGAAACAGTTCATCCATCTCATCCGCACGTACCTGACTACACAGGAGTTTACGTGCTTCCAACAGTTTGCCTTCTTTAAACAGGTCCACAACAGCCAGTCTGTAGTCTGCCATGGCACTGTCGGACTCTTGTGGACTTACCAGTTTGCCATCCACACTGTTCATCTGTACCAGGTTAATACACTTGCGCAGATCAGGATATGTTGCTTTTACATAACTGTCCAGTGTGTCCAAATCAATTTCGATACCTTCTGTTACACATATTGTAGCGACTCTTGCTGTGAACTCAGTACTGTCAATTTTCTCAATATGGAAACCCTGACACCTGCTGTGCAATGCTGGGATAACTTTATTTGGATAGTTGCAGGTTAGTACAAAACGTGCAGTGCTGGAGTATGTTTCCATCACTCCACGTAGGGCCGCTTGCCCGTTAGGACTAATATAATCAGCCTCATCAAGTAACACAATCTTAAACTCACCAAATGGCATTGTCTGTACGAAGTTAGTGATACGTTCACGCACATTGTCTACACTGTTCTCACGACTAGCATTAATTTCTAGCACATCAACATCTTGTACATCCAGTTGCCCGATTAGTATTTTTGCTAGTGTAGTTTTACCCACACCAGGAGCGCCACTGAACAATAAATGTGGAATAGAACCACTGCTAATCCAGCCTTCAACTTGATGTTTTTGATCGTCGTCGCGAAATACGTAACCGTCTAATGTATCGGGTCTATACTTCTCTGTCCAAAGTTCTTTCATCTAAGTACTGCTTTCTCTATAGTGTCTGTACGAGATTGTACTGGCGTTAGGTCTGTTTGTATTGGTGTGGGTGTACACAACCAATTTAGTACACCATGCTGCGGTCCAAACACATCCTCGCTATTGTGCTTATGATTGTTTGGATTGAACGTTGCACATGCCGCCCAATATATATTATAACTAAGATTGTCTAAGAAGTCAAACACCAAACTGTTAAGGCTTGCATCCTGCATTTCAATAAACAGTATAGGTCTAAAGTATGTAATGGTGTTTTGAGCACCTTTGAGTACATTATACTCCATGCCTTCTACATCAATCTTAATTAGATCAATACGAGGAAAGTCCTGTATATTGTCTAGCTTGGTTTGTACTATTGATCCACCGGGTGTTACTTTTGTTTTACCGTAATCGAATTGTGTGCTAACTTCTTGTACACTGTCGCTGAGGGCAATAGGATTAATACTAATCTTACGCCCAACGCTACGGTCCTGCATGCCCACGTTATTTGCAAGTAGGTCGTGACATTCTGGATCTGGCTCAAATGCTACAACTTTGCTTACATAAGGTGCAAAGCCTAGCGTGTGTGATCCTATGTTTGCACCAACATCTAAAACAAAACTATCCGTGTCTAATAGTGCTATTAGCATATCAACTTCAGGATAACAGTACTCTCCGTAGTGCTCTAGACTCCGACCAATGGTAAGGTCATCACTAAAGACATACATGTTACCATAGCGAGTGTTAACTAATTTTTGATTTCTCACGTTCCAGGTCTTCAGTTAGTTCCGCAATCCGCTTGTATGCGGACTGAAGTTGTGCTTGGAGTTCCTGCATATTCCGTACAAGAATATCAATCTTTACATGATCGTCCGCCGCTTGAGGCATATCCATCAGTTAAATCTCCAGTTTACCAACACCTACTTCACCAGCATACTGTTGCGTCTGATGGGCCATACTTGGTGTCATAACTTCGTCCTGTGGTTGTTTATCGCTAATACCTAGAATATCATCCGGATCAACCGTGCGACAAACTTCCCCATTAAGATTAAATCCTCTGCTCCAGCGTCCGTGTGCTACTAGTACCCACTGGCCAACACTTACATCTTCCTGTTCGTGTCCAATTTCTATAACTTCAGCCCAGCGTGGATGGATACCACGCAGTTCTCCATCGTCACCTGGAATAATCAAGCCACTGGCTGTGCGTAATTCATCAAACTTCATTTCTTTAACTAGCACTCCGGAGTGCAATGGACGGAATTTTCCTGTTAGATTAGTATTGCTTATCGGCATTAATTTTACTCCTTATAGCCTTTTTAATCCTGATGGAGCTTCAAATTTAGATTTATCAACTCCTGTTATTGTTTTAGTACCCGCTACGCTACTTGCTAGACTTCCGGTTGGAGTGACTTTTTGCCCGCCAGTCTCTTCTACCATTTGTGCAACGTTAGTTACCTTTGGAGTTGGTGGCGCAATTGCTTCTTCAATTTGCTCTTGGACTGGTTGTTCTGTGGTTGCTTCTTGTTTAGGCTCCCAGTCTGCCCAGTTATCTTCAGGAATGTTGTTGTCAGCAGTTGCAACATTACCTTCAGGGATTGGAGCCTCTTCAGGCACGGTGGTATTCATTTTATAATACTCACGCATAACATCTTCCCGTGACTTAACAATTGTTCCGTCTGGTTGAATTTCATCGCCTCTAGCGTTTACGTTCATATTTCCTAGTGCAGGTGTTAATTCATTATTTGTAAGCATTGCGCTAAAATCTACCATTTTGCCTTGTGAAGTTCTGTATTTCTTCTGTGCCATTTTAATCTCCTTAATATACGTATATAATATTTATCGTAAAAAATCTGTGACGTCTAAATCATAGTACAGGCTATCAATCTTATGAACACCTATTAAGTATAGCACATAACTAGCTACACTGCTACCTCTTCCTACACCCCAGACAATGTTATTATCGCGCATTACCTGAACCATATAACGTAGAAATTTTAACAAATCTTCTAACCCTCTATCAACATACAATAATAGTTCTTGTCCTACACGTTGCTGTTGTTCATCATTTTCACACTGATCCAACAACCATTTGGCAATATCAAATTCAGCATATTCTGCAGGCATGTTCCATAGCTTTTGATTCTGCTTATGATACTCAGCAGGGGTACAATCAGGTGTACTTGCTAGTTTAAGTTCTGTATATCCTGCATACAGTAACTGGTTTGCACTATTAAACTGTTCTACGTCTTGCAAATCTAATTTAGCTAAATCTATACCTGGATTAATATACAATGCCTTCACTGCATCCTCCTGTGTATGAATTTGCCTATCAAATTCATCAAGCGATGTCTGTTCCGTCATCGTCATCCTTTGGTTTAGTTTTTTTGCTTCTAAATGTATCTAATTGTACAACATCTCCGGGGTGGGTGTCAAACGATAAGTCAAATTTTTCCCAACCAGCTACATTTAACTTCATTCCTTGTGGACTAAGATTAAAGTACTTAACTCTACTGTCATACCAATACTCTGCAAATGCTGGATCCTCTTCTGCAAATATATCACGCAGTGTTTCAGGATTTCCATCATCTAATCCGTGGCTGTGTTGTACTCCTCCCGCTTGATAACTTTCTAATGTTACATTTTGAACTATACATCTGCCTTCCACAATACCACTAAATTTTGTATACAAGCACATGGTTAAAATATGATCATAAGGTACATCAGGAGTTGTATGTACAACCCCAGTTAGGGGCAACTCATTCATAAAATTATTAATGTGTTCAGGACTTACGAATATACTGTTATCCAGTATACTTTGTATAAAAACTTGCACTCTGTCCACAGCCGTATTATAACTACTAAGCTCATCCGCAAATGCTGGATTGGGTTCCATGGTTACGGTAACGTCCCAGAAATTGGGAAGCACCAACATGTCGTCTAGTATAAGTGTAGCACCAAATTTTTCTTTAACTGTAATCATATGTCTATAATATCATCCCAACTGCTAGAGTCGCCATTGGCTTCTTTAGCTTGTTGCATGACCTTTTCCATTTTTTCTTTGTCTCTGCGGCTACGTTCAGCCTGAAGATCACTCATCATCATTTGCATTTGTGGAATCACGCTAGGGCTACTACGGTATGCAAAGTTAATTTTTTTTGCCAAGTCCTTGATACGGGTATCTAATACATTATCTTCAAGGGCCTGCAAGTTTCCAGTAAGTGGATGGTTCATACATCACCATCTACACGTCCCTCGCTATAGTGTGCATCAAACTTGCCGCCAGGATAACGTGCTTCTAGTTTGTCAATATTCATTTGAATAATATCATTGGGATCTGCATTTAATGCAAAACATGCTTGCATCCAGTACCAGATGACATCACCTAGCTCACGCTTCATATGAAATAGTGTATCCTCATCCATAGGCTTGCCTTGGAACATACATTTCTTAATAATTTCGTTAAATTCGCCAGTTTCACTGGATAGCCCAATTCCTGCAGTTAGTAACCGTGGCATAATAGCATGTTTGGATAGTTCTCGCATGACAGGCTCAAGTGCAGAACTTTTCTTACTCTCTTCGCTAGTAACAGCATCTACAAATTCTGCGTACTTGTGTAAATCAATGTTAGTCATAAAAACTCCTGTTAGTATGTTTATATTATACTAACAAGAGTTATTAAAATCAATATGTTTTATTATATTTTAGTACTTTAATCTTCCATTCCAGGGAAGTCATTCATACGTCGGTAATCGTCTGCAAATGCCAAAAGCTCGTCATCACTGTGATCACGCATCATTTGATCAAATAAGTCTTCTTTGCTAACGCCCATGTCTATAAGTTCCATTACTGCATCTACTCCTGGGCCTTGTGTTGCTTCAGAGACTGTTGCTTCTTCTGCTTCTGTGGCATCATTTTGATCTAATTCATCTAGTACACTTCTAAAAAAATCTTGACCATACCTTTCTGGAGTCGTTGTTGTTTCAACTGCTTCTTCAACTGCTTCTTCAACTGCTTCTTCTACAGATTCTGTATTATTTCGTAGTCCCATTAAACTACTTGTTCCATACTCGCGGTTCTGATAACTTTCTACACCATCCTTTATTAATGATGCCGCATAATTCCAATCCTTTGAATCAGGAATAGTCTTTTTAACATATGCAACAAGGTCATCCATATAGTCGTCTGGTTGACCGGCTTCAGTCCACTGGTCAATAAAGCCCATTATAATTTCATAATTACTATCTTCGTTTACTTGTGGAAGAGGTTCATTCCGGGCGATTGCATCAATCTTTTCTTGTAGTTTTCTATATTGGTCATCCATAATCTATTCCTAATATGCGCTAACTGCGACTCTTTTCCATATAACAGTACTGCCATCGTAAGATCCAGTACATACGTATACATAACCAGTATCAACTACCATTAATCCTGCCTTATCGCCGGATTGTCCGATATTTACTGGCGTTCTTTGTTCCATCATTGACCGGTTACGTGTTAAATCACTAATTGCGACAGTCGTACCCTGATCGTCTGTTGTAAATTCAAATATATATGTGCCAACTTCGTCAAAAGTAATAACTCTAGTATTGCTATTAATTCCCATCAAACTTGCAAGTCCAATAGATACTACACTTGGTAGCGTTAACGTATGGGCTACACTTTGAACATCAATTTCTAAACGGATACGGCCAAGTTTACCGCTTGCTGGGAAGCTACTAAATGCTAGTGAAACACTTCCGCTTGTGGTTGCTGTTACATAAGATCCTTCAGTGTAGTTAAGGGTAACTGTACCACTAGTTGTACCTTTACTAACACGAGTCTCACTCATGTCTCTTAGTTCAAAGTCTGTCATTAGTGCGCCAGCACCAGCATTAGAGAGACTGGTACCCGTTAGGGCACTTTTGAGTACTACTTTACTTTGTAGATCTTCAATTTCTGTTTTGGCATTGTTAAAGTTTGTCTTTGTATTTGTAAAATTGTCTCGGAACCCTTGTGAATCATTATCCTGTCCTGCAATAGGAAAGGTTCCATCTATATTGTTTGCATTGATATTGCTGGCCATTTAAAATATCTCCGTGGTACTTCAGTTATTTATCTTTGTATATTATCTCTGAAAGCATTTATTCTTGGGAATTTAATCCAAACATCATTTGTATCAAGTCCTGTGTGCGTGATTGTGTCTGCGTAAAAGCGGGTGTCATTACCATCAAACGTACAAGTAACACCTGCATTGCTTAGATCAACATCCTTAACATCAGTATATTCAGGTGCTCTTCCGCCTGTTGCATTACGTTCATAATAGTAAATTTTATTATCGAAAGTTACTTTTACCTGATCTCCGTTGTTAACTTCGCGAGTAAAGGTAAATGTAGTAATATTTTGTGCGTCCACACTGATAGTCCACACGCCTGCTTGTTTATTTTGTGTAGCATTTCCTGTTAACTTATCTACATATCCAGGAATTTCTTGCTCACCTGCATATCTTCCTGCGCCGCTATTTTCATAATCATAACCTACATTGTCGTATATGTCTAATACTTCATTCCAACCATCGTTATCATTGTCGAAGTCTACCATGCCTTCATGCTTTAACCAGATTACAGTTGAACCATTTAGCTGAGCTACATCTGTAAGTCCTGTGATCGCGCCACTTGCAACAACTTCACTTGCTAATTTCTTGTTTAAACTATCAAATGTAATATTGCCAGGCACACTATGATTTACTGTTGCTACTACGTTGCTAGCAATATCTGACAAATCAAATGTTGTTTCTGCTGTTGTACTATAACTCCGGTCTTGTTTGTCATAAAAGTTACTTAAATTATTATCAAGTACAAATCTATCTACTTCAAAACTAATATTCTTGAGATCAAATTCACTACGTTGTTTTAATCTGTATGCTGTGCGATCGCCTGTGCCTGGTTTCATATATACAATTGGTGCAGCAAGTGTCCAACCTAATACATTACCATCAGTCTGTTTGTCTTGCATCCAGTTAGGCAGTACAAATCGTTCAAGTACAGTACTACCAATTGATGTCTTCATTCTATTACGCATATTTTGAATAGCATTGGGATAGACTTCTATTTCATTGCCCTGATCTGCATGTTGATTGCCTGTACTCGTTTTGGGCCATCCACTATCAACTGTCATAGGTTTAATAAAGTTAAACATGGCAGTAATAGACTTTTGTAATTTTAGATTTATGGTGTTGCTGGCTGGCGCTTTGTTATTAGTGGTAGGATCAATGCCCATTGCGCTATCTATTAACTCCATATAAACGATATCGTACTTTGCAACGTTGTTTTCATCATAGGATGTTGCTACTTTGATGTCTCCAAACGTCAGTGTGTTGTTAAAATGGTTTTTAGCAGTTGCTTCAATATATTTGGTTGCTTCTTTGGGTGCTAATCCAGTAGCAATGAGTGCTCTAATGTCTTTTTGTAAACCAAAGTTAAAATCTGTAGGACGATATACATCTTGCGTAGGAATATCATCGCTATTGTTAATTAGACTGGTATATATATCCCGTTGTGCTTGTTTTGGAAGTGCACGTATATACAGGCTTTCATACGGATCCAATGTTTCTGGCAATACTTCCAAATTAAATGTATTATAAGTGTCAATTATACCGTCACTACTAAATGCTCTTACAGTGAATTTATAGGTTAGTTCAAACGTGGTAAAGTCTGCAAACTCTCCTTTATCAAACAGGTTTACGTCAAATGTTGTTTCGCCAGTGTCAAACATCAGATGCTCAAAATTTACACGACCCTGTATAAAACCGTCTGCCGTAACTCTTAGACCCTGAGGAATTTTACCCTCGCTGCCCGTCCCTGCAAGTGTACCACTTCTTAGTTCGTATTGTACTGCTGCGCCACTTCTAATAGTTGCACGTATATCAAGTTCACTAATATCTCCGGTCCTAATAGTGCCAAGATCGGAGGCAGGCCAAGTTATATTTTTATCAATGTCTCCTTCAATTGTGAGGGTGAAGTAAACAAACTCGCTTCGTATAGTTGGCTTGTCTTTTTTATAAACTTGCACCGCAAACTCATAGTTTTGAGTAGTTGTGTTTATGATTGGAATATAACCAGTAAGCCAGCCGGTTTCACTATCCAGAACAAGTCCAGGTGGCAGCTCTTGTGTCCCCCTGTCAAACAAGTCCTCATCATAATTTGATCCAGTTGCATCAAAGCCAATTGCGGCACCAACACTTATACTATATTCAATAAAATCTCCGTCAGGATCGTATCCTGTAAACTGAGTTGCAAAGAAATTGTCATGGGTAATAGTTCCAAAATCTGCAGGCTGGGTAAGTAAAGACGGTAGTCTTTCAATACTCGAACTAGCATCAACAAGAAAGTTAATTGTGTTTTCAAGTGCTGTGTCTTTAAAGCTATCAGCAGTTATTTCATCTGTGTCTGCTGTTGCTGAATTTCTGCTAGCAACAAATAATCTGTAGTTTTTAAGATCAATATCTTTACCATCTGAAGCTTCTACGACCCATTCATAGAGCTTGCTTTCAGCAACTGTACTAAAGTCAAAGGATCCAATATCATAATTATTAATATCAAATCCTGATGTACCTGTAAGTGTTGGAGTTGGTGAAATATATCCGCTAATAAGTCCAGTGGTGCTTATCGTTAATCCTGCAGGTAATTTTCCGCTCTGCAGTCTCCAGGTTACTACATCTCCTGGGTCCGGGTCAAATGCTGTAAGTTGCTGTTCAAAATAGTCACCATCCCAGGATGCACCAAGATCAGTCGGGGGCGAAGAATCTATAGTAGGAGCATCATTGCCAGTAACCGTTAGTTCAAATACTCTGTCTGCTACAGAACTTTCTACTGTATTTGTTGCACGTACAACAAATCTACTTGTTACGTTAAATGCA
>Ga0206124_10001669_pt1 | contig 17299 bp, 17 predicted proteins | sample Helgoland_Spring_3_FD_148671 | JGI IMG/M metagenome (GOLD analysis project Ga0206124, IMG submission 148671) | Pelagic subsurface seawater microbial communities from Kabeltonne, Helgoland, North Sea - Helgoland_Spring_Bloom_20160321_2 | ecosystem: Environmental > Aquatic > Marine > Epipelagic ... | reverse complement strand
CCCCTACTGCAGATGGTGGCGAAACTGTAAGCTCAACCTCTGACGTAGATTCATCAACAATAGGAACATAATCAACGATAGGAACTTATTCAGTTGTATATGCGGCTACAGATGCTTCTGGTAATGTTGGAACTGCAACTAGAACAGTAAATGTTGTTGCTGATGATGACGATGATGGAACAGGCACTGGAACAGGTACTGGAACAGGCACTGGAACAGGTACTGGTACTGGAACAGGTACTGGAACAGGAACAGGTACTGGTACTAGCACATAATATATGAGCCTTAAGAAGAGCGATATTGCAAAAAATATTTCTTCTAAGGCCTCTATATCTGGATCTGTAAGTAAAGAGCTGGTCGATAGTTTTATAGATATAATTAAATCAAAGTCCAATGAACAAGATGTAAAGGTCGCAAACTTTGGAACTTTTACCAATAAAGTTACGCCTCAGCGCATTGGTAGAAATCCTAAAACAGGCGAAGAGCATATAATAACTGAAAGAGTAAAGCTTAACTTTATCATTTCAAATAAAGTCAAAGATCAATTAAATTAGTCTAATTATGGTCGGGATGGCCGGATTTGAACCGACGACCACTACACCCCCAGTGTAGTGCGCTACCAGGCTGCGCTACATCCCGATGATTTTATATATAGATTTAATATATAATATTTTTTTAACACTTCTGTAATCGACATATTATGCCTAAAAAAGAACTTTATATCTTAACTTTTTCCCTACTATTTAGCTTTGAAATAAGCGCTCAAAAAATTGATGACTTTGTATCTACATCATCAGGAAAAGTTCAAGGATATCTTGAGAATAAGGTTATAAATTATGACGATATTCCTTATGCTAAGCCTCCAGTTGGAGATCTTAGATGGAAAGCACCAAGAGAGATTTTAGATTCTGAGAGGGTAATTGAAAATAAAGATAACAATTTTTGTATTCAAGAACCATCATCTATGGGAGGAGCACCAGGTGAGGGTATTCTCACAGGATCAGAAGATTGTTTATATTTAGATATTAAAACTCCAAAAAAGAAATCTTCAGAGCTATTGCCTGTAATGTTTTGGATTCATGGAGGCGGGAATACTTCTGGTTTAAAAGATTTATATGATTACTCAACGATGGTAAATAGACATGATGTAATCGTTGTAACTATCAATTATAGGCTTGGGGCTTTTGGATGGTTTACTCATCCCAGCATTCAGGGTAACCAGGAAGGACTTGATAAAGCTTCTAATTTTGGAACTCTAGACATCATCCAAGCATTAAAATGGGTAAATGAAAATATTGAATTATTTGGAGGAGACTCAAATAACATAACCATTTTCGGAGAATCGGCAGGAGGGCATAATGTCTTATCTCTTATGGTGGCTCCTCAAGCAAAAGGTCTTTTCCAAAAGGCTATCTCCCAATCTGGGTATACCACTTCAACATCAATACAGAGGGCTTTTGCAATAGAAGAATCACACCCAACATATGATCACACAAGCAATGAGGTTGTTAAAAGGCTTATTGATAATCATGAAGATTTATCTTCAGGAGATATCTATAAAAAACTTTTAGAGCTTTCAGCGGAAGAGTTTTTTAGTGAATACTCCGACAAATCAAATCTTGAGGTACCTCTTTTAACAAATGATGGGATTGTTATTCCTTTAGAAGGTCTTGAAAAGGCTTTGAGTAACTCTAGGTATGTTAGTGACGTTCCCTTTATGGCTGGCTCTAACAGAGACGAAGTTAAGCTTTGGATTGGAACAGCTGAGTATTTCGTAAAACTCGATTATTCATTTTTTGGATCTATTTTGGGTATTCCTAGAGTCACTCTAAAAGATGAGGATGCATTTGAAGCATTTAATTATTATAGAAGCCAGGCCTGGAAGGTAAGAGGGGTAATTGAACCTATCTCATCGCTTAATAAAGTTGGAAGCAAGAATACTTATGCTTATAAGTTTGATTGGGATGATCACAGAAGATTTATTGTTGCTGACTTTAAGAAGCTTATAGGTGCATCACATGGCACTGAAATATCTCTAATAACTGGTAATAACAAACTTGTTGAGGGTTATGGTTTCTTAATATATCCAGCTGGTCCATCAAAAAGGTTTATTTCAAAAAATATGATGCTTTTTTGGTCAAATTTTGCAAAAGATGGTAAGCCGGGGCCTTCTACTAACGGAATTAATTGGGACTCATACAATCATTCTGAAGGAGATAAAAATTTCATGATTCTTGATAACAAAAAAAATATGAAAATTGTAAATTTAGATACTTCATATAAGAGTCTTGTTGAAGAGCTTAATCTTGATACAAGAGTAAGTGAGCTTGAAAGATGCGTGATTTTATATCAAATGGGTACTTTTGTAGGTAATGATATTCTTGATGAGATAAGTAAATATGCAGATTTTTCATGCAAAAGGGAAGACTCTAGAAAGTTTCTTGAAGAGAACGCTAGCTTTATAAGTTATTAAGCTTTATTTATTTTTAGCCTGGTCTTTGAGCTTCAAGACCTTCATGTCTTTTATTCTTATCATGTCAGCAATTCTTCGAATAAGTCTTTCTTCATCTACATCTAGAATGTTATCAGCGTAAGCGGTCTGCCATAAAAATTCTATCATTTGTATTTTTTGACCCTGTGAAAAGTTGTCGTTTATCTGATTTATAAAGTCATTAAATGAAATAGATTCATTACTTTGTTTCTCAATTGTAAGAAGAACATCTTCTGAATTTAGGCCAAGTTCATTGGACTTATTCTCAATCTCGGTTTTAATTTTATTTAACTCATTAACATCAATCGCACCATCAGCTTTTGCTACTTCATAAGCAAGAGCACATCCAACCAATTCAAAGTTAAATTCAACAGCAGTATCAGCTTTAGAGTTATCTACAGGAACTTTTTTAAAGAAATTAAACATTTTTGACTCCATTTTTTATTCTTATATTTTGGTAATAATATGCAAAGAAATAGTATATACCAGCAAAGATTATGAAAAGAGCAAATGAGGTTTGAGCTGAATAATACCTCTCTATCAATAGAGCAAAAGACCCTAAAACAAAACAAATTAAAAGTATTACCAATAAAGTTCCTTCTGGAGAAAACCTATTCATTAATTTATGATGAATATGATCGCGGCCAGGAGTTGTCCAGCTTATACCTCTAGACCTTCTCGAAACTATTAATCCCAAACAATCAAGCAAAGGTATTGCAACAAACCAAATCATAGTAATAGGCTGTATTTCATAAATAGTACTTTGAGATGCATACACTGCCGACCAAGCAACCCAAAATCCAATCATATTAGATCCATGATCTCCTAAAAAAACCGCTCTTTTTTTACCAACTATTCTTAAATTAAAAAAAAGAAAACCTATCATCGAACCAATCAGCAGCACTAACATAGAGTCATATATCAAGCTAGAAGAGAACCCAATAAATAATAAAGCAACCATTGCACATCCCGAGCAAAGACCGTTAATACCATCTATCATATTAAACGCATTCATTATTCCAACAACACAGAATACTGTAAAAGGAATGCTAAACAGGCCCAACTCAAGATCTCCAAAGCCAAGAATGTTTCCTAGGTTAGAAATATAGGTATCTGTTGAAAAAATCATGAATAATGTAAGAGCACTTTGAATGCCTAGTCTTGCGTATGCGTTTAGCCCTTTAAAATCATCAAAAAGAAATAAAGCCACAAGAATGACTGATGCAATCATTAAGTTGAAAGTAAAGATGGGGACATATCCACTCAAGCCATTAAAATCGACATATAATTTTCCTGAAATAAGCGCAGCAATAATAATGCTTACACCCCCAGTAAGAGGAGTGGCTCTTTTATGAAATTTTCTACTTTTATCTGGAATATCTACTAAGATTTTATTTGATTTAGCAATATTTCTTAAGATCATATTAATAGCGAATGAGGCTATAATACTTAATATCAAATAATCTATAATTATATTTAAATTCATATTGAGCTATTACCTATGAAAAAACTGTCTTCTTTAATATTAAACAAAAAATGTTTTTTAATTATACATTTTATTTTCTTCTCGACCATTACTGTTGGACAAGAACATTATAATGGTTTAAATGTACCAGAAGGTTTTCATGTTGAATTATTTGCTTCTGATGTTCTTGCTCCAAGGCAAATGGCTGAAGGGGAAGACTTTGTATTTGTTGGTGGAATAAAAGGACAAATATTTGCTTTGAATAAAGAAAATCCAAAACAGAAAATATTACTGGCTTCTGATTTAAATAATTCTAGAGGTGTTGCATTGAAAGAGGGCGACCTTTATTTTGCAGAGGTTGATAAGATTTGGATAATAAGAGATGTTGAGAGGCTCTTAAATTCTGAGCCAGACCAATCAATAAGCAAAGAGTTGTTTAATGATGACTTGCCAAGTGATGCATGGCATGGCGGCAAATGGATCAAATTTGGTTCTGATGGAAACCTTTACACAAATGTTGGGGCGCCATGTAATATTTGTGATGATGGATTCACTAAAGATAAAAGGTACGCATCTATTATAAAACTTGAAGGTAATTCTTGGAAAACAGTAGCTAGAGGTGTGAGGAACAGTGTTGGCTTTGATTGGCATCCCAAAACAGACAAACTTTATTTTGGTGACAATGGAAGAGATTGGCTTGGTGATAACTCACCATCATGTGAATTAAATATCCTAGATAAAGAAGATACATTTTTTGGTTTTCCTTTTTTGCATGCAACAAGCATTATTGATCCTGAATTTGGAGATGATATTAAAAAGCTTGATGAAGAAATAGTCTTACCAGTTTTAGAAATCGGAGCTCATGTTGCGCCAACAGGAGTTTCATTTTATGACGGGTCTAAATTTCCAAAAAAGTATCAAAATACATTATTTATGGCATTGCATGGTTCTTGGAATAGATCTGAGAAATCTGGCTATAAGGTATTAGCTGTTCATACAGACGAAAAGGGTAATATTACTGGAACAACTGATTTTTTATCAGGATTTCTTGAAGGTCAGAAATCTTGGGGGAGACCCTCTGCACCATTAGCATTAAAAGATGGCTCTTTGTTGGTATCTGATGATAAGCATAATGCTATATATAGAATTACATATAAAAAATAATGATGGATATTTTAAATAACCTAGACTTAGCAAAAGCAGCAGCTATTAAAGCTGGAAAAATATTAACCAGGTCAAAGGCTAATCTAAATATAGAAAAATCCTCTGATGGTAAAGATATTAAACTTAAAGCAGATATTGAAGCTGAGGAGATAATAAAGAATAATATTTCTAATGAATCTAATCTACCAATGCTTGGAGAGGAAACCGGGAAATCTGTTGAAGATCTTGGTAGAAGTTTTTGGGTAATTGATCCTCTTGATGGAACAGCAAATTATTCAAGAGGAATACCAATTTGCTGCGTATCAATAGCTCTTATTCATGATATGCAACCGGTAATAGGTGTCATTTATGATTTTAATAATGATGATCTTTATGAGGGCTCGATTGATTCACCAGCTCGCTTGAATGGCGATGTCATCGAGGTTAATAATAATAAAGATGAAAAAGAATCCATTTTATTAACAGGATTGCCTCTACTAACAGACTATTCTGACAGCGCGTTGATTGCTATGGCAAAGGATTTTCAAAAATGGAAAAAAGTTAGAATGATTGGTTCTGCTGCAATGGCATCTGCTTATGTTGCATCAGGAAAAGCAGATATGTACAAAGAATCTGGAGCATTTTTATGGGATGTTGCAGCTGGAGCAGCAATAATAAATGCTGCAAATGGAGAAGCTCTCATTACTAATCAAAAAGATAATTATCAGGTTGATGTTGCTTTTACCAACAAGAATCTAAATAAATGAAAGGTTTAGTATGGCTTAGAACTGACCTTCGAATGGATGATAACCCAGCCCTTAGAAATGCTTTTATTGAATGTGATGAAGTAGTTTGCCTTTATTTTTATTCACCCAAGCAACTCGACCTTCATAGCGAAGCCAATGTAAAAGTAGATTTTTTAAAAAGAAACCTAGGCAATCTTCAAAGTAATTTAAAAAACGTTAATGTTAATTTGTGGGTTGTTGATTCTATAGGCTTTGATGGTGAGGCAGATAAACTTAAAGAAATAACAGAGCTCAATAATATTGATAAAGTTTATACCAACTCTCAGTTTGGAATAGATGAAAATGTTCGAGATGAAGGCGTTAGGTCTACTTTGAGCAAGATATCAGTAGATTATCAATCATTCAATGATCAAATTATTTATGAACCAGGTTTTTTAAAAACAGGTCAAAGTAATCCATTTTCTGTATTTACTCCTTTCAAAAGAAGATGGGTTGAAAATTTCGATATGAAGTTTTTAGATATTGATTTTAATTATGTTACAAAAGAGAAAAATGCATTCTCAAATAAACCTGAATTATCTGATCTTAATTTTATTGTTACTCATGATGTAGATATGAGTATCTGGCCTGAAGGGGAGTTAGCAGCACTTAAAAGACTAAAAGATTTTCTTAACTCAAAAGCTGAAAGATATTCTGAAGATAGAAATGATCCAATTATAGATGGGACGAGCAGGATCTCTCCATATTTGGCCTTAGGTATTATTTCTTCTAAAAGGTGTATTCTAGAAGCTTTAAAACTAAATAATTTTGAGTTTACATCTGGCAATAAGGGCTTCACAAAGTGGATTGATGAGATCGTTTGGAGAGAATTTTATAGAAATATAATGCATTCGTTTCCTAAGGTTAGCAAAGGAATGCCTTTTCAAGATTATACAAAAAAAATAGTTTGGAGATTTGATCAAGATGAATTTGATGCCTGGAAAGATGGTATGACAGGTTTCCCTATTATTGACGCTGCTATGAGGCAGCTCAAACATGAAGGTTGGATGCATAATCGTCTTAGAATGGTTGCTGCAATGTTTTTCACTAAAAATATGCTTCATGATTGGAGGCTTGGTGAAAAGTTCTTTATGGAAAGTTTAATAGATGGAGATTTTGCCTCTAACAATGGTGGGTGGCAATGGAGTAGTTCTACAGGTACAGATGCTGCACCATATTTTAGGATCTTTAATCCAATAACTCAGTCTACAAACTTTGATAAGGCAGGAGATTTTATTAGGAAATATGTTCCTGAGTTAAAAGACCTGGACCAGAAGGTTATTCATGATCCATCAAACTCTCTAAGGAGTCATTTGGGGTATCCGGAACCCATATTGGATTTAAAACAATCTAGGTTAAGGGCCATAGAGGCTTTCAAAGAGTCAAGAGAATAGCTTTATCAAAATTGTAAAATACATATAATTAAGAAAATAGGAAAAAATATTATGAAAGATAAATTAGATTTTTATATAAATGGTGAGTGGGTAAGTTCTTCTTCGGCCGAGACTATAGAAGTTGTTAATCCAGCAACTGAAGAGGTTATTGGATCAATTGGAGCAGGTACTAAAGAGGATATCAATAATGCAGTTTCTGCAGCTAAAGAAGCTTTTAAGACTTTTAGTAAAACAACAGCAGCAGAGAGATCTACTTATATTCAGTCTATTATTGAGATTTACGAAAGAAGGATTGATGAAGTTGCTCAGACTATTACAGAGGAAATGGGTTCACCGCTTTGGCTTTCTCAAGTAGCTCAAGCAACCACAGGTATAAGTCATTTTAAAAGTACCTTAGTAGAGCTAGAAAAATTTGAGTTTGAAAAAAATTCAAATAATTATATTGAAAGAAAAGAAGCCATAGGAGTTGTTGGAATGATTACTCCTTGGAATTGGCCTATGAATCAAATGTGTACTAAAGTTGCCTCAGCGATTGCAGCAGGGTGCACTATGGTATTAAAACCAAGTGAAATATCACCCTATTGCGGTATTTTATTAGCTGAAATAATTCATGAAGCTGGTCTTCCAAAAGGCGTATTCAATCTTGTTAACGGTTATGGCCCTATTGTTGGCGCTGCTTTATCCGAAAGTTCAGATGTGGATATGATTTCAATTACTGGCTCCACAAGAGCTGGTATAGCAGTTGCACAAGCATCTGCACCTTCAGTGAAGAGAGTTTCACAAGAGCTTGGTGGCAAGTCTGCTAATATTATTTTAGATGATGCAAATGTTGAAAAAGCAGTAGCATCAGGTGTATCACAATGTTTTTTAAATACAGGTCAGACCTGTACAGCGCCGACAAGAATGCTTGTTTCTGCAAATAATTATGACAAAGCAGTTGAGATTGCTAAATCTGTAGCTGCAAAAACATCTGCAGGCGATCCTTTAGATGAAAATTCAAGAATGGGACCAATATCAAACAAAGCTCAATACGAAAAGGTTGTACGAATGATACAAATTGGTATCGATGAAGGTGCTACTCTTGTAGCAGGTGGAACAGAACTTCCAGATGGTTTGGATAAAGGATTTTATGTAAAACCTACAATATTTTCTAATGTTACCAATGATATGACTATTGCAAGAGAAGAGGTATTTGGGCCTGTGTTATGTATCTTAAAATATGAAACCGAGGAAGAGGCTATAGAAATTGCTAATGATACTGACTATGGTTTGGCTGGATATGTGCAGGGGGAAGTTTCACACGCTCAAGAAGTTGCTAGGCATATTAGAGCAGGACAAATTACTATTAACGGTGGAAACAGAGAAAATGCTGCACCATTTGGTGGCTATAAAGCATCAGGTAATGGAAGAGAGCACGGACTTCATGGGTTAGAAGACTACCTTGAAACAAAGGCTTTAATAAGCCCTTTAGGTTAGTCTAATAAATCAGGTTCTTTCTTAACAATCATATCGAAGGCAGGCTGAAAGCTTGCCCAAGCAGCTACATCGTTGGAAATATATTCCCTAGTCTTAATTGCAGTCTCATGAGGAATAATAATTGGATCTCCAGCGGCTTCAGCCATTAGTTGAGCTTGGCAGCACCTTTCCATAGAAGTATAAAACCACAAGGCTATATCAACTGATGGGCCGGTAGTTAGTATTCCATGGTTTTGAAGAATAATAACTTTTTTATCTCCAAGAGCTTCAGCTATTAAATCTCCTTCTTCTACTTCCTCAACTACTCCTGAGAAATCACTATAGAGAGCTTGTTGTTCATAAAATGCACAAGCATCTTGAGATATAGGATCTAAAAATTTACCTAATGTTGAAAAAGTTCTGCCTTGAATAGAGTGAGAATGCGCAGCGGCATTCACATCTGGCCTAGCTTTGTGCAGTCTTGAATGAATTGCAAACGCAGCGACATTAACATCTCTATCACCTTGAACAACATTTCCATCGTGATTAACAAGAATTAAATCAGATACCGAAATTTGTGAAAAATGAACACCCAATGGATTGACCCAGAAGTGATCAGGAAATTCGGGATCTCTTAAAGTAATATGTCCTGCTACACCTTCATTAAAGCCACAATGAGCAAAAAATCTAAATCCTGCAGCTAATTTTTCCAATTGATCTCTTCTAACCTCAGCAACATTAGCAAATTCTTTCATTTCAAGACCTTTCTTTTTTAAAGGAAGTCTTCCATCAGTTAGGCTAATTTTTATAGGTGTAACATTTGACATTCTTTTCTCCACGAAATAACTTTGAGTGATAAAATAGCTTATCAAATATTGGTTTAAATATGAAATATAGAATCGAAAAAGATAGTCTTGGTGATGTAAAGGTTCCGGCAGATGCTTTATGGGGTGCCCAAACCCAAAGAGCACTTGAGAACTTTAAAATTAGCGGGATTAAGTTTACTTTTCCATTTGGAAGGTCGTTTATTGAAGCTTTAGGCGTTATTAAATATTCTGCTGCTTCATCTAACCAAAAATTAAAATTACTAAGTGCAAAAAAAGCTAATGCTATTAAAGCTGCATCCAAAGCAGTTATTAAAGGAGATCATGACGATTCTTTCCCTTTAGATGTATTTCAAACTGGTTCTGGTACAAGCACAAATATGAATGCGAATGAGGTTATTGCAAATGTAGCTTCTACAAAATCAAAAGCAGTTATTGGTGCAAATGATGATGTGAATATGAGCCAAAGCTCTAATGATGTTATACCAACAGCAATATGTATAAGTTCTTTGTTGGATATGGAGAGGTTATTACTTCCTAATTTAGACATCCTGATTGATGCGATTGATTTAAAAATGAAAGAAGTTAAAGGTAGTGTTAAAACTGGAAGAACCCATTTAATGGATGCAATGCCAATTGATTTTTCTCAAGAGCTGTCTGGCTGGAAAGCTCAATTAACAAGCTCTAAAAAATCCTTAAAGGCAGCTACAGCAAGAATGCTTGAGCTTCCTCAGGGCGGGACTGCTATTGGTACAGGCATAAATACACATAAAGATTTTTCAAAACATTTTTGCAGTGAGGTAAATACTTTAACCGGTCTTAAAACCAGACAAGCTAAGAATTTTTTTCAAGGTTTAAGCTCTGTTGATAATGCGGTTGAGCTCTCCTCAGCAGTTAAAAACCTTAGCGTCGTGCTAATGAAAATTTCTAACGATTTAAGATGGATGAACAGTGGACCATTAACTGGTTTGTCTGAAATTGAATTAGAAGCACTTCAGCCAGGAAGCAGCATAATGCCTGGAAAAGTAAATCCGGTCATACCAGAGGCAGTAGCCATGGCTTGTGCTGATGTTATTGGCAACGATACAACTATCACCATTGCAGGACAAAGTGGTAATTTTCAATTAAATGTAATGCTTCCGGTAGTTGCATATAATTTACTTAAAAGCATTACTTTGATGGCAAACTCAATGCCACTACTTGCAAACAAAGCAATCAAAACATTTAAAGTGAATACAACAAATATTGAAGAATCTTTATCAAAAAATCCTATTTTAGTAACTGCATTAAATAGAAAAATTGGCTACGTAAAAGCAGCTGCAGTAGCTAAGAAGGCCTACAAAGAAAAAAGATCTATTATTGATGTGGCGCATGAAGAAACAGGCATTAGTTTGAATGAGCTTGCTAAATTACTAGAGCCATCAAAATTAACGAAAGGCGGTATAAGTTAAATGGCAGACTTATGTGATTTATCCTGTGAAGCCTGCAGAGCTGATGCTCCAACAGTAAGTCCCAAGGACCAAGAGCTTTTGCTAAACGATATAGAAGGGTGGTCAATTAATACAGACCCTTGCGATATGCTTGTAAAAAAGTTTAATTTTGATGATTATGAAAGCGCCTTATCATTCACCAACGCTGTAGCAGAAATGGCTGAAGATGAAGGCCATCATCCTAAGCTTATTCTTGAATGGGGATTGGTTTATGTTAGCTGGTGGTCTCATAAAATTAATGGGTTACATAAAAATGATTTCATTTGCGCCTCAAAAACAGATCTTTTATACAAATCTTAATTCTTATTAAATCATTTATAACCTTAGGAGCATTTAAGCAATGAATCAAAACGAAAAACCATATCAACCTCTTGCCTGGATTGCTACAGGCATACTAATCATCGCAGCCTCACTTGCTAGCTTTGTTCCTGAGTTGGAATACCACCATTGGGCATTTATTTCTGCAAACACTATTTGGATAGTTGTTGGTCTTTTATGGAAAGAGCAAACCGTTGTTGTTTTAAATACCGGTTTAACACTTATTTATATCTTAGGCCTAATTATTTAAGTAATTAAATTGGTAAGGATTTTTTTTTCTCTTTAGTCTTGTTATAATCCGACATGGACAAAGTAAAATTAAAAGCTCTCACGTTCGATGATGTTCTTCTACTTCCAAGGTTTAGCGATTTTATTCCAAGCGAAGCATCAACCGAAACAAAACTCACAAATAAAATATCTCTAAAGATTCCTCTTATATCTGCAGCCATGGATACTGTCACAGAATCTAGGATGGCAATTGCATTAGCTGAAGCTGGTGGAATAGGAATTATTCACAAGAATAATGAAATAGCAGAACAGGCCAATCAAGTTAGGGCTGTTAAGAAATACGAAAGCGGAGTTGTTAGAGATCCCATTACAATAGAATCAAGTAAATCAATTAGTGAATTACAACAGCTTACTACTGAGCTCAAAATTTCGGGAATGCCAGTTGTTGATAATGGACAATTGAAAGGAATTGTAACCAGTAGAGATTTTAGATATGCAGATAATATGCAAGATCCAGTCTCTTCAATTATGACGCCTTTTGATAAGTTGGTAACAGTTAAAGAGGGTACATCCCAAGATTCTGTTAAGAAGATGATGTATGAAAACAGAATTGAGAAAATACTAGTAATTGATAATAAGGATGCTTTAAGCGGCCTAGTTACAATGAAAGATATTGAAAAGTCAGCCGAACATCCTGATGCTACAAAAGATTCTTCTGGAAGATTGATGGTAGGAGCTGCGCTTGGCACTGGCTCTGATACCCTTGATCGTGCAAGAGCATTGCATGAGGTTGGGGTTGATGTCTTTGTAATTGATAGCGCCCATGGACATTCAAAAAACGTCTTAGATACCATTGAGCTTGTTAGAGAGCATTTTCCTGATGTTGAGATTGTTGGTGGCAATGTAGCAACACCAGAAGGTGCATTGGCTTTAGTTGAAGCTGGAGCAGATGCCATTAAGGTTGGAATGGGCCCAGGGTCTATTTGTACAACTAGAATTATTGCTGGAATTGGAGTTCCTCAGATCACAGCCATTATGACCATTCGCAAAGCTTTGGTAGGTAAAGGTGTTAGTCTTATAGCCGATGGTGGTATTAGATTCTCTGGAGACATAGCTAAAGCAATTGCGGCGGGCGCGGATTCTGTGATGATGGGTGGCTTGTTTGCTGGAACAGAAGAAGCTCCTGGAGAGGTAGAGCTATTTCAAGGAAGAAGTTTCAAAACATATAGAGGAATGGGCTCTATTGGAGCTATGACAGATAGAAAAGATGCATCAAATAGATACCTTCAAGATGATATTGATCCAGAAAAGTTAGTACCAGAAGGAATAGAGGGAAGAGTTCCTTATAAAGGTCTAGTTATAAGTGTTATCAATCAGCTTATAGGCGGCGTTCGCCAAAGTATGGGTTATGTGGGATGCAAAACGATTGATTCTATGAAAAAAGACAGTCAATTTATTGAAATTACAAATGCTGGCATGACAGAAAGTCATGTCCATGATGTAATGATCACTAAAGAAGCTCCAAACTACCAAAGAGGTTAAAACTTTTCATGTCAAACCTTTCAATTAGCAATAAGAGCATTGATACAGTCCTTGTTCTTGATTTTGGCTCCCAATATACCCAATTAATAGCTCGAAGAATCCGTGAGTCTAACGTTTACTCTGAAATTCTTCCTTGGGATATTGATGAAAACAAAATTAAAAAGATCAATCCTGTAGGAATCATTCTATCTGGTGGCCCTGAGTCAGTTACAGATAGCTTTACCCCAAGAATTCCACAAGTTGCTTTTGATTTAAATGTACCCTTGCTTGGTATTTGTTATGGAATGCAAACACTTGCTGAGCAGATGGGCGGTCAAGTTATTTCTTCAAGCCATAAAGAGTTTGGCCATGCTGAACTTGCTCTTGAGAATGAATCAGAATTATTTGAAGGTCTTAGCACCAATGAAAACGTATGGATGAGTCATGGAGACCAAGTACAAGATTTACCTGATGAATTCAAATTAATTGCTTCAACAAAAAATGCTCCTATTGCAGCAATGCAGCACGAGACAAAACCAATCTATGCTCTTCAGTTTCATCCTGAGGTAACCCATACAGAACAGGGCCATATTGTTTTGAACAACTTCATGTTCAGTATCTGTAAGGCACAAAAAGATTGGAAAATGGACAACTTGATCAAAGAAAGAATCCAAGAGATAAAGGATCAAGTTAAAGATCAAAAAGTACTCCTAGGACTTTCAGGAGGTGTCGATTCGTCTGTAACCGCGGCCTTGCTTCATCAAGCAATTGGAAAAAAACTTACCTGTGTATTTGTAGACAATGGCCTGCTTAGAAAAGGTGAGGCCGATGAGGTTATGACTACCTTTAAAGAGAATATGAACTTAAATGTTATTAAATCTGATAGCGAAGAAGTCTTTCTTAGACATTTAAAAGGCGTCTCTGATCCTGAACAGAAGAGAAAGATAATAGGCAGAACTTTCATTGATGTCTTCGATACTGAAGCAACTAAACTTAAGAATATTAATTTCCTAGCTCAAGGAACAATATATCCAGATGTTATTGAATCTTCAGGTTCAGAGTCCAAAGAGGCTAGAGTAATTAAATCTCATCACAATGTAGGAGGGCTTCCAGAAGAAATGAAGATGGATCTTGTAGAGCCGCTTCGTGACCTTTTTAAAGATGAGGTAAGAAAAATGGGAGTAGAGCTTGGACTATCTGCAGAGATGTTAAATAGGCATCCATTCCCTGGACCAGGCCTTGGGGTGAGAATTATAGGTGAAATATCTAAAGCTAAAACAACTGTTTTAAAAGAAGCAGATCATATTTTTATCCAAGAGCTTATAAAGGCAAATCTATACAATAAAGTCAGTCAAGCATTTGCTGTCTATCTTCCAGTCAAATCAGTCGGTGTTGTTGGTGATGAGAGGCGATATGCTGAAGTTATAGGTCTTAGAGCAGTTGAAACCGTAGATTTTATGACTGCAAGGTGGGCTCACTTACCATATGAATTTTTAGAACATGTTTCTAATCGAATAGTTAATGAAATTGAAGAAGTAAGTAGGGTTGTTTATGACATTTCAAGCAAACCGCCTGCTACTATTGAGTGGGAATAATTAAATAGTGAGTATTTGGTCACCAGAAAAATCATTTGATTGGTATGAGAAGCAAGGATGGCTTGTAGGCTGTAATTTTCTTCCCAGCTCAAGCATCAATCAAATTGAGATGTTTCAAGAGGAGACATTTGATCTTACAGAGATTGCAACTGAACTTTCTTGGGCAAAAGATCTTGGTTTTAACTCTATCAGAGTTTATTTACATGATCTTTTATGGGATGAAAAAGATCAATTCTTAAATCGTTTTAATAGTTTTTTGGATTGCTGTGAAAGCCAAGCTATTAAACCCATCATTGTGCTATTTGATGATTGCCACTATCCCAATCCAACACTTGGGCCGCAGCCTCTACCAATAAAGGGGGTGCATAACTCTGGCTGGAAACAAAGCCCAGGACATGAAATAGTTAGAGAAATTGCTTCCTCAGCAAATTCAAAGCATTTAAATAGATTAAAAAAGTTTACCCAAGAACTTCTTAATATATATCGTGAAGACAACAGGATTTTGATGTGGGATTTATACAACGAACCCGGTCAATTTGGAATAGGTGAGACTTCATATAAATTTCTTGAATATGTTTGGTATTGGGCCCATGAAGTAAGACCTTCTCAACCCTTAACTTCATGTTTGGATGGTTCTATTGGAGATGAAATTATTGCCTTAAATGCAAGCAAATCAGACATCATCACTTTCCATGCTTATGAAGCTGATAAACTTCTGCCAACTATTTTAAGGCTCAAGGAGTTTGGAAGACCATTGATTTGCACTGAATACATGGCAAGAGAATATGGCACCACATTTAAGTTTAGCCTTCCTATCTTTAAAGAACATAAAGTTGGTTGCTATAACTGGGGCTTGGTAGCTGGAAGGAGTCAAACTAACTTTAATTGGGAGACAATTCTTCATTTGCATGAAAAGAAAAAGGAGGACGATCTTCTTACCAAAGGAGAAAGCTTAATAGAACCAGAGCTCTGGTTTCATGATATTGTGCGTAAAGATAGAACTCCATTTGATCCAGAGGAGATTTCTTTTATAAAAGATATTTTAAAAAATGATCCATAGTTCCGAATGATTTACAAAGTTGTTACAAACTACTATTTGTCGCTCTGTAATCCTTATAGACAAAGGGCTTGTTTTAACACTAATGTGGAGTGGGAATAACTTGTAACAAAAATGAGTTTATCTGAGAGACATTTCTTGTTGGTAATAATAAGCTCATTATTTTTGATGTCGTCTTGTGCTGTTAATACGGTGGGCTCTGCGCCAGAAGAAAATAAGTTTGTCCATATTGATGAAACCCCAGCATATGTATTAATTGAAACAGGTAAATCTTTAGAGTTAATTAATGATCATATATATATTTGTTTAGCGGAAGTTGAAGGGAAAGCTAGAAGTATCAAAACCCCTATGAAAGTTGTTGGCGGCATTTATGGAGTTGCAGGATTAGTAGCCTTAATTGACCTAGCTACCACCGGAGGAGTTATTTCTTCTCTTTTAATACCTGGTATGGCTGTATTTACTGCTGCAGCATGGGTGACTTATGCCTCTGCAGATGCAGTCTCTGAGTTGGGTGAATATAAAAATTTAGAAACTTGTCTTGAAGGAAAGGGTTATTCAGTCGTATTCTTTTTAGAGGAAAATAAAAGATAATTATTTAGTTAGAACAATTGAGACTAAATGATATCTGTCTTGGTATGGTTTTGCATACTAGTATGATTACTTTGCCTACTTGCTATTATCTTCTCTATGTCTATATTGTGTAGCATAAATAAAGTTAATACATAACTTTTTCAAGCCCTTAATTCTGATGATTGAGAGTTTATTAATCACTGATAGGAGGCAAAATGATCAGAAATATAATATTAAATTTTTTAAAGACTGCCTCCAAGATTAAAGAGCGAGAAGTTAAGGCTGTTGTTTTTTCTTTTTTATTTGTGGTTGTCTTAATGTCAGCATATTACATCTTACGACCAGTTCGTGATGCTATGGCTAGTGATTGGACTGATGCAGAGGTCAGTTGGTTGTGGACCTTAAATTTCTTTATTAGTACGGTAATCGTAGCCCTATATGGCATTATGGTTTCAAAGTTTCGTTTTCGATTATTAGTACCAGCTATGTATGGTATCTTTGCAGGCTCTTTCATTATTTTTTATGTCTTAGGGTCCATATATGAAGATAGAATATTAATTGATAAAGCATTCTATGTTTGGGTAAGTGTATTTAGTCTTTTTCATATCTCTGTTTTCTGGAGCTTTATGTCAGAGCTTTTCAGCAAAGAACAATCAAGCAGATTATTCGGAGTTATTGCAGTTGGTGCTAGTGTTGGAGGCCTCATTGGACCCTCTATAACAGCTATCTTTTCAGTATCTTTAGGCACTGACAAACTAATGTTAATAGCAAGCACTATGCTATTAATACCAATACCAATTATTTTCTTCCTACAATCATTAAAAACAAAAGAATTGAATAATGAGGTATTGAATACGCCCATTTCCAATCAATCAATTGGTGGTAACCCACTTGCAGGTTTTAAAATGTTCTTCTCAAACCCTTATCTCTTATCGATTGGCGTGTTTATTCTTCTATATAAAC
>Ga0206124_10001667_pt1 | contig 17306 bp, 18 predicted proteins | sample Helgoland_Spring_3_FD_148671 | JGI IMG/M metagenome (GOLD analysis project Ga0206124, IMG submission 148671) | Pelagic subsurface seawater microbial communities from Kabeltonne, Helgoland, North Sea - Helgoland_Spring_Bloom_20160321_2 | ecosystem: Environmental > Aquatic > Marine > Epipelagic ... | reverse complement strand
AAAACAAATATGCATTTGCCACTTCGAGATTTTCTGGTGCCATCTTTACGAGTTTCATGGATTCATTGTATTATGTTGAGACCGAAAAGTCAAGAACTTTTTTTACGATGGTGGAGTAGGCCAAATAGCCTCTGAAAGTTCAATTGCTCCAGAAGCAGCAAAAACTTCTATAAAATCTCTTAACTCTTGTCTATACGCTCTCCACTCTAAAACTTTTTCTTCAGGTAAACCGGAGTCAGCAACTTGGGTCCAATCACAAGCATACAGTTTTGCATTTCTCTGTATCCTTATATCTTGTAAAAGTTCGGGCTTATAAAATATCCACATATTACTTTCCCATTTCCAGTAAGAACCCGGTTTAGAATCTCTTTCAACCCACTCACTAGAAGAAAAATTCCAATAGTTTGTTTTACTATACGTTTTTAAATCGAAATCAACAGCAAAATGCTTTGCCAAATAACCGTCGTAAAAAAAATTGTCCCCATACATAGAATCATTTCCCGGCTGAACCCAGTGAGTGATTTCTCCTTCATTGTTAATAAAAGCAACTTGTATCATGATAATATCCTAAAAATTATGTAATCTCTTGCCGAGTGATCTTTGGCGGCCCAGTTAGTATTGAAATTAGACATTGCAGCGGTAACTTGAAAAAAAGAATAAATTGAAGCATTTGTAATTTTGATAGTTTGCGCGGTAGCATCAAAATACGCCCAAGCTCCAGTGACCCTATGGGTGTCTGGTACTCCTTGCCCTTGAGGAGCTAAAGTGAAGGTATAATTAAAACCTGCAAAAGAGTTAACCGAAACATATAAATCATTGAAAGTATAAGACGAATTTGTATAGGTTATTGACGTGTTGCCCGACAAACTTCCAAAAGAAACTATTTCTATGTTTCTTCCTATATTAGAAGAAAATAATAAGTCCGTACCGTTTGCCTTAAAGACTTCAATTCCATAACCAGAAGTTGCTGATGTAATACCGTCTTGAGTCTCTGCATAAACATATTTTACTCCGTTAGCAGCAAGAAAACTTTGTTCGTATGTGCCACTACCACCAAAACGATCATTTGTATCTGTTAAAAATATAGCTCCGGTTTCGCCGTCTTGTGGTCTGCCTAACAAAATCTTGTTCTGTCCAAAAGAAAAAGAAGGATCCACATTATAACCATTAGTGCTGGTTGGGGCGGCGGGCACATAATAATTTGGGTACTCTTCATCTGTATTGAATACCGTTCTTCCACTTGAATTTTTTACTTCTATTCCGTATCCCATATTAAATCCTTAAAACGTAATAATACATAGTGAGACTTTGATTAACTCCAGCATTGCTTTCGGCTGTAGTTATAATTCTGAATTTACCTGAAAGAATACTAACTTCATGAGACACATTAAAATTAAAATAAGGTGTATATATAAGAACTTCCCAAGTTCCGTCATTAGTCATTCCCGTTACGGTAACGTCCGTATTAGTTGTGGAAGGAACGGTGCCCAAGCTAATGGTAGGGGTATTTCCCGCAGTAACTAACCTAGGAACTGAGCTAGATACAATCAAAGTTTTATTCTCGCTAGAATTAGATACTTCGAAGCCGTAACCCGCTCCGCCGCCCACCTCAATAACTAAAATTGCGGAATCTGCACTGTCTCCGTCATTATCCGTAGCTGTCGCTTTATATCTTAGAGTAGTAGGACTAGAGGGGGTAGTAATTGTAGAACTTAGAGTATTACTGTTCGTATTGCTTGTAGGGGAAGGAGTTGTTGTAGGTCCCCCTACTTGTGTCCAAGATATAGAAGAAATAGTTCCATCCGTATCCGATGCTGTAGCAGTTAAAGTTACTTGCGTGCTAATTGCAGGGGTAGTAGAATCAGCTGATACCGAAACAGACGGGGGAGTATTTGCTGTATTACTATCATACGCTATTTGAAAGGTAACTGTAGTATCAGTTAAAGCATCGTCTCCTCCAGAGCCTTCCGGTCTTTTTGCTTGTACGGCATAAGTACCTGTAGTTCCATCTACTAAGCCAACATCTGAAAAAGTAATATTACCGTTGCCTGTCCGAAACCCAAGCAAGGTTGTTTTAGCGCTGTTGTATACGTAGTAAATTGTAGTAGCATCTCCATTAGAAATAGCCACAGTCATATCGGCACTTGAAGCTGTAGGAGTAGTAGGAGTAGCTGTTATTCCTGTAGCAGGAGGAATATAACCCAAAGTAAACGCGGCTCTTGTAAATAAGGGAGAGTCTACAAAAGTTCCGAATCTTTTGGCATATAAAGTTTTGGGAGTTCCTCGTGTAAAAGTAAAATCTGCCACCTCATCTGCGTCATACGTAGAATTATCTTCAGAGATTCTCAAAGTACCCCCCGTACCTCCAGAAGCAGTACACGTAATATCTACAGTGTTTGAAGTTGTTGTAGTATCGTTTGGTATGCTGATACCTGAAGGAACTGTGGGCTGAGTTTCAGTAGTTATAGTAAAGGTATCAGTAGTATTTTCTACAAGAAGAACAACATTTACACTTGAACCATCATAGGATGATCCCGAAGTTCCTCGAACCTGTAAAGTATCATCATTTTCAACGCTTACAATAGTTTGGCTGAAAGCACCACCATTCTTACTAAGTTGACCCGCACTAACCGAAGCGTTAGAGCTTGTTCCAGCATCTAGACCTGCTACTGTTATAGTGTTAGATGAATAAGTAGTATTGATTTCTCTAGGGGCTGGAGCATCTCCTAGATCAAAACTATTTGCTGTTGCTTTTGTTGTCACTCTCCAAGTAGTTGAAACTGAAGGGTCTCCAACACTTACTGCAGCAAACTTTTGGGTGCTGTAATTAGTAGAAGCTACGGCTCTTAGATGTATATATTCATTATTTGAAATACTCTTATCGCTAGTATTATAATCTCCTGCTGTGGTTGAGGGAGTAGCGCTACTGCTTACAGAAAACGGTATACTACTGCCTCCTGCCACAGAAACAGTCACTGACGTCGTAATTCCAGTAACTTGTTCTGTGGCATAATGAACGCTTGCAAGAGCTACTCCAGTAATATTGCTTCCAAAAGTTATAGCATCCGCCTCGGTATCTAGCCTTGCTACAGTAAACGTATCATCCGTAGCATAATAAGTTACACCGTCTCCTCCGGTGGTGGTGTCTCTTAAGGTAAATATTTCATAGGTATCTATTTCACCGGCAGAAAGTCCATGATTAAAAGTAATGGCACCATTCCCGCTTCTAGTAGCTAAGTCTGTAGAACCATTCTCCACTCTTACAGCTACTGTTTCGGTTGCTCTAGCAACACTATTTACAGTTACAGTGGCTTGAGTATCGTCTTGATTAACAACCAAAGCATCACTGTCAAAACCTACACTTTGGTCAGCGGCTAAGAATCCCGGATCATAGTTTGATAAAGTAGCTACGCTTTCTAGTGAATTAACACTTCCTATAGCCTTTACTTGGTAGTCTGCGGTTGATACATTTCTATTCTGAGTGTATGTGGCTTTTCTATTACCATCAAGATTAGCCCAGGCTGTGTAACCTCCTGCTCCATCTCCATCCACATCCGCTCTTCCCTGATAAGAACCAGCGCCAGTAGACGCTCCTGCAGTAACAGTTATCCCAACAGAAGCACTCTCAGCGTCATCATCCTCTACTGTAATCGTAGGAGTTTCTGGGAATCTTCTTAAAGTAAAAGTACTGGTCTCAGTCCAAACATTATTTCCTCCACTAGTTAAACCTCTTTTTACTTGGGTAGCGTAATTTAAGTTATTTCCTGCAGAAGGTAATTCTGACTGTGAAGAATTTAAAGCTATAGCTGCCCCCGTAGAACTATAAGTTAAGGTTGGGGATGCTACGGTAACCGGAGAAGTAGTACCGTAAAGAACTCTATATTCATGGTCAGTATCTTGTGAGCCATGGAATAAGTTAATAACCGTTGTAGAGTAAGAAATATCATCATTACTATTATTAGTTATTGTATAAGCTTTAGGTTCTAAATGGGGGACTGTAAAATTTAAAAAGTTAGCTGTGTTTACTCTGCCATTTTCTCCCGTAGCTTTAGTAAGTATTGCATCAGCGACTCGAGTAAGAGTAGCATTAGTACCGCTTAGTTGATAGTTTGTCCCCCCATCTAAACTAAACTCATGAGTAGCGTCAGTATCAAGGGAGCCCGAAACTGTTACTGAGAAGACTGCTTGGTTTGATTCTGTTCCGGGATCTGCCCCTAAAACAATGGTTGTGGGTGCTCCGGGAGCTCTCTTACTTAAGTATGTGTCTGTATTTACCCAATTATTACTGCCGCCTTTATTTTCCGGTCTTTGTCCTTGTATTGTGTGGGTTAAATTACTGCCTGGAACACTAACATCAGTAACAGTTATATTATTGCCTTTAACAACCGGACCTCCTCTTACTGTACCCCCGGATAGTACTCTGTAGTTTAAATAACTTACCGCAGAACCCGTACCAATAGTATGAGTGGTTTGTGTCGAGTTTGGAAGAACATTTGCGCTCGTGACACTAATAGGATCTAAATAAGTTTCTGGGGTAGGAAAAGAGGCATCTGCAGTTAAAGAGTTAGAGCCAGTAACTCGAACATATATAGTGTCTCCCGCTCTAACTACATCAGGTAAATCTACCCCACTAGCACCATAAGTTTGCGTAGTGCTAGTATAGTTACTATTTAAAGTAACTGTAGTACTGGCTCCTCCTTCTCTACCATTCAATGTTATAGTAAAAGTACCTGTTGCGTCTTCTGTTCCTAAGTCTACAAAAGTCGCTATACTAGAAGCTGGGCTAGGAAATCTACTTTTTGTAAAAGCAGCGCCTACGTCAACATAACTATTACCACCACCACTGGTAGTTCCTCTTTTTACCTGTGGTTGATAGGTTAAACTAACACCCTTAGCTGGACTAAAATAGCCGTCTAAGGTATAATCAATATTAGATCCTGTATAAGGTTCTTCTCCCGCATTTGATCCTCCTACATTAATTTTATAGGTATGGTCTGCATCAGTGTTACTAAAAGTGACAACGAAACTACTAGTACCTGCAGAAATATTTTCAGTATCAGCATTTGTGAGAGTTACTGCTTTTGGATCTAAGTATCTTTTTATGAGTTGTTGGGCATTAATTACAGTACTTACTGCTTCTAAACCGTTAGAACCTACTATTCGACCTTGATAGTCATAAGCTTGGTTTGCTGCTCGAGTTTGATCAGCATAGCTTACTACATTATTAGCATCTTCAATATAACTGCCAAAAGCCGTCCCATCCGCAATTCTTCTAAACCAATAAGTACTTGCTCCGGAGGTATTTGACATAGTAATAGTTGCTGTACAGGTAGGACTTTCTACTGTATCGCTATTATCCCCATAAGATATAGTAGGTGTTTCGGGATATTTTTTTACTGTAGCTGTTCCTGCATCTGTAGGTACATAGGTATTAGCAGGGTTTCCTCCTGCTGTGGTATTTCTAAATGTCTTTAAGTTATATGTTGTACTTCCTCCCGCAGGTACACCCGCAGTTGTGGCAATGTTGTTATAATCGGTAAGTCCGGTCTGTGCTGCGCTACGAGCTGTAGTTCCTTGGAAAATAATTACTGTATGATTTGCTTGAGCGGCAGTGAAGCTGAAAACAGGAACCCCTGAACTAAAGGCCTGATCGCCTGGTATAACATCAAAAGAATATCCGGTAGTTACAGGATCTAAATAAGTAGCGGTAGTAGTGAAAGAGGCATCTGCAAGTAAACCGTTTTCTCCGGTATTTCTACAATAAACTGCTGTACCGTCTCTATCAATATTTAAGTTGCTTCCACTCGCCACTGCTCCTGTAGTATAGTTCGCATTTAAGCTTACTGTACTTGAATTTGCTCCTGTAGTCCCGTTTACATCAATCTTAAAAGAAGCAGTAGTATTTGATTCTGTCCCATTATCTGTTATAGAAATTCCAGTTGGAGTTTGTGGGAATTGTCCTTTTGTAAACTCTGGCCCCGAATCATTCCAAGCACCGGAACCTCCGCTTGTAGTTCCCCTGTTAACTTGAACCTGATAATTCATATCAGTACCAGCAGCGGGAAATTCCGCGCCGCTAAGAGTTATATTATCCCCTGTTGTTTGTCCTCCACTGGTACCTGGTGTTCCCGTACCATACAGCACTCGATAAGAGTGATCAGTGTCTTCATTTGTAATACTTACAATAAAACTACTAGTTCCATACACATAATCTTCAGTATCATTATTTCCTATCGTGAAAGCTTTTGGATCTAAGTATCTTTTTATGAGTTGTTGAGCATTAATTACAGTACTTACTGCTTCTAAACCGTTAGAACCTATTATTCGACCTTGATAGTCATAAGCTTGGTTTGCTGCTCGAGTTTGATCAGCATAGCTTACTACATTATTAGCATCTTCAATATAACTGCCAAAAGCCGTCCCATCCGCAATTCTTCTAAACCAATAAGTACTTACTCCATCGGTATTTGACATAGTAATAGTTGCTGTACAGGTAGGACTTTCTACTGTATCGCTATTATCCCCATAAGATATAGTAGGTGTTTGTGGATATCTGTATCTTACAAAAGGACCTGCCCCAAACCATATATAGTTTCCGTCACCACCTGATGTAGTACCACGAGCTACTCGCATTCTGTACTGCATCTGACCACCAGCCGGTACCATTTCACCACCACTAACGGTTATATCACCATTAGTTGTTCTGCTACCTGCGTCGGTTGTAGGGCTATTTGTACCGTATAAAAGCTGATAAGTATGATCTGTATCTGCTCCTGCTATAGTACAAACAAAGGAGGTTTTGGAGTAAGGAAAATTTACTACGCCTGAATCTCCATCAACAGTAAAAGTAAAGGCCTTAGGATTTAAATAATCTACAAACTTTTCGAAAGAAGCGCTACCGCCCCTAACCAAACTAACACTACCAGCATCATACCTATTTGCCCAATAATATTTTGTAGTACCACGAGGATGAGAAAACTGATTCGAAGTTTGCCAGTTTCCTGCAGCAGGAAGTGAGTTAGTATCACTTTGAGCATAGTAAAGACCTGTACCTCCCTCCCCATCATCAGAAAGACTTACAGTGACCGTTTCATTTGCAGCTTCAATATTACTTACATTTACAGCGTCAATTACAGGGGCTAAAGCATCTACGGTGTTCATCGTGAAGAAAGTATCGGGAACACCGGTTGATGCAAACTTTATTTTAACTGTAGTATTTATTGCACTATATTTCGACCTTAATTGAATCTCATCGTCGTTACTTATATTCGATAGAGGACTACCCGTACTGGTGTTTATGGTTATCCAGGGCGAAGAATTAAACTTATACTGAGCATCTACTGTTCCACCACCGTCTCCAGTAATTGCAACAGTAAGAAATGCAGTGGTAGTCGCTCCAGTATCCATTCCGGATATGGTAACTAAATCACTTGTTGCGTAAGTATTTAGAGGTGTTTCATTTGCTGTGGTGCCCCAATCAGGAGTATCTGGAATTGAATCACCAACAACACCGTCATCTACATTAATAAAAGTAGTGTTGTTATTTAATAAAGCGCCAGACCAATACCATTTACTGCCCCAACTTGATGCCCCAACAAAGGAAGCAGCAGTTCTAGTTCTATTAAAACTGCCTATATCAATATTATCCCAACTACTGTCTGATAGGCGTTGATCGCCGCCCCCACCAGCTTTACCCCCAAAGTAAGTAAAAGAATTACCACTAACTGTGCGTTCATAAGCTAAAGTTAGTCCGCCTGTCCAGTTAGAATTAATAGTAGAAATATTAGTATCATCAGCACTACCTATAGTAGTAGCCCCAGTTAGCAGTCCCCCGGTGTCGTCAATAAAACCAGACCACGAAGTAGTATTACCTTGACTAGTTATGCTATTATTGCCGGCAGTAACAGTTGTGTCGAATAAAGTAGCCATTAGAAGTTACTGGGTAATCCTATAGACCTATTATTATTAGGGTTTTGCTCTTCAATAGATTTTGCTATACCTTCTATAATAGGCATCCATTCTCCTTGTTCTGATAAAGTTTCTATAATCCATGCTTTCAAGTCTTCTTCTGTAATATCATCAAAAGCTATAAACTCTTCCGAGCTAACATTATCTAAATTTATGTAGGTGGTTCCATAAGACCAGCCTTTATGCCCATCATATTCTCCACTTACTCTCCAACAAATAAGAGTAATAACTTTATCTATTCCTTGGTATGTATCTATATAATCTACATAAGGTATTTCTATTTGTAGGGGGAAACTATTCATTAGTTATGTGTATCCTTTTAAAGTCAAATAATTTTTTTATATCAGAATAATCCGCTCTTTGCCCTATTAAATTTGGTATAATAGCATAAGCGTTTTTTGTTTTATGTGTTACTCCATAGACTACATCTACGGCTAAGGAGTGGGAATTTATACAATCATACATAGTGTCTTTAAAAATAATAGCGTGTCCCCCGGTACAGCCATGAGATTTCCATATATTATTTTTTATTTGAGTGAAGTTTGGTTCTGTGAAGTCTAAGCCTCCTGTAGACCACCAATGCTTTTCTAATAATAATCCCAAGTATATCATGTCCCAATCTTCTGGTATGTCTTTTAAAGCTTTAGTAAGTCGAGTATTAAAGTTAGGCTCAAAACACAAGTCATCTTCTAGCAATAGAAAATTCTTATATCCTCGCTCTTTGGCGATTTCGAAACATTTTTTATGACTTAAAGAACACCCATACTCAAATCTACTTAAAGGCTGTGCTTCTTTATAATCAAGATTATTTCCGTCTACAGCGTTTACTCTTTCTACTTGCATGTTTAACCGCTTAAACTTATTAAGCATAAGCTGCCATCTATCTGATCTTCTCTCTAAATTTATACAAAAAGTATGTTCAATAATCATTAAGCCTATCCTGTGCCTTAGAAAAATCCATAAAACAATTTGCAATATTTGAAGTGCCGGGTCTTTGAATAGCTAGAGGAGGATGAATTAAATAACAATTTAATATTTCCTGAGCTTTAATATACTCCAAGTCTATATCCAAGTTACAGCCTATAGTTTCTATTAATTTTACGTATGCTGTATCTCTAATAATTATTGCATGATTAGCTCTTACGTTTTTGCACTTAAAAACTCTAGAGTTTATTCTTGTAGGTAGTTCTTCTGCCTCATTTAAATTACCTCCCAAGTATATCATGTCCCAATCTTCTGGTATGTCTAAATCTTCTAAATCTTTTATAGACAGTAATTTAGCATCATCTTCTAAAATTAAACAACTTTCTAACTTTAAATGCTGTGCATACTTTAAGATAAAAAAATGGCTAAGTAAACACCCAAGCTCTCCAGAAGGGAGTGCTCCAGTGCTGGAACTTATAACTCCACCTACTTTTTCAAAAGCTATGCCAAGTTTATTTAATTGTCTAGATAAAAGATAGTACCTGTCTTGTCTGGAAGGCAGATTTATCATAAAAACTTGTTTTATATCTGATAAAAGCATTTACAAAATATTATACTAACATAGAACAAAAATGTCAAGATATTTTTTTCAGAAGGTATAGCGAACTTCAGTTTCAACCTTAGTCTTCGCAGAGCCAGTGTCTTTAGTCTCTAGTTTTCCTTTGACGGTTACACCATCGAACTTGAACTTGTATCCGGCTTCATAACTATGGCCCTTCGTCATGGGCCCAATTTCAAAATAAAAATTATTCTTTGCCTTATACCCGAGACGTAAGTGATTAGTAGTCTTTGTATGGCTCCACTCTTTCAGCTCGTACTCATTCTTGTACTCAACATAAGGTGCAGCTTTAATGTCTAAACTTAAAAACATAAACACCGATCCTATAAATACGAGGGCCACAAGTGTTTCTTTCCAATTCTTCTTCATGTTATATTCTCCAGAGGCTTTGTGAACTTTTTTCACGGGGATATTATAACATAGTTTTGTTAAGGTTTTATAAAGATTTGTTTAAGAATTAAAAAAGGGGCCGAAGCCCCTTTGTCATTAGAAACGATAGGATAGTTTCGCTTGATAATGTCGCGGCAGTTCTGGTAGAACAACCGTAGTACCAAATAGGTCTGGGAAGTTTGCTCGGAAGTAACGCTCATCTGTAACGTTCTTCGCTGCAACAATGACAGACCAGTCTTCGGCGTCATAGCTCATGCTAAGATTGACCAAGGTGTATGCTGGAAGAGTAACTGCGAAAGATTGACCGGATGCAACCGCGTCTACATCAACTACGCTACCGCTGACAGCAAAGCCGTCACCAAAGTCGTAGGTGCCTGTTACAGACATGATGGTTTCTGGCATACCAGCTCGAACGCCTTTCGAAGGACCAACATCAATCAAACCACCAACTTGACCGCCCCACAATAGAGTTGGGTCAATTAAAGGCAAATCCGCTTGACCTAGAAACGAGAACTCATTCCCCGCCGCGATAGTTGCCAACATCAGTGCTTGCATGTTGCTATAGCCCATCGTCATCAAGAACTTGTCCGTTACAGCCCAACGCAACTCAAACTCTGTACCATCTGTTTTCACAGCCTGGTTTACAGTGATTGACTGTGCATTGAAGTCTGTGCGCTCCATTTCATAGGAAGACAACGCGAAGTAGAGACGATCGTCTAGAAGACTTCCTTTCACACCGTATTCCATCAACTCTGACGAACCGAAGGCATTGCCAGTAAATACGTTACCAACTTGTACTTCCGCTCCCTGACCCGCAATGACAGTGCTCTGCTCTGACATTGTTACATAAGGTACGAGACCGATTGGAGTCGACCAGCTTAGGGAACCTGACCACGATACACCACTAGGCTCGTCTGAAGCAGTATTTACCGCAACATCAACGCCACCCTCTGAAGATGTAAATGCTGAGTCTGACTGCGTGAAGCCTTCAGGTGTCGTACTTGTCATATCAATTACGTCATAACGTGCACCGAGAAGAAGCGAAAGCCCCGAAGCATGTGCAAAGTCTACCATTACCCCGAAACCTAGGTCAGTATAATCCCCAACATAATATTCGCTATAGTCACTACCACTTCGAGTTGCGAGTAGTCTTCGATCCAGAGCCGTTGAAGGCCCCGTCAAGTCACGTCGGCTAAAGTATTCGTTATAGTAGTCATCACCATGAGTAAACTCAGTTCGTCGAATCGAAGGAGAAATCTGTACTGAAGTCGTCATTGATGACCCGTCAAACACACCCGACAGAATTAACTGATCTTCAATGACCGATGCGTCATGAAACTGAGAGAAGCCATAAGCGTTCTCATTCAGGTTCTCATAGCTTTCGTAGAATAACTTATTCGTCAAAGTCCAAGAACCAAGAGCAACATCAACGTCGAAGTACAGAGTTGCCACTTTATTCTCTAGGGTATCATCCGCAGCGATAAGTGTTGAAGACATTGGCAGAATTGCAGTTCCAACGTTCTCTAAGGCCATATTCGAAGAAGTGTAGTCATAACCGAACGAAGCGTCTGACAGAGTAGCGAGATCCATCTCTTGTTGCCCAAAGAAGGCATAGAGAGCAAAAGGATTGATATTGCCTGCATAGTACTCATCGTGAGAGATAAAGCCGTCTCCAGATGTATCGAGTGAAGTAGGAGTACCGGTGATATAAGTACCTGTATCAATGAGGTCTTGAGTCAAACGGTTCCAGCCAGCGTTTTGGCTACCCTGATAGTCGTGAAGCATACCACCGAACTGAAGTCGAACATTGTCGCTAAAATCCATATCGAATGATGCTTGAACGAGTGATTGATTGACGCCAGGTGCATTTGTGTAGAAGCTACCAGAATGTTCAACTTCTCCATAGAGGTAGTAGCCAGTAGGCTTTCCACTGATTGCTGCGGGGCCACCAACTTCGGCAGTAAGAACATTACGATCCCAGCTTCCACCAGAGTAGGAAATCTCTCCGATGCGCTCGGGAATGTAAGAACCTGTCTCTTCGATACGGGCGGACTTGGGATTGAAGTTGAGGTAACCACCAATCTTACTAGGACCCATGATAGGTGACGCGGGTCCACGAACGATGTCTACTCGGTCAGAGGCTCCAATCGGGGTAGGATAGTTGCCGGGGTTATCGAGGCGTCGAATACCTCGAAAGTATGTCTCACCTGCAGTACCGCGTACATCAAGTGAGCCTGCGACACCGAAGAACGATTGTGTGAAGGTTCCAGGTGCTAGAACAACGAGTTCGTCGATATCCTGCATATTGAAACGGTCCATCATTTCTTCGGAGATTGTAGAAGCGCTTCGGGGTGTATCTAGAATAGACTTCTCGAAGCCGAAGACGGATTCTACGCGTTCGCCGGGAAGTGACCCGAGATCTCCTTTGACGACGATTTCTTCCATATCGGTTAAAGCATGAACCTCCAGTATGGCGAACGATGATAGTAGCAATAGCGGGATTGCCTTTCTTAACATAGTAACTCCTTTAGTTTTCTTTTGTGGGTTTATGTGGGATTTATGTGGATTTGAAAAAATTCATCTTTTCTCAAGAATGTTATTATAATTGAATTAATTAAAAATGTCAAGAAGTATTTTTAGTCGTGTTGAGCCGCTTTAAATATACAGCCTATTATAGCACCTTTTTGGCTTGTGAAATTCTTAAAGTTGTACGTGAAGGGGGGCCTGCGCGCTACCATTATCACTGAGTCTTATAACCGCCCCCGCCTACTATCATTCACAATGATGTAGCAAAAAGTTGGCACGGTCTATGCATAGAGGGCGCGCACCACAATGGTGCAACGCTGCACCACTATAGGGCGCGCGTAACCTATTGATATTGTTAGAGTTTTTCTAAATTACTATCACATTGATTGTAACCGTGCTCTATTGTGGTGCACAGGCAGCCTAAAATAAGGCTCTATCCTGGGCAGGCGCGCGTAACCTATTGATTTATAAGGGAAAGAAAAAGTTGGCATGACTCCTGCATATATATAGGTAGACAAGAAAAAAAGAAGGATAAAAAGCATGACAAAATACACACTCTGGAGTGAGGTGCAACGCGCGGATTTCTTGCCAGAAGACGGCAAGAGCTATCGCAAGATCGGGCAATATGTTGTTGCCTGTTCGTTCGATGCTATCGATGCGGCCGCGGCCGCTGGCTACAATGTCAAGGCAGGCGATAAAATATCGCTGGCTAACGGCTTCGAGATTTCGCTATGAATCAGAACTATGCGGATCAATGTGTTTATGATGCTGTAGCATTTTATGCTGCGGATGAAACGGCAACGGATGAAATGATTTCTGCCAAGGCCCAAGAGCTTTTTGAAATGGAGCGCCCAGAATATGATGCATGATCTAATCGTTCGCTTCATGCTCGCACTTTTTGGCACGATAATTGCCTTAGCAATTATCATGCCACTTGCAGGGTTACTCCTGCTTAACCTTATACCTTAAGCGCATATCGTTATGCTATTTCGGTATATAAAAAGACTGGACAATTACAGGATACCCCTGTAAAATCCTACCCATGCAATCAAGCATTAACAACAAAAGGAAAGACATTATGTCAAACTATACTCCGGTTATCCTCGCAGAAATGCAATCGCAAGATTCTTTCGATTATGATTCTGCCTCTGCTTTCGCTTCGGCTCACGGCCTCAGCGTTCGCTCGGTTATATCCAAGGTCAAGCACCTCGGTATTTCCTATACGCCAAAGGCTAAGGTTGTCTCAACTGCTGGCCCGCGTATCACTAAAGCTGATTTGGTTGACGCTATCGCCCGCGCTATGGCGCTCGATGTTGATTCGATTCGCGGCCTTGATAAAGCTGATGCGAAGGCGCTTCGCACTTTGCTGGAACACATCGCATGAAGGTTGCGGCCTTCAGCGGTTGGATTGGCGCGGCTTGTATGAGCTGCGCCCCATTCATCATAGACATGCCAGCGGGTAAGGCGCTGGCAATTGTAGGGCTTGGACTCTTAACGATACAGGCCATTTGCAACCGGACAATAAATCTGGTATGCTTAAACCTCATTTCAATATTAGGATTTTCTTATGCACTTTATATTTGATTTAGATGAAACGGTTATCGACTCAAGCCACCGGCAAGGTGAAACGCTTGACGAATGGATAGCCTTAAACACTCGGGACAATATCCTAAAAGATACGCTTTTACCTCTGGCCGACCAGATGAAAGCGGCCTATCACAACGGGGACGTTGTGACGGTTTGCACTAGCAGGGTATTATCTGCCCACGATTTCGAGAGCTTCCGATTACTCGGTTTGCGCTTCGATAACCTACTGGCTCGCACTTTGCTCGATGGCAATGAAAACCCAGGATCTCTAAAATTGAGATTGTTGCAAGGCATGGCGAAACGTCAAAATATATCATGGCGGCAATTTTGCCGAAATGCTATAATGTTCGACGACAACGCCGACGTTAAAGAAACTCTAAACAGAAACGGACTCAAATGCTTTTGTCCGATAAACTACAATTCACGCAATAAAAAGGCCGCTTAATTATGAAACACTATTATCTTATTGTTGACACGGAAACGACCCGCCGAAATACGGTTGCCGATTTTGGCGCTGTTTTGGTCACTCGCAAGGGCGAAATTGTCGAGCAATTCGGCGCGATGGTTTTGGGCGAATTCGGCAAAAAGCCGTTATTCTTTGACCCTTCCGCCTCTGATTCGGCTTTTTGGTCAGAGCAATCTGCCAAGCGCCGCGCTAAGGCTTACGATGCAATGCTAGAATCTGGTCAGCGCTCAATATCCTCACCGGCGCTTATCAATCTCTGGCTGGCTGGCATCAACGCACGATATACGCCCGTTTTGACGGCTTACAATATCGCTTTCGATTTTGGCAAATGCTCGAATACCGGCATCAATCTAGGGATTTTTTCTCAGCGTTTTTGTCTCATGAAAGCGGCAAAAAAGCACATTGGCACATTAGCGGAATATCACGATTTTTGCCATGATAATCGCTTTTTGACTCCTGCATTGCGACAGCCTAGCATGACCGCCGACACGATGGCGAAATTCATTCTTGGCTGGGAATTGCAAGACGAACCGCACACTGCATTGGAAGATGCGCGGGATTATGAAAACCCGATTCTGCAACGACTGCTGCAAGACTTGACCCGCGCGAAATTATTGGAGGCTGGCAAATGAAAACGAAAATTTTAGCGCTTGCATTTAAAGCATATATTGCCTATTCCATTACCGCCGACTTTCTGCTAATATGTGGCATTATCTACTTAATTATAGGAGCTTAACAATAATGAATCAGATTGAGACTTTACAGGCTGAGTTAAATGAGATTGTCGAAGGGCTAACGGGACCGGTTGCGGTCCTGTTAGAAGGGCGCGACACTGCCGGAAAATCTAGCACGATCCGCGAGGCTACGCATTATCTGCCCATGAATCGGTTTTCTGTCCATTTGAGCAAAAAGCCTAGCAAGCGCACCATGAAAAATTGGCTTTCTTATTGGGCGCATAAAATGCCACGCGGGAATCAGATCGTTTTTTATGATCGTTCATGGTATAGCCGCGCGATGGTTCAGCGCTTGAATGGCTGGTGCTCACCTAAGCAATACGACAATTTTATCAAATCGCACAAAATCTGGGAACGTGACCAGAATGTCACCATGATAAAAATGTGGTTATCGATTACTGAAGATGAACAGCACCGGCGAATTGAAAAGCGGAAAAAATCGCCCTTGACATACTGGAAATTTTCGCCCAATGATGAACGCGCGCTTTCCTATTATGATGAGATGACCACGCTTAAAAATGCTTGTATCGATGACGATTGGATCCATGTTGATTACAATAATAAAAAAGCTGGTATTGAGAATTTTTTGCGGGAATTAATATTTGCATTAGGAGAAAAATAATGAAAACTACGCTTGACGTTAGAAGACTGGCAACCGACCGAGAAATGAAAATTGTACGGGATGCCCTTACAATAAAAAGAGAGACAGCCAGAAAAACTTATTTTGAGAATTTCGTCGTAATATCATTCTGCACATTTTGCCTCGCGGCGCTCGCGGCTTATATCAAATGCGGATGAGAATCATTCGCATTTGGCCCCATGTTTCACGTGAAACATCCGGAGACCGTCAAAATTTTGACACGTCAATGGTTTCACGTGAAACATTACAAAAACGCCCTAAGTCCTTGTTTTTACAGGGATTTTTGGCGCGGGGGCGCCAGTAGTAGAGTGACGAAGCGAAACCACGCGGCGCAGAAACGATAAAAAACGTGTGTGCGAGAATGAGTAGTCTCTCACAGGCTTGGGCTAATTTATATTGACTTTTTCGGCGCGGGGGCGCCAGTAGTAGAGTGACGATACGAAACCATGCGGCGCAGAAGCGATAGAAAACATGTGTGCGAGAATCAGTAGTCTCTCATAGGCTTGGGCTGATTTCTCTTGACTTTTTTGGCGCGGGCGCGCCCATTATAGTGCCAAAGCGATGGCATGTCAAGAGTTTTTTAGGGTTATCACATAAATAAATCAATGCGGTAGTCTCTCACAGCGCCAAAGTGTCAAAGTGATAAAGCGATAGCGCAGGCTGCGCCGATTATAGTGCCAAAGTGATGGCATGTCAAGTCTTTTTTACCTCCTCCATGTGAAAAACTTTCTTTGGTCTTCCACCAAGAAAGTTGTTGACATCCCAGCCACGGGCCCGTATAATTACCCCATCAAGACAAGAAAACAAACACAAAAAGGAAAAAATTATATGACAGCTTACACCGACAAGATGGTACTCGACATGACTTCCACTGGCTCTTTTACTTATGAGACCGCTTCGGCTTTCGCCGACCTGCACGGCCTCTCTGTACGCAGTGTGATTTCGAAAGTTAAAAACCTTGGCCTGCCTTACACGCCCAAAGAAGTTGTAAAGTCAACGTCCGGGCCTCGCATTACCAAGGCGGACATTGTGCGACTCATCGCAGACGCTTCAGGTGCAGACCCAGAAGCCCTGGCGGGGTTGGACAAAGCCGATGCAGGCTCACTCCGAGCGCTGCTCGCAGCTCTCCCGAGCTAATCCGAGTTATAAGCCGAGAAGCCCCGCTTAGGGGCTTTTTTGTGACAAATTTTCGGTAATTAGAGGAAAATTTTACTTGATTTTTGCAGCTTGCGAGCCCGCCCCGGATAAAATTTGTGTAAATTTACTGTAGTCCGGGCAAAAAATAGTTTGACATATTTAACTCTACCCCGTATAATATGTCCATACAAAAAAGGGAAAGACCAAATGATTATTCACATTATTTTAGATCCAGAGCAACTGGAAGTAGTATTTATGACGCCTTCGAACGTAGCGTTCAACAAAGTCATCGCTGGTTTAAGAGATGAAATGATT
>Ga0206124_10001662_pt1 | contig 17321 bp, 20 predicted proteins | sample Helgoland_Spring_3_FD_148671 | JGI IMG/M metagenome (GOLD analysis project Ga0206124, IMG submission 148671) | Pelagic subsurface seawater microbial communities from Kabeltonne, Helgoland, North Sea - Helgoland_Spring_Bloom_20160321_2 | ecosystem: Environmental > Aquatic > Marine > Epipelagic ... | reverse complement strand
GGGGCGGCATTAGTAGTAATCTCATTCGCGATAAGCTATCCATTATATAGGAAGCTTAGAAAGAATTATATTTTCTACCTATAGTCTTTGTAGGAAAGACTAAACTTAGATGTTGTAATTCTTTTGGAAATAGTGTAATTAATTTGTCCTATCCTTTTTTAGGGGATGTAGCTCAGTTGGTAGAGCATCTGTCTTGCACACAGAAGGTCAGCGGTTCGATTCCGCTCATCTCCACCATTTCTAAATTTTATAGGAGTTTTGACAGCATTTTGATGTTGTTAATGCATCAGCAAAAGTCTGATGAGGATTAGTCTCAAAATTTGTCTTTCTTCATGCTCTATTCTTCAAAAAAATATTTTGCTTAATCCTAGCATTCTCAATGCTTTGTGCTGGGTTCTGCATACTTTGTGGAATCTCTTATTGCCATTTAAAAGTGAATTTTCTCGGGTTAATCTTTGAAGTTTTTAAAATAATAGATCCTATATAGTTTTATATTCTTTTGTGGCTTCTGTCCTAAAGCTAATGTATATTAATATGTGCTATTTTTTACATAAAACCAAAGATTTCTGAATCTGAGAGCGGAGGGCACAGCTGGTTTTATAGAAAGATTTTATACGCAGAGTGAAATAGATTATCTTCACAAAAGAGAACGCTATATTCAGGCTGTAGTTTTTTATATATTTAAGTGCAATAGGTTTTTATGTCTGACCCTCTAATTATTTTCGGTAGTAGCAGAGATAAAGGCGATACCTTTGATGCTATACAAATGGTTCTAAACGGTAGAGATATTCCGATAATAAATCTGAATGATTTAGAAATATCCCAATATGATTACGATTATGAAAATGAGTCTGATGATTTCTTGCCTCTTGCTCATAAAATGTTAGCTGCAGATACTATAATATTGGTATAGTATGAGCGCTATAATGAAAATTTTTGTAGACCGTATAACAGACCTAACTTCTCATAGGAAGGAGTTAGGTAGGAGGCTAAAAGGAAAAGATGTATTCTTGATAACTGCATCTGGCAATAGGAATGGAGAAGAAGAGTTTGAATCCGTATTTTCTAAAACTTTCAAATATCTGGATATGAGCTATAAAGGTTGTTTCTTTTACTGCTCTGAAAAAAACGAAAAATCGAAGAATGCTGAAGGTGCAGAAAAAATAGAAAATAAAATTTTTAAAGGTTAGAAAAATGGAAGTACTAAATCTATTCGCGCAAAATCTTATATCCCCATCTACTTTGTTTTTTGCTTTGGGAATTTTTGCAGGATTTTTGAAATCTGACTTAGATGTTCCTGAGCAGATTAGTCATTATTTATCTATTTACTTGATGATGGCAATAGGTTTCAAAGGTGGAGTTGCTATAGCAGAAACTGCTAATATTAGTAACGAAGTCATTTTTACAATTATTGCTGGTATATCCTTTAGCTTTCTTCAGCCTTTTTTAGGGTATTGGATTTTGAAATGTACAACAAAGCTAGATAGTCCTACATCTGCAGCAGTTGCAGCACATTATGGTTCAATTAGCATGGTGACATTTGTTACTGCTACGAGTTTTTTGCAGCTAAATGAAGTGGTATATGCTGGGTATATTGTTGCGGTTCTGGCTCTCATGGAGGCTCCAGCTATTCTTTCAGGTTTGTTCATTGCTCATAGGGTTTCTCCCAAGACAATAGAATCTACAGAGAAAGCTACTCCCAAGCTTTCTAGGGAGATATTTACAAATGGTGCTATATTGCTGCTTCTGGGTTCTTTCTTAGTGGGTTGGGCAACAGGTACAGAAGGTTATAAAAAAATGGAAGGTTTTTTAGGCGACCCTTTCCAAGGTGTCTTGGCTTTGTTTCTTCTTGATATGGGGCTATTGGTTTCAAAGCAATTCCAGCATATGAAAGAGTTTAGATGGAATTTAATTTTATTCGGTTTGTACATGCCCATAATAGGAGCTTTGATAGGTTTAGGGATTAGTGTTTGGATCGGATTGGACAAAGGAACAGGAATGTTGTTCACAGTGCTTTGTGCAAGTTCATCTTATATAGCAGTTCCTGCTGCGATGCGCTTGGCTTTGCCTCAAGCAAAAGCTGCAATATACATACCAATGTCTTTGGCAATTACATTTCCATTTAATATATTGTTAGGGATACCAGTCTATTTTACAGTTGTATCTAAGATTCTTGGGTAGATTGTAAAGTAACTGTGAGACTGAGGATTTTTTTTCTGATTTCTTGGTCTTGTATTTTTGTGTAGTTGTTCACTAGATTTGTAATTTCGTGGTCAGATACATTTTTAATATGTTTGAAGTCTTCAAGATTCTCTTTCATCTCATTAGGTTGTTCATTCAGATCTTCAAAGAATATACCTACTGGAACTCCTAAGAATTTAGATATGATAAACAAAGAGCTTGAAGGTATCCTATTTTGACCTTTCTCATATTTTTGTATTTGTTGAAATGAAACATCTAGTAAAGTAGCTAAAGCTTTGGTTGTAACCCCATTCTTTAATCTGTTTTTTTTAATATTTTGTCCTATCTGAGAATCTAGGTGATGTGGCGAGGCTTTCATGTAAATCATGTATACTTAAAGCTGTTTCGTGGCAAGAATGCAACTAAAATGGATAACAAAAGGAATGTAAGAATATTGTTACCATATAAACTATATGCAGTTAGATCAAGGTTTTTTTTTGGTAAAAAACTCTCTAAATACCCCTCTTTATTAAGAGGCAGTTTTTCGATTATGCGGCCTTGTGGACCAAGGATTGCAGAGATCCCGGTATTTGCAACTCTGACCATAGGCAGCCCATTTTCTATAGCTCGGAATTGTGCCATTTCTAGATGCTGAAATGGGCCAGAAGAATCTCTATACCAGGCATCATTAATAATATTCAGCAAAAAATCGGGTCTCTTAGTTTTTTCTAGAATTTCACTAGGGAAGAAAGCTTCGTAGCATATTAATGTTCTGAAAGAAGGTCCATTGATGGATGAGATAATATTCTGCTCTGCTGCACCTTTTGAGAAATCCATTAGGCCGTGTGTGAGTTTATGTATTCCAGGAATAATATCTTTAAAAGGGATGTATTCCCCAAAGGGAACAAGGTGCTTTTTATCATAGCTTGCTTTTAAAACCCCATTGCTATTAATAGCCAATAAAGAAACATATATCTTGTTGAGAGATGATTTATAATTTATTGCGCCTGTTAACAAAAAACTATTCGGTGGGATTATTGGCGTAAGTAGATCTTTCACCTTTGGATCCTCTATAGAGAATGTTAGGGCAGATTCTGGCCAGATTATGTAAGTAGGATTCGTTTTAGATTTAGAAAGAGATATTAGTTTTTGTAGATTTGCGTATCTATGATTTTTATTCCATTTCAGGTCCTGTTTAATATTAGGTTGTACAATTCTAATCTTTTGAGGATGGAAAGTTGTTTTGTTAGTTTCTAATTTCCAAACACCATAGGTGAAATTAGAGATAGATAGGAATATGCATACAAAAGCATAAGTAAAGAAGACCTTTCTGTTTGTTCGTGCCAATAGTAAGAAGGGGGAGGTTGATACTAATAATATCAACATACTTAAGCCAAAAACTCCAAATAAAGAAGCAGATTGTACCATAGGCAACCAGGCACCTAAGCTATAGCCAAGTGCAAGCCAAGGAAATCCTGTGAATAGACTAGTCCTTAATATTTCTATCAACACCCACGATGAAGTGAAGCATAGAATTAAGCGCAATGGGTCTTTTCGGATTGGGTGCGCAACTAGGGCAGTGATACCAATGTAAATGGCAAGGGTGGCAGGTATTAATGTGACTGCAAATGGCACTAACCAACCAAATAGATTTTCATCTACTAATAAAGCATATGATATCCAATATAAACCATGTAGAAAAAACCCGAACCCAAAGCTCCAACCTATAAAAAAGGTTTGCTTATATGATTCAGATTTAGAGATTAAAAATAGTAAAGCTGGGAAGGAAACGAATAATGCTAATATAAAATATGTAGGAGTGAATGCAAATGCTGCAAATGCTCCTAGTGAAGAAGGGATAAGAAATTTTTTTAAATTATTCATATGGGTTTTTTACACCAAGTTTTTTTAATATTTTTATTTCCAGCTCTTCCATTTTTTTCTGCTCAGGATCTGTTTCATGGTCGTATCCTATTAAGTGGCCTGTGTAATAAAAGGTGGAAAAAGTGATCATAAAAATTCTTGGAATGTTCAGATGATTCTTTTTTTATGGTATCCAGCGAAATAAAGATATCCCCGAGATTTACAATTTTGTCAGATGTCATACCATCTACAGGGAAAGACAGAGTATTAGTTGGCTTGCTATTACCTCTGTATTTTTTATTGTATTCTTTGATGTCTAAGTCGTCTGTTAAGACTAAAGAGCATTCAATCTCTTGATTTTTTTCCCCTAAAGATAACTCCTCAAATGCAACTTGAAAAACCTGGTTAACGCTCTCTTGGTTAATAAGGCGGTATTCGTTCCATCTTTTTTCTTTATATAAAATATCTACTTCAATCATTATTGTTAATCCTTTTTTAAGCTTAGCGGCATAAAATAAAAAGTACTTATCGAGGTGTTTTATGACTATCAGTATAATAATAGGAGTTGTTATAAAAATAATTCTCATACTTTTGGTTCCAAATAAGAAAGTAGCTAAGATGCCAATTAAATCGGCAAAGGGTAGAGCAGCTCAGAGTTCTGTAGAGAAAAATAATAATGTTATAGATACAAAAAATCTGAAGATGATGTCTTATGAAGAAGCATTAAAGGCATCAAAGGCATTTTTATACAATATTGCACGTGCTGTTATACGGAAATTTACACCTGGTGCTCAACAAGAGCTCCTAGATGCAGGGCGCAATCTTAGCAAAGCTGGTATGAAATACATACATGTAGTTGATATATTTGCGCTTTCCGTAGAAAAGAGCAGAGGAAAGAGCGCTCCCTCAACTCCTGCGCAGGATAAAGGGAAGGCAAAAGGTGTTGCAAAATAGCTTCTTTATTGACAATCATTGCATGAACCAATACCATTAAAGATAGGGTAATAATTATGTATTTGTATGAAACAAGCTACACTTCAATATTTTATTAAATTTTTTGGTTTTGGTGCTTCTTTGGCACTTTACTTATGTCTTTTTGACCCTTCATTTAGGAGTTTTGCTGAGATCACAAAGCACCTTTTAAAAATGAATCTCAAAGATGTGCATTTACTTAACTCTGCAATGTGGATCTTAGGTTTCTGGGGCATTATGTCTTACTTAAATAGCAGTAAGAGAACTTATAGGGCTGCAGCATGGATTCTTTTGATTTCTGCGACATTTGTGAACTTAATCTATGTTCAGGTTACTGGGAATTCGATAACTTTGAATGGGTCAACAAAAATTGTGATAATGTTTAAAAATGTTCTGTCTATCAATTCTTCGGTATTAGTCCAATTCATTTTAGCTACAGCAATATTTATTGGTATTGCGATGTTTATTAAGCCTTTGGAAATAAATAGTGGAGGATGGTTACCATTAACCTTAGCTGGTGTAGTTGTCTTCTGTATTGTGACAGCAAAAGGCAGTGCTACTTTACCGCTACAAGCTGTTTATATAGTACCTGCGGCTTTGGTATATAAGTATATATTGTTGGGAATTAAATTCTTGAAAGGGGATATGTCTTCAGTAAAAGCAATTAAAAAAGCCTTGCCTCTAAAAGGATAGGTTTAGACGGTATTGATACAAGAAACTAATTGTCCGAAATCTAGTATTAAAGGGAAGCATTCTGTTGAGATTTTTAAAGAGGAATTGATCGCGGTGTTCACTATATTTTCAAACCCGTCGATGATTCCTTTCTCCTTAAGAATTTTGAAGAGCCTGTATGTAATGATTAGTGCAGGGATGGAAATTAAGAAATAGATATTCTTGAAGATCCCCAGGACAAATTGGAACATCCCAATAAATAGTCCTTTTGTGCGCAACTCAGCGAATCTTAATTTCATTGCGTCTGGAATAAATCCGTAGAATACAGATAATACAGAGACGATCACTCCTTTTATATTACGGAGTAAAGTAAGAAAATATCCAAACATAATACAACATCATTAACTCTTACATTGTATTTCTGAAACAGAGTAACTACAAGTGAAAATTGAGATTGGTACGATAATAAAGCAAAATCCTAATAGGATGCTCATATCAGATAAAGATATGGGATTAGTGGACTTAAGTAATGTGGCAGTGTATATCAAAAATGATAAAGATATAGGCGCTGAGATAAGTATATTAAGCAAGTTACTCCTGCTAGTTGCTAATGTTAAGCTAGCAGATAATGTAGAGATAGATGTTATTATCAGAGAAGATATTAGTAAGATTAAGAAAGGCATTGTGAAGTCCGACATAGATGTTTTGTACATTAGCAGATATATAAAAGTTCCAATTGTAACTACGGATATATTAAGTATCCAGTAACTAAGTAATTTAGCTGTAGAGATGAATGTAGAGCTGTATCCAGAGATTTTTAAATGGTCTAGAGATGTATCTTGATAATCATCCTGAAATACATAATGTGCAAACATTGAGCATATAATAAGTGAGGTTATGAGTATCAGAATAGCGGCAATAGAGGGGTGACTCGGGTTTACAAGAAGGGATAACATAAATATCAGAATCAAGAAAAGACTCAGTATATTAAAAAACACATCTTTTTTGAGGAAGTAAAAAGATAGCTCCCTTCTAACTAGTAAGATCCATTCCTGCATTTTTAAAATCTAATAAATTTATATAGTTTGCACCCTCTATTTCTAGAGTATGAGAGGCAATTACTATTATGCCTCCATCTTGAGCCTTAGTCTTCAATAATCCTTTGAGCTTGCGAAGAGTTTCTTTATCTAGACCAATTTCTGGTTCATCCAGTACCCAGAAATGGCTTTGTGATAAAAGCAGTTTGCTTAGTTCTACTCGTCTTTGTAGACCTGAAGATAAAGAGCCTAGTTGTGTGTCGAGTAATTTCTCTAGTTTGAAAAAATGCAAAGCAGGAGATAGTAATTCTTTTTCTCCTTTAAATTGAGCCCAGAATTCTAAATTTTCTAAAATAGTCAAATTAGGTTTTAACGCATTTTTATGCCCTATATATGAAACATTCTTATGAAAAGATTGAAGGTCTTTTTGTATGTTCGTATCATTCCAAGTTACCTTACCTTTTGATGGTTTGATGAGCCCTATCATTGTTTTTAGTAAGGAAGTCTTACCAGATCCATTCGGGCCATTCAGTATAAGAATAGTTCCAGGTAAAATTGTAAAATTGATACCTTGAAATATTGTAAAAATAGAATTTTCTAAGGCTATATTATCGCAACTCAGCATTGGTAAAGTCTTATAGTTGACAAATCGGCTTCTGGTTCTAGTATGTATGACGTTATCATTGGAGATATTATATATGAAAGAGGCCGCTATGTCTGCAGAATTAAAATGTGAGAAATTTTTTACATCTGGAAATAAGGAATATAAATATTACAGTTTAGAAGAGGCAGCAGCGAAGTTTGACAGTCGCCTTTTGAAACTGCCGTGCACATTGAAAATAATATTAGAAAATATTTTACGTAATGGCGCAGAGGAAACCATTCCTTCGTCAGTAAAGGCGATGGCAGAATGGACAGAAAAAGGGGAGTCCACAAGCGAAATACAATATAAACCTGCAAGGGTGCTGATGCAGGACTTTACAGGTGTGCCAGGTGTAGTAGATCTAGCTGCAATGCGTGATGCAGTTTCTAAGCTTGGAGGAGATCCAGAAAAGATTAACCCCAATATTCCGGTAGACTTGGTGATAGATCACTCTGTGCAGGTTGATAGCTATGCAACGAAGGATTCTTTTTCAAAAAATGTTGAAGCGGAATTCAGTCGTAACAAAGAGCGCTATGAGTTTTTGAAATGGGGTCAGCAGGCATTCAAAAATTTTAAAGTAGTTCCTCCAGGAACAGGAATATGTCACCAGGTTAACTTAGAGTATTTGGGTCAGGTAATCTGTTCTAGAGAGCATGAGAGTGGGCTCGTAGCTTTCCCGGATACAGTTGTAGGTACAGACAGCCATACTACGATGATTAAGGTGCTTTCTATTCTCGGATGGGGAGTAGGAGGTATTGAGGCTGAAGCATCTATGCTTGGTGAGAGTATATCTATGGTAATTCCCAAAGTTATTGGATTTGAATTAAAAGGAAAACTAAAAGAGGGTGTTACTGCAACTGACCTTGTTCTAACCGTTACTGAAATACTCAGGAAAAAAGGTGTAGTAGGTAAATTTGTTGAATTTTATGGAGAAGGTTTGGATTCCCTATCATTAGCAGATAGAGCAACAATTTCGAACATGGCACCAGAATATGGAGCTACATGTGGATTCTTTCCGGTGGATGGAGAAAGTTTAAAATATTTACAGCTTACAGGCAGAGAAAAAGATGCGATAGAATTAGTAGAAACATATTCGAAGAAACAACATCTGTGGAGAGGTGAATCTAAATCCACGGTATTTACTGACACAGTAGATCTCAATTTAGATGAAGTACATCCGTGTATAGCTGGCCCTAAAAGGCCCCAGGATAAAATTCTACTATCTGAAGCAAAAGAGAGCTTTGTAACAGCATCAGAAGAAATTGCTGGGAAGAAGCTAGATCTAGAAAAGAAGTATCCTGTAAAAGGAGGGTATGAAATTGGACATGGAGATTTAGTTATTGCAGCGATCACTAGCTGTACGAACACATCAAACCCTAGCGTTATGCTCGCTGCAGGTTTAGTTGCAAAAAAAGCGATTGAGAAAGGAATGAATGTAAAGCCATGGGTGAAGACGTCTCTTGCTCCAGGTTCTCAAGTGGTTTCAGAATATTTGGAAAAAAGTGACCTGCAAAAATACTTAGATAAAGCGGGCTTCAACTTGGTTGGGTACGGATGTACTACTTGTATCGGTAATTCGGGTCCACTAAAAGAGGAGATATCTGAAACAATAAAGGAGAATGCACTTTTAGTCGGTTCTGTACTTTCAGGCAACAGAAACTTCGAAGGAAGAATTCATCCGCTTGTGAAGGCAAATTACCTTGCTTCTCCTCCGCTTGTAGTAGCATACGCTTTAGCTGGAAGCATGAATATAGACATTACTAAGGATCCTTTAGGGACAGACAAGGAAGGGAAGGATGTGTTTATGCGAGACCTATGGCCATCAACCAAAGAGATACAAGAATGTATGTCAAAATGTGTAACAGAAAAAATGTTCCGCGAGAAATATGCAGATGTATTTGCTGGTGACCAAGAATGGAAAGACATTAAAACAGATAAAACAAGCACATATAAATGGAGCTCAAAAAGTACTTATATAAATAATCCTCCATACTTCACTAATATTGAATCTAATTCGGGAAGTGTCGAGGATATTAAGGGTGCTAATATTCTATGTATGTTTGGTGATAGCATCACTACTGATCATATTTCTCCTGCAGGTGCAATTGCGCTAGAGAGTCCAGCGGGTAAATATCTAAAATCTCTTGGTGTGGATCAAAAAGATTTTAACTCTTACGGAGCGAGACGTGGTAATCATGAGATTATGATGCGCGGTACTTTTGCGAATATTAGAATAAAAAATCAGATGGTTCCTGGCACGGAGGGAGGGGTTACTTTACATCACCCATCTGGAGAAGAGATGAGCATATACGATGCGGCTGTAAAATATAAAGAGGAAGATGTTCCTGTTATAGTTGTTGCTGGGAAAGAATACGGCACTGGGTCCTCTCGGGACTGGGCAGCTAAAGGTCCAAAATTATTAGGAGTTAAAGCTGTGATCGCAGAAAGTTTCGAGAGAATCCACCGCTCAAACTTAGTGGGGATGGGTATTATTCCTTTTGCGATAAGTGAGGGGAAGCATAAATTTACCGGGAAAGAAAAAATAGATATTTTAGATCTGGATTCTTTATCTATAGGTAAGAAACATGAAGCGGTTATCCATATGAGTGAAGGCAAGAAGATTACTATCGAGTTGGAGCCACTTATATATACGCAAGCTGAAATGGAATATATTAGAAATGATGGTGTATTAAGCTATGTTGTTAGAAGCTTGATTTAATAGTATTGTTGTTCCATTTTATGCTGATTCTTAAAGAAAAACTCTATTAACTCAGATTTATAATTGCAGTTGATTCTTGTTTTTAGATTAGCCAGATAACTTTCTACGGTTCTATGAGATATCTGTATGTTTTGTGCAATCTCTTTTGCGGTTTTACCATGAGAGAGTAATTCTAAGCATTGTAGTTCTCTGGGTGATATGTTTAAATCTTTGAATCGTTGAGTCTGTTGTGTCTTTAATTTTAGCTCAAAATTTTTGGCTTTTTCTAGCATTATATTTGGCTTGTAATTAGTATCAAATTTATTTTTAAATACTGCAATGTTAGATCTATCACGAGTCTCTAGGAGATCTGATGCTTTTTCTCTGAAATAGTTTGTAAATGTTTTAAGAAAGTCTCTGTTGTTTATAAGCAATCCGCAATTATCCTCATATGATAGGCCAAGAGCAAAAGACACTATATCTATGTAATTTTCATACCTGTAAATTAGAGAGGCGCCATTCCAAACCTGATGTTTGTGGAACAAGCGCATATTTACATCTTTAAGGAATCCATCTTGAGGCCAGTGTAAAAAGAAAGGCTCAAAACCATTTTTTACATGTCCGATGCTGGTGCCCCAAATGTTACCTAGGTCATCCATGTTCTTCAAGGAGTCGTACAAAAAATCGCTAAACCCATTCATTAGTAAGAGGTAAGAGCAGTCTTTATAGAGCCTCATGTATCTAAAGCAATTTATTCCTATATTGCTTAATGGGGAGCATATTTCTTCAACTTTTGCAGAGGAGCTCATAGAGAATTGGAAGGATGATTGATTCTTAATCTCTGCGCTTCTTCTCATACTAATCATCCTCAAGGAGGCAGAGTATTAATAAAGCGACCCACCCTTAAAGACTAGTACCTTATTTCGTAGAGACAGTCAATACCGTATAAATTACTAAGACTGTGGTTTTAGTCGAAGAGGTCTTTGACTCTTTTGAAGAAGCTTGTAGATTCAGGATGAGATTTATCGGAAGTATCCTTCTCAAATTCTTTAAGGAGATCTATTTGTTTTTTCGTAAGTTTTATAGGAGTTTCTACATGTACATGTACATATAAATTTCCTCGCGCTGTGGATCTCAGTTTTGTCATTCCTTTGTTCCTCAATCGGAACTTATCTTCAGATTGAGTGCCTGCAGGGATATTAAGTTTGATTTTTCCATCTACTGAAGGAACTTCTATATCAGCACCCAATGCTGCTGTAGAAAATGTTATAGGAACTTTACAGTGAAGATCTGTTTTATCTCGAGTAAAAATATCATGGTCCTTTACTGATACAAACATATATAGGTCACCAGGAGGGCCACCACGGTGACCGGGTTCGCCTTCGCCAGCTAATCTTATTCTTGTTCCGTCTTCTACACCTTGTGGGATATTTATGGAAAGAGTCCTTTCTTTTCTTTGCTTCCCAGAGCCACTACATTTGTTACAAGGATTTTCAATAATTTGTCCTTCACCACGACATTCATGGCAAGGTCTTTCTATTGCAAAGAAGCCTTGCTGTGATCTTACCTTTCCTGCTCCATTACATGTTGAGCAAGTTTTTTGCTTTGAATCTGCGCTTCCTGTTCCACTGCAACCGCCACATTGTGATGCTGCAGTGAAAGTAATTTGTTCGGTTTTACCGTTAAAGGCTTCTTCAAGGGTTATTTGAATATTATATCTTAGGTCGGCTCCTCTTACCTGAGGGGATCCGCGTCTAGATTGGCCTCCTCCGCCACCAAACAGGTCATCGAAAATATCTGAGAAATTTCCACCGGATCCTCCACCAAAGTCAAATCCGCCAGCGCCACCAAATGGATTTCCACCAGGATGACCACCGCCCCCACCTTCAAAAGCATCACGACCAAACTTATCATAAGCTGCTCTTTTTTGTGGGTCTTTGAGTGAATTATAAGCTTCATTGGCTTCTTGGAATTTTTTTTCAGCTCCCTTGTCGCCTTGATTTTTATCTGGATGATATTTTATAGCAAGTTTTCTATAGGCAGATTTTAACTCGCTATCACTAGCAGTTTTGGAGACTCCTAAAATTTCATAAAAATCTTTTTTCGACATCTATCGAACCTTTGAATAAAAATGGTGAGGCAGATTTTGTATCATGCCTCACCAGGTATGTTCAAGAAGAAAGTTTACTTATCTTCTTTCTTGTCTTCATTTACTTCTTCAAAATCAGCATCAACTACATCATCTTCTTTCTTAGAAGAATCTTCTGATTCTTGTTGCGGAGCGGCATTTTGTTGTTGTGCCATTATTTCTCCAATCTTTGAAGAAGCTTGTATTAGTGCCTCATTTTTCTTTTTGATGTCTTCAAGATCATCCTTAGACAAAGCATCTTTCAACTCAGTAAGTGCTGTTTCGATATTCTTCTTAGTATCTTCATCTATCTTATCAGAAAATTCTTTCAAGCTTTTCTCTGTGGAATGGATCATAGATTCAGCAGTGTTTTTTACTTCTACTAATTCTTTGCGCTTTTGATCTTCCTCAGAATTTGCTTCAGCTTCTTTTACCATTTTTTCGATGTCATCATCTGATAAACCGCCAGATGCCTGAATTGTAATTTTCTGCTCTTTACCAGTTGATTTATCTTTTGCAGATACATGCAGAATACCATTAGCATCAATATCAAAAGTTACTTCGATTTGAGCAGTTCCACGTAGACCTGGAGCAATTCCTTCCAAGTTGAATTGTCCTAGCATCTTGTTATCAGCAGCCATAGGTCTTTCACCCTGGAACACACGTATTGTTACCGCAGATTGGTTATCTTCAGCTGTTGAGAACACCTGACTCTTCTTGGCTGGGATAGTAGTATTACGCTCAATAAGCGCAGTTAAAACACCACCTAAAGTTTCGATACCTATTGATAAAGGAGTAACGTCTAATAGTAGTACATCCTTCACATCTCCTTGTAGAACACCACCTTGAATTGCTGCACCCATAGCTACAACTTCATCTGGATTTACACCCCTATGTGGTTCACGACCGAAGAAATCTTTTACTTTCTCGATAATTTTTGGTGCTCTTGTCATACCACCAACTAAGATTACTTCATCAATATCTGAAGCTTTTACACCAGCATCTTTAAGGGCTTTTTTACATGGAGCCAAAGTTTTTTCTATTAGTGAGTCCACTAAGCTTTCAAATTTTGCTCTTGTTAGCTTTATGTTTAAGTGCTTTGGTCCGGAAGCATCAGCTGTGATGTAAGGCAAATTAATATCAGTTTGTGCAGAGCTTGAAAGTTCAATCTTTGCTTTTTCTGCAGCTTCTTTTAATCGTTGTAGTGATAGAGGGTCTTTTGATAGGTCAATTCCAGATTCTTTTTTGAATTCTGCAATGATGTATTCTAAAAGAACCATGTCAAAATCTTCGCCACCTAGGAAAGTATCGCCGTTAGTTGCTTTCACTTCGAAAACACCATCACCTATTTCTAGAACAGATACATCAAATGTACCACCACCTAAATCGTATACAGCAATAGTTTTGCTTCCTTCTTTTTTGTCTAATCCATAAGCTAAAGCAGCAGCAGTAGGTTCGTTAATAATACGTAGAACCTCAAGCCCAGCGATTTTACCAGCGTCTTTTGTTGCTTGTCTTTGGCTATCATTAAAATATGCAGGAACTGTAATCACAGCTTTCTCTACTTTTTCTCCTAAGTAACTTTCTGCAGTTTCTTTCATTTTTTGTAAGATGAAAGCACTGATTTGACTTGGCGAATGTTTTTTTCCTTTTGCTTCAACCCAAGCGTCTCCGTTAGAGTTTTTTACAATTTTATATGGAACTAAATCCTGATCTTTCTTTGTAGTAGGGTCATCAAAAGATCTTCCGATCAATCTTTTAATAGCAAATAATGTATTTTCTGGGTTAGTGACTGCCTGTCTTTTTGCAGCTTCACCAACTAGCATTTCACCTGAGTCTGTGAATGCGACTACAGAAGGGGTTGTTCTTTTTCCTTCTGAATTTTCAATAACTTTTGGATTCTTACCATCCATGATGGAGACACAAGAGTTTGTTGTCCCTAAGTCTATGCCTATTACTTTGCTCATAGTTTTTACCTTGCTTTACAAATAAATTTATTAAATACCGTTGATTAAGATATAGGTACGTATCTTGCTTTTTCAAGACTTCAGGATAAATTTTTTATTTATGGTAAGGGTGGTTATTTAGAATAGTTTCAGCCCTGTATAGTTGTTCTACTAGGACGAGCCTTGCGATTTTATGAGGTAAGGTCATTTTTCCTAAAGAAATAGAAGATCTAGACTTATTCAATAAAGAAGGGTGATGCCCGGATGCGCCGCCTATACAAAAGGTTATATTGCTTACTCCTTGCACCTGTAATTTCTTTAAAAAATCTGCAAATTCTTCTGAGGAGAAAATTTTCCCTCTTTCATCTAAAGAAATAATGTGTGAGTTTTCTGTGTTTTCTAGAAGGAGTGCAGACTCCTGAAGCTTTTGCGATTCTTCATCTTTAAAGGATTTCTTTGGGAATGCTTCCTTGAGGAGTACGTTCCATTTTGTTCTTTTGAGATATTCTTGGATTAAGATGTTTTCTGGATCAGAAGGCTTTGTTTTGCAGATAGAGTGGATGGAAATTTTCATTCCTCCTCTTTATCTTTTTTTCTTCCGTTGTTACTCCAAAGTTCTTCTAATTTATATTTCTCACGTGCTTCTGTTTGGAAAACATGCACTAAAACATCACCAGCATCTAAAACAACCCAGTTGGACTCACCAGATTCTTCCATGTCTATGTGTTTTAAGCCAATTTTTTTAAATTCTTTTTTTAGATTTACGCAAATAGAATGAACATGCCTAGAGGAAGTTCCAGTTGCGATGAACATATAATCACATAAACTACTTTTATTAAATAATTCTAATTTTGTAATGTTTTGTGCCTTGCTATCTTCTAAAGATTGTTCTGTAATTTTACAAAAAGCTAGGTTTGGTTCGTGAGTCATGTTATATATTCATCTTTAATATGTTTAAAGATAATAGGCTAAATGGCCGAAATGTCTAGTAATAAACAATTACAGATACAAGTATGGCAATAGAAAGAGAGAAATTAAATGAAATGCTACAAGCAGCTTTTCAGGATGCGGAGATAGAAATTACTGATTTAGCAGGCGATAATGACCACTATAAGGTTGAAATTATCTCTGAATCTTTCAAAGGTAAAAATAAAGTTGCGCAGCATAGAATGGTGAATGAAGCTCTGCGTGGTTGTTTAGGGGATCAGTTGCATGCATTATCAATAAAAACAATAGAGAAATAGGGAATAGATTATGAGTGAAGTTTTTACTAAAATAAAAGGACATATAGAAAGCAATGATGTTGTGTTATTCATGAAGGGTACTGCAGAAGCGCCCCAATGTGGTTTTTCTTCTTTAGTTGCTACAGTGTTGAGTAGACTAGGGGTAGAGTATAAAGACATTAATGTGCTAGCTGATGAAGAGATTAGGCAAGGAATAAAAGATTTTAGTGATTGGCCTACCATACCTCAACTATATGTTAAGGGAGAATTTGTAGGTGGGTGCGACATAGTGAAGGAGATGTACGAAAGTGGCGAACTTCAGGCTTTGCTAAAAGGGAAGCAGATTAGTAGCTAATTTAGAAAGGTTCATCGAAAGAATAAATTTTCATTTGATAACTTCAGATTGTTAGTCTAACATCGTGTTTGGATACGGTTAAAGGTAATTCTTGTGGCATTTGGACGAGTCAAAAATAGAATTGCAAGCTCTTTGAAAGGGCTGTATAAAACTCCAAAAAATAAATTATATTTAGAGCTATGTAACAACCTGGAGGTTCCTCTCTTTGGTGTAATTGATGGTTCTATTACTTATACTAACCCTAAATTCGAGCAAAATTTTCGCAAAGATCTAGACGAGGAGCAACTCTTAAAAGGGGTGGCTGTGACTTATAATAATATTAGATACTCTAAGAAGAGATTATATTTATCTGAGGAATTAGCAATTTTTCAGCTAACAAAAGAGAATACTTTCAATGTTCCTCACAATATTATGCCTCATATTCTCTTAGATGAGGGAGGCAGTATAGTCAAAGCTAATGCGGCATTTTATAAACTTTTAGAGATAGATCAAAAATCTTGTCATAAAGAATTCTTTAAATATTTAGATGAGAATAGCGAGGAATCTATCACGGGATATATGTCTGATCCTAAGAAACTACGGAAAGTTGAAAGTTTGGAAATCAAGTTTGATAATAAGAGCAATACTACTGTGCTCATGTCGATAATCAGAGTTCCTGATGAGGAATTATATCATTGCTATTTGGTTGATGTTACAGAGTACAAAAACCTTGAAATGCATTTAGCGCATTCACAGAAAATGCAAGCTATAGGGCAGTTATCTGGTGGCATAGCGCATGACTTTAATAACCTTCTTACTGCTATGTTAGGTTTTTGTGATTTGTTATTAATAAAACATCCCGCAGGGGACCCTTCTTTTGCAGAGATAATGCAAATCAAACAAAATGGTAATAGAGCGGCAAATTTAGTAAGACAGCTTTTAGCGTTATCTAGAAAACAAATACTAAAGCCTAAGATATTGGATGTTACAAATACTATTGCAGAATTAGCTAGCTTGCTCAGGAGGTTGGTTGGCGGCGGTATAAAATTAGATATTAGACATGCAAGAGATTTGAAGTTTGTAAAAGTAGACCAAGGGCAATTAGAGCAGGTTATCATAAATTTAGTAGTAAATGCTAGAGATGCAATTAATGCAGTAGGATCTGTTGGCACAATATCTGTGAATACAAGTAATGTATCTGTGAAGAATGCTGATAAGATACATAGAGATCTAGTTGCAGCGGTGCCAAATGATAAAATTACTGCGGGTAGATATGTTCTAATAGAGGTAAAAGACACAGGAACGGGAATACCAAAAAAAGTAAAAGATAAAATTTTTGATCCATTTTTCTCCACTAAGGAAATAGGTGCAGGAACGGGGTTAGGATTATCAACGGTATATGGAATTATCAATCAGATTGGTGGATTTATATATCTTGATTCAGAGGAAGGCAAAGGTAGTGCCTTTTATATATATTTGAAAGCATTTAATGACGATCAAAAAGGAGAAGAAATGGTGAATGAAACAGAAAATAGATTAGTTCAAAAAGATCTAACAGGTGAAGCTACTATCTTATTAGTAGAGGATGAGGCGCCAGTGAGAATGTTTAGTTCCAGTGCTTTTT
>Ga0206124_10001656_pt1 | contig 17372 bp, 16 predicted proteins | sample Helgoland_Spring_3_FD_148671 | JGI IMG/M metagenome (GOLD analysis project Ga0206124, IMG submission 148671) | Pelagic subsurface seawater microbial communities from Kabeltonne, Helgoland, North Sea - Helgoland_Spring_Bloom_20160321_2 | ecosystem: Environmental > Aquatic > Marine > Epipelagic ... | reverse complement strand
TAACGCAAGTGAAAAGACTGTTAATCACTTGGTCGCTGGTTCGATCCCAGCCCGAGCAGCCATTATTAAAGCTCTAAGCCATAACGGTTTAGGGCTTTTTTGTGCCTGCATCCTTCAAGAGAAAATAGTTTTGGTGGACTAGAAGTTGCCTAGTTCTAAAAAGCACCGCCCCGCTATTCCCCCCTAATTAGTCACCCCTTTAACAGTATGTTACTGGCACGCCAGTGGCAGATGAGCGGCAGATTGTCGGCAGACACAGCAGCAGGGACATCAGGCAGCAGACACACCAGCACAGGTACACAGCAGCAGGGACACAGTGGCAAGGGGCCGAGGGGGTCGAGCGATCGTCGTGTGTGCAGTTACACTAATAGATACTACAGCCTCAGAAAAAATACATTTCAGATCCTGCCACACGACTACGCTGCTAATCTAATTTCGTGGCATTTTGAATTGCCAGAATCATCTTGTAAGATAGCGTTTGCTTCATGTTTTTCTTAGCCGAAATTAATTGGATTCAAGGATTGGTAGTGTTGGGTAAGGTAATTGTGGCGATTGTGGCGTTTATCTCTATTACTCTCCTCCTCGACTCGAAATTAGAAAAATATAAGATAGGCAGAGGGATGCTTGTTTTTATGCCTGCAGTTTGCTGGACCGTATTTTTATTCTGGGTAGCGTATGGCGCATTCTTTTTCTCTGCCCCCTAGAAGCCTCACACGACCAGAAGCCTCAGCAATGGGCCTAGGATGCCGCAGGAGGGTCTTTGATTGCTTACCAATGGTAGGTGTCGCGTTGCTTGAATTGGCGGTGACCAGGCTTGTGTATTGTGCAGCTAAATTACTGTTAGTCAATGGTTTACGTAACCGCTAAACAAACACGACCATACGCACGATCTAAGCCGCTAGGCTACTCGGTCTACTCAACCCGCTTGAACCTAAGATTATTAAAACCATAAGGATAATCAAAATGCAGGAAATATAAATCGTCCTCACTCACAATCTTACGGGCTACCTCTACGTCAGGTACCCCAATTGTCCCAGAAACGAGACTCCCAGTTGATTGAATGTCTAAAGTAAGAGTTAAATGAAAAGATTTTTTCCCACTCCAGCTACATACTATAGAATCTCGGTCAAATTCCCATTTGCCTGAAATCTCACTACCATCAATTGGCACGGGTTCACGGGTCTTAACGATAGATTTTCTCAATTTGTTCTCCTTCAGCGTGAAGGTTCCCGACTCGGCAAGATCCAACACCCACGTTGTCGAATAATACGATCCAGAATTGAGCGGCTCCTTGATCTCAGCGGTCTCATAGACGCCAGCGACGTCTTTCATGGACTTACCGCACCCAGTGAGGATGCAGGCGATGAGTATCAGGATTCCAGATGCTTGGACTTTCATTCTTAATAACGTGCGCAGCTTAGATTGAATCGTCAATAATTACGTTGATTAGCGGAGATTAAGCGTATTAACATAACGGAATGAAATACTTAGCAGATTAATAATCACTCCCGCCGATTAGCACGTCAAGGTACTGCTGACCTAGACTACATTTGACAATCTATAGAATATTAAAGACATCGAAATAAAGCCACATATACTGTACATTCTACAAAATAAAAATTATGAAAAAAACAAATCCAAGCTGCCAAATTTGCGGACAAGGTGAACTAAAAAGTAAAAAGAAATATCGGATGAGCGGACCAGTAGTCGCTATTGGCTACATATTACTGATTCCTTCAATACTCGGAATGCTATTTGGCCTATTAATGATTTTTGCGACGGGAAGCGCAGTATCTGAAACATCAACTGGAATTAAACAAGAAGTAAGAGAACAGTTGATGGCAGCCGACATTCCTGGCGAAATCTCCGAAAAGGTGATCACTCGACAAGCCCTAACAGAAGAGGAGAATGCGATGCTCACAGAAGAACAGTCTAGAGCCCTAGCCGATGCGGAATTAACTTATAGCGCCAGTCAAGTAGGAGTTGGAGCAGGCACTGCAATCGCAGGCGGTTTCTCTGCTTTTATGGTCATATCTTCATTTGTTGGCGGACTTATAGGATGGCTTCTCATTATGAAGAAGAAGGTTCTTCAGTGTACAAGCTGTAACGCGATTGTGGCAGCTTCTTGAGTACAAAACCACGCCACTACGGAGTCTCCATCACCAGCCTGAAGAACTTAGCGTTGTCTCCATAAGGAAAGACGCCAGGCGTTGTGCTTGACCAGGTCTCAAGGTCTGTGGAGGTCTGCAGTTTTAACTCGAAATTACCGCTGGGATTGCTGGGGACGGTGATGTAACTGCTGCTGTTCTCTGTTCCTGCACGAGTGATTTTGTATGACGCGTAAATAACGGTTCCGATAGAATCAACATACGACTTAAACATTTGCAATTCGCATGGCCCAGCAATTTGGGCCCGAGTATAAGTTCCATTAGTTATGTTGCCAGCCAATCTTTCAAGACTGAAATTAATAGAACTCGAATCTGGCATCGTTAGCTGAATATTTGGGCGGAAGTCAGTTGCAGTAAACTCGATGCGATCTCCAGCATTTAGTGTAATGGTCTCGTCATCATATTCTACGCCACTAGTTGTTGTTGCTGTGAACGAGAGATATCCGTATTCAGCAGCCTGTGACAATACAGACCCTGCAAGCAACACCACGACAGTTAGTATATTTGATTTCATAGCAGAATAATTGCCACGATTACTTAATTATCAACTGTTATCTGCTGGCGTTCTCAGCCTAGCTCCAGGCGCATATCCTCTCCCCCAGCCGTCTCGACACTTGGCTCAGGTGCGTTGCATGGGTAGACAAAAAAGCCACCCCTGTTAAGAGGTAACCCACACGAGCGGAGCATCCAGACTTGCATGCGTTCTATGGGGCGTTATAAGAGAGAGCGACCATCACCTTCAAAAATCAAAGAAAGAAAATAGAATTGAAGTTATTTAATTACAGCAACGAAGCCTCAGAAAACATGAACGCAGGCAACAGTGAGGGGCCATATTTAGAGGTGCAGATTTTGCATATGATCAAAGCTGGAATCATTAGAGCAGATGCAACGATTCTTGATGAAGAAGGCGACCAATATGAACTTAGTTATTTCTTAGATGAAGTGATCACTGTTCCCGAAATGAAGCTTAAGCGAATTGATGTGGGATTTGGACATGCAGTGTGGGTTTGCGTGACGTGGATACTGGCAGCAATACCAGCCACAATTATCGCTGCTTTTATGATCTTCATGCTTTGGATCATCTTTTGGCTGTTGTCCTTATTATTAGGCATTTCAATCGCAGCGCCGTGGGGTTATTGAGCAGGTTGCTCGAGTGGATTGCTTTGATGGGAGTTAGTAGGTGGAGAGTCTCTGAAAACCATCGTGTCTTTTGCCAAAAGACTGGTACAAGTTTCTATTAAGAGTTTTTATTAAGAGTTTTTATTAACAGTTTTTATTATAGTGATACCCTAACCGATACCCTTACCGATACCCTTACCGATACCCTTACCGATACCCCTGACCATAGAACTAGGTAAATATACTGGCCTCAGCGGGAACCTTCTTCCCCTTCAGCTTCACATTCTTAACTGCGCCCGCTAGCTCCTCTGGTCGCATCTTGATTGAATACCAGGTCGTTCGGCAGCCAGCATTGTCCCAGTAGGACGAACACAGGCTCTTCTTGGCTAATCCCTTGGTGATCTTCTGCATCATCCCAAACTTAACTCTATGCTCCCAGCCATCGGGAAGCTCGGATGACTTCCAACCACAAGCACCAGCATGTAGACGCTCGCGAGTAATCCTCTTGAAGCTACTGCCACCGAGTATGGCCGTCATTGCTGCGAACACTCTGAAGTAATTTTCAGTTATGCTCGGCTTACGTTTCATCGCATCTACGAACAGATCCTCTCGGACTCGACACAGTGGAGGCGCTCTGAATCTGCTGGTCAACTCAGCAACCTTCTCAGCTGCATCGTCAAAGGACGACACCAGGGTTTCTGAGTATTCAATCGTCTCTAGCTCGCAACAGCCACGCTCAATGGCCTCGTCAGTATCAAATAATGGGTCGTACCCGTCATTTAGAATCTTGCTGCCGAAGGCATGTGCTGTGTATGCGACTGCCCAGTCGCAAATCTCATGCATCTCACCATCGAGTAGGTAAATTGGGAACTGGAAGTAGTTATCTTTTTTGGCCATGAGAGTCGGTAAGCGGAAGACCTTGATTGGCTCGTGCTTGCTTTTGATTATTAGGTGAAGCATGGCAACGTTTCGGCTGATTTGACGCCACTGAAGGGCTTTGGGAAACCCAGCCCTTACCATGTGTCACGTTGACCAATTCATGCTCCTGAGCGTCCAATCTCGTGAGTATTCGTTCCAAAGACATTTTAGCCTTTGTGGAGCTGGAAAACTCCCGTCTGTAGATCATCGGGTCCGTTGCGATTAAGCCGCGTCCCGTAATAACCCATGGAGAGCCAGTCTGCTTGGCGCGACCATTCATGATTTTGATTAGAACAGGCTCGTTTGTCTGCAATCGCCAGTATCCGCATGATTCCAATTCAGCGAAGAGGGAAGTTTCAATGTGAGACTCCATTACGACGCTCCCTCCGTGATGAGGTCGTTGATGTCAGCAAGCAGGTAGTGCTTACGAGTGCCGATGTGAGTCGGCTGGAGGATGCCCTTCGACATCCATCTGTGTTCAGTCGAACGACTGATACCGAGTGCCTTACGCGCTTCGGTTGATGTTAATACTGGGATAAGTTGATCTGTTTTTGTCTCTTCGTTGATTTGCATGCACCTTAAATTGGCTGCATGCTCCGAGAGATCTCGTTCTATTATTAAATTTTAATTTCAGAATCCCGTAAACGGTTGATGGTAAAGACCTTTTGCTCCACATTTAAATATTTTAACCCGCTCAAGAACTTCATTATTTAGGAGTTCATCTAAGTGCCTTTTGAGCTTAGCACCAGATCCATGATTCTGTCCTCCGTCGAGGTAGTCGCCAACCATCTTACTGGTGTCTACTCGATAATCTGGATCCTCACGGTGCAGAGTGTAGCGTGTCCTGAAAGTCGAAATTTCAAGAGCCTTGAAGTCTTCAAAACCAAGAGACCGAGCAAGTCCCTCAATCATAGCCCAATCATACTTGGCCTCGATGGATTCTTTCGCCCGCTCCTCGGCTGCACGAAACTCGAATAGCTTAGCCTGATCCTTTTTGTTTAGGCTGAAGATTAGGTCGAAGGACTTTACCTTCACCTTGGTCGGCTCCCAGGTGCCAGACTTCGCCATCCGCGCCCATCTGTCTAGAGACTTACTTAGCTGGTAGAGCTTTCGAGAGATTTTGATTGGTGCTGCCATTAGAGGATTGCTCTGGTTTTGTTGTGGCTGTTGTAAACGGCATGCGCCATCTGGATCGTGTCGCCTAGGCTGATCGCTGCAATATCAATGCCGTGCTTTGATGCCACACGGTCACCAAAGGCTTTACGCAGATAGTGGATCGGCTGTATCGCCTTGATGATTCCTTGCGCTCTGAGCCATGCGGTTAGCTCCTCGAAAAGGTCGTTGCATCGGTAGGACTCGGCTTTGCGTGTTTGTCGCTCTGCCTCTGGATTGACCATGTGAAAACCCAATCGATATGCCCTCAATGCTTCGTGGACAATCCCACCCTTCGAGATGTTCAGCGTCCTGACGGAGTTCTTAGTCTTCACCCTTCCGTCATCGGTGCTGACGATCTTAATGGTGCAGGCAGTCAAATCGACATCCTGACGGCGTAATCGGTCTATCTCCGAGCGACGCAATCCGCAACCTGCGGCAAGTAGGAAGATCAGATGTAAGTCCTCGCTAAGATCCTTGGACGCTTTCTCTATCAGGGAATCTAAATCAACCTCGGCTTGAAATGGACTTATGGTAGTCCCCCCGACTTTCACCGCAGAAAATGGCACCTCTGAAAAGGTAACATCTACTTTTTCAATGATCTTCTTGCCGAACAGAGACTTGATGTTCCGAAGGATCGAATTAATCGTGTTATTCGCCCTACTCGCCTCCTCCTCGGTGTCGCCAACGAGCAGCAATCGGCGGCTCCTCCATTTCTCAATTCGCTCTGTCGTGAGTTCCGAGAGCTTCACAGCATCAACCTTTCCAACCCATGATTGTGCGCCACCTTTAGCCGAAAACTTTCGAGCATCCCCGATCTTTTTGATCTCCCCGGTAACCTGACGGAGCTTTCGAGTATAATTCCCAAGTGTAGATTGCCTTAGCATTTTTAGAGATTCGACCTCAGCGATCCATTCTCCCACCGTCATCGTGTCGCCAGTCTTCTTACTAGGCTTCAATGCCTCCCACCCCTCGGACTTGAGCAAGCTGTATTTCGAGGCCGCTGTATTTGCGGCGGTGTTTACGTTACCAGTATCAAGGTTTATCCACACTTGCCGACCTAGGTGGCTCATCCGTGCATAATATTGGTTCGTCTGAACTCCCCTGACCTGACGCTTGGTAACCTTCGTTTTCCAATAAGTTGACGTGTCTTTTGCTGGCATGCTGATTTTCTCCCCTACTTTGGTGGACTAGTTGTGGACTAGTTTTTGTGATCTAAATTGAGACATGATGAAATAGATTTAAAGCTATAGATCGACTCAATGCCAGTGATAGAGAGGCATGAATTGACTCTATATATCCCAACACGTCTCATAGCGTAACGCAAGTGAAAAGACTGTTAATCACTTGGTCGCTGGTTCGATCCCAGCCCGAGCAGCCATTTAAAGCCCTTCGAGAAATCGGAGGGTTTTTTTGTGCAAACGCGCTAGAACCTCGTCCTCAGAGGACCTAATCGAACTCGAACTGCCCATGCAGCAAGGCAAAGGGTTCTTCCGCTTTGCAATGCCACAGGAGTAAGCGTAGCGCTGTCGCAAATACCTCATCAACAGCCGCCCTGTCGCTTCAGGTGCGAATCAGTGATCCGTGCAAAAGCAATGCCACTGACCAGATGCTTCTAAGTCCGTGTGAATCCATCCAAGCCACGACAAAACAAACACGACCATACGCGCGGCTCCCCGTAGATTCGCCCAGTCGGAACAAATCACGGGGTCTCTGGCTCGAGCCACTGCGAATTATTAACTTCGACTCGGAAGAATTTCTTCTCTCCCGATTGGCCATTTTTTTCAAAGTGACTCATCGCTCGACCCACGCCACGAAAGTTGACTAATTCAGACCAATTCGTGAGATCGGTGCTTTCCATCACCGAATAGCGGCGACCTTCAATTGATTGAAAATCAACTCGCAGATCATTATCATTCAGTAGCTCGACAGCCGCATTATAATCCGAATGCTGTTTTTGATAAACACGGATGTAGTCGACCAAATATACCGTTTCGTCGGGTAAGCTCGAAGTATTGCCTCCGCCATTTCCGCCAATTGCCAGATTGAGCCACAACAATTGGCTGAAGGTACTGAAAGGTGCGATTCCCGGGTGGGCATGCGAATCCACGGCATTGAGGGTTGCTGGGTCGAACGAATTCAAGACCACTCCATCCATTGAGATGGTAGCCAAATCAGGCCCCCAGACCAGTTCCCATGTATGGAACTCGCCCACCCAAGAGGCTGGTAACGAGCTGACATTGATCGAGTAACCGTCCCAGAAAGCATTATAGCGGCCGCTGCCTGCCGTGGCAAAATTAGCCAGTATTCTACCATCGAAATTTTCCATCAGATCAATTTCTCCGGTGGCGGGCCACTCACCGCCCCCGACCGTCCAAATCGCCGGCCAGGTTCCCGGCAAATTCGTCACCTTGGCACGACACACAATTTTACCGTAGAGAAAATTAAACGAGTCTTCGGTCTTGATACTACCCGAGGTCCAGAATGCAAACTGCCGACTCTGCCGCCAATCTGATGCGTTGGGGTCGTAGTTAGGATTGAGAACCTGTTCACGCTTGGCAGTAATGACCAAGTGCCCACCGCTTTGGCTAAGGTTTTCTGCACGATAATACTGTTCTTCATTGTTCCGTTTAAAACCAACTTCAGGCTTCCACTTGGTTAGGTCGATACCGCCCTCGCTGGTGAACTCATCATTGAAAATTAATTGATAATCTCCTGTCGCAGGTGCGAGCGGCAACAGATTCGGCTCGGTTGCCACAAGACTGAGATCATCCACATAGACCGAGCTCGCACCGCCTGGGCCATTATAAATGTAGCAGGTAGCAGACGACATATCTTCACCCGTGGCAAACGCAACATCGACCGCTTGATAGGAGGCTGTGTCGAAAGATTGGCTCACCTCCGCACTCCCATAATCTTTCACTCCAATGTTTGCGCTGCCACCCACTGTCTTTACATATGCACGGAACGTGTAAGCGGTTTTGGGGAGAAGTCCCGTAATTGTTCTTGCCCAGCCACTATCGCCACTCGCATCACCTAGTTTGGCAGCAAATGAACCGGTATAGGCATCACTCTCAATGACTGTAGCATCACCCGATAAAGCCGAAGAAGCGCCCCACTCAAACCCTGGGCCTGGAATACTTACGTTGACTTCTTCGACTGTAAATCGATCGACATGACTGGCTGTAAATAATGTACCAGACACACCTTCAGGCGCCAAGACCTGCAGCGTCCGCATCGCCGGAAGCAGTCCAGCCGCCTGGTAAGTGCCGCTATCTTCAACCAAGTAGCCGAGCGTTCCAATCTGTTTATTTTCGTCTAAATCCGTAACTTTCAAATTAATATAAAAAACGTTTGCGACCAATGTGCGGGTGATCTCCATACGAATCGAAAACCAATTGGTATTGGTATTTGTGCCGCTGTAGGCATCGGCAAGACTCAGCGAAACATAATTCGATTCAGAACCAAAACGAAGCGTATCATCACCCGCTAAACTGACGTCGACTCTAAGAGCGGGAATATTGTTACCAGGAGTGAGAATGTTGTCGGAAATCCCCAGAGCGAAGACCGGTGCTGATATAGGCGCATTCAGAAAGCTTTCACCGCGCCAGACCGCTTCAATCGCTACGGTCTCTTCGACTTCCAATGACGCGGCTAAGGGAGTGAAGTTAAGTGCCCGTGACCAGCTGACGCCGCACCTCGCATAACCTATACCACTTGTTTCAGCGGCCACCCAACTATCTTGCGCCCCCCAGTTTCGAACACCATTGATTGTCGCTCCATCCGAGAACCCGTTACCGCTAGTAAACTCAGCATTTAACAACTGCGCGTGGAGTGGGCTGCTACAAGTAATGACTAGCATCAACGCGATGCAGGAGCGGAGATTTACAGAGTTTAACATAGCTTTCGTGAAGTTGTGGCTAAAGTAAGAACTGTTCACGTGTAAAGTTGTCTTATTTAAAAGTCAACTCTGTCCTTCAGATTCCTATCTGGGGCGGATGTCGGCGCAGTAGTTGCCCCAGCGCAGATGGTAGTCGAGGCGGTCTAAATGGGGTATGAGTTAGGTTATAATATTATTTAAATGGAAACCATCCACGGGCCAAGTTTTACCCTCTGTATCAAGAATGGCAAGCGTCTGACAATCGAGGGAAACCAATTCTGATTTGTTTAGGATCAAGGATATGAATTGACCTTGGGAAATCGAAATTTTGGAAAATTTCTTGCGGGCCATTTCCTCAATGGATGGGTCATTGATATCATCTCCATTCAAGTAGGGCATCGGGAATATCCGTTTCATATTGCCATCACATCCCTCTACGCACGTAAGCATGATTTTGTGTTTTCCTTGATTCTCAAGAGCAAGCACGATCCGATCACTTTCCGTTGTAACTTTTATAGCCAACGGCCCCGTCCCTGATCGTAAGCCAAGCACTCGAAACAGCCAGTCAACTAGCTTTTCAAAGGCGTCATCAACTAGGGTATAAACTAGAGCCAATCCAATCCCTAAAGCCACTATAATAATTGTAATTAAGTCCATGTTTGTTCTGGTTTTGTTTTCATTTTACGTACGATTGATTGAGCGCCTCTCGATATCCAATATACTGGCACGACAACCAAAACGAGGCCATAGGCCCAGCCAAGGCAGAGGGCGACCAATCGCGGGCCTCCATCGTGCGGGTTGAATGGGTGAGCGTATGCCCACTCAACATGGCGGCAGCCGAATTGCCCAGAACGCAACTGCGGCAACAAGCAGAAGGATACGTCGGAGCCACTTTCGCTTCTGCAAAGAGGCGAATATCGTAATGAGGGCTGGAATTGCAATGAGGGGCAACAAATAAGGATTCATTTTTTAGATTCGGCTGCTGAGGACTGACTTCTGTTTGTTGGCGTTCGCGGTGCGAATGTTGCTGTCGACGATTGCAGCATCAACATGCTCTGCACCGAGATACTTTGTGATTAAACGCCTTGACTGTTCAAACATTGAAATGGCCTTCTCGTACTCTCCTCGTGCTGCGTAGATAATGCCGAGATTATTCAACGCTGCAGCCACTGTTGGTGAGTCCCCTTTTTTTAACCGATGAGTTAACTTGGCTGTGTCTTCAAGCAAGGATGCAAAGTCCGTAGCAAGCCCCTCTACCTCTTGCAGGGCGAGAAACTGCTGCTTCCTTGCTTCAATCGTCACAATCGCCGGACGATCTGGAGAGGCCCATTCTTCTCGTAATTCAGCATGTTGCCTTGCCTTCATAAAAACAACGAAGACAACCAAACCAATCGGAACGGCCAACCCTACCCATTTGTATGTATTCATTGTTTTCCTACTTGGTGTAATTCCAACCTCACCACGCCATTATGTTGAGGTCTGGGGCGGATATCAGCGCTGTAATTCCCCCAACGAAGATGGTAGTCGAGGCGGTCGAGGTGGTAAAGGTAATACTTGGTGTCGCGGTATTGGCCGTAGCGGGCGGAGGTGTTTTTGCCGTCGCCATGGATGGTCAGAGCGAGCTTGGCATCCTCATCGGTGAGGGTGTAGTGGGTCAGGGCTCGCTTGGCGGCGATGGCCTCAAAGGTGAGTAGCTTGCCTGCTGGTGGATCCCAGCCCATGAAGTAGAAGTCCCAGTTATCTTTGTGCCAGGGCTGAGTCGGCTTCTCTGCCCAGGTAGCGCGTGCCTCGGAAAACAGGGGGATGCTGCCAGTAGGGGCCCCGATGTGGCCTAGCGGGTAGCTACTCCAGTAGGCCTCTTTATCCCAGCTGAGCTGGTCGAACTGGTCGCTGGTCTGGAACTTGATGCCAACTTCCAGATCAAGCGGGCCTTGCCTGGAGACCTTGCCCTCCGGCTCTGGTAATGGAGGGATGTCCTCGAAGAAGTATTTCACATCGAAACGCCCTTGCTTGCCAAAAGTGAATACATAGTGGACATCCATTTCAGCGAATGTTCCACGCACGTTGATTTTGGTCGCGTTTTCGTCACGATTGACGTGCATCTTGGTAAACTGCCAAGCGTCAATGTCCGGGCTTTCGTAGAGGTCCGATCCCATGGTCCAGCTTGGTTTGCTGCCAACCTCTGGGTTGATGCCTTTGATCATGTATTCCTCTTGCTTGAAGATGTGAGGGAAGGGGCCGACCAGAGGAATGGTTTGTCCGGCTTTGGTGATGCTTTGCATCAGGCCCGTGGTTTTATCCATGCGGTATTGCACACCATCTCCCTGGATGACGAATTCATTTCCTTCCGTGGAGACGGTGGGCATGCCCTGGATTTCCGGGGTGAGAGGAGCGGGCTTGGTTCCCAGCGAGATCTTGTAGTGGTCGATGACCTGCCCGGCGCTGTCGAGGAATGAGATGCCTATTTCCGTGCCTGTTTTCCAGTCGTCTGCGGGGAGCTTGATATGGCCTTTCTGGTGTGGCTCGATAGCAGGGAGGGCGGGTTCTGAGGTTTTGCCATTATAGGAGACGAGGAGTTTGACTTCGTTCAGAGAGGTGTGGTCAAAGCGGTTGTAAACAGGCAGGGTGATGGGCTCGTTGGGCACGACTTCCTTGAGCTGGGTTTGGAGTAGGCGGATCGGGCTGTAGGCCTTTTTCACATTCCAGAACTCAGGTTTGTGGCGGCGCCACTCATCAATAATTCCCCAGCGGGCAGTACCGGTGATGTTGCTTTTTTTACCGGTGACGACTTGTTTGGCCTTGGCGGGTGGCAGCATGCGCATCGCGCCCTGGGTCGGGATCTTGGTGGGGTCTTCGACGATGGTCATGTCATCGACAAAGTTCCAGATGGCGGCTCCCACACTGCTGTCAGCGGGGAAGAGGTTAGCCCATGCCTTGTCAATGCTGCGTCCCCAGTAGTCGCGGGAGTTGGTGTCGTGCAGCCAGAGTTGCGCGGTATGGCCAAGCACATGCATCCATTCGTCGTAGATGGTGGGTAGAGGGTTTTGAGTGAAGTCTGCATCCCATTCCGGATAATGACCGCTAAGGACATCGTAGCTGTTGTGCTCCTTGTCCTTTTTTACCTGATAGGATGCAATCACGGGACGGGATGGGTCCTGCTGATGCGCGTAGTCATAGGAGGCCTGGAAGTTGGCACCATAGACGCTTTCGTTACAAATCGACCAGAGGATGACGGAGGGGTGGCTGCCGTAGTTGAGCAGGGTCTCGCGCAGTTGGTTGGTGAAGAGTTTTTCATACTGCGGGTCATCGTTCATGCCGACCGAGGGGCGGTTGGCTTTACCACAATCTAGCACGGCGGTTTCCAGGGTGACATAGAGGCCAAGCTGATCGCACTGCTCAATGAAGCCGTTACCGGGAGGGTAGTGGGAGGTGCGCACGAAGTTCATGTTCGCCTCCTTGAATAGCTCGGCATCGCGCTTGTCGATAGCGAGCTCAGGGACAAAACCCTTGAGTGGGTTGACCAGGTGGCGGTTGGCGCCGCGGAGTTTCACCACCTTGCCATTGATCAGCATGTTTTTCTTTTCATCAAAGCGAATGTCGCGGAAGCCGATTTGTTTGGAGTAAACCGCGGTCGCTTGGCCGGGGGTAGTGCTGGTGACTTGCAAGCGGTAGAGCACGGGCTTCTCAGCGGTCCAAGTCTGCGGAGCGTTGACTGGGGCAGTGAAGGTGACTTGCTTTTCACCCAAGGCACAGGAGTTCAGCGAGAGCGGGATTTCTTTTCCGCTAGGATCAAAGAGCTTGAAGGTGGCGACACCCTCGGTATGCGGGGTTGCAACTTGACCGATGATGGTGAGCTGTGCTGTTTTGCCATCTTCTGAGAAAGGAGAAGAGACGATGGGGAACTCAAAGAAGGTCTTCGGCCGTGCCTGCAGGGAGACACTGCGCACCAGACCACCAATGGGGCGCAGGCGCTTGCCGTTGAAGGCGATGTCCTTGGATTTATCGGTTAGTTCAAGAGAGATCCAGGCATCCTCACCCGGCTTGACCACGGAAGTAATATCACATTCCCACGGGGTCCAGCCGCCCTGGTGGTCGCGGATAAATTGGCCATTCACCCAGACGCGCGTGTAATCATGCGCGCCTTCAAAGCGCAGACGAATCTGCTGGCCGGCGAAGTCAGCCGGAATGGAAATTTTTTTCTTATATGCGAAGGGGAGGTCTTCTTTGATAGCATGACCTTCACGGAAAACGTCCCCGGGAACGGGCATGGTTTTCCAGCCGGTCAGCGCGCCCTCTTCTTTCCAGAAGTCATTGGGCGCCGGCAGTTGGAAGTGCCACGTGCCATCCAGTGACACGTCGGGAGTTTTGACCCCATCCAGTTGATCCAGCGATGAGGCCTGCAGGCCGGCCACCAACGATGCGATCAAGCTCGCGAGTGCTATTTTACATGTTCTCATATTTATACGATTGATTCTTCTTTTATAAAATTACTCTGCTTTGCTGGACAGCTTGGCTTTGCGCCGAGCCACGTCGCCAGGGCCGCCCCACATTTCAGTCTTCGCTTTTTCCAGATCGCAATGGGGGTTTTTCTGCGGGATGACGGCATCCACATCCTTAAGCCAGGCATCCAGCAATAGATTCAACTCTTTGGTCACCTCTGGATTTGAGTGGCTTATATTTTGCGTCTCGGAGGTGTCGTGCTGGAGATTGAAAAGCTCTGTCGAACCGCTGTCATAATGCCTGATCAGCTTATAGTTGCCTTTGCGCACCACGCTGGCCGGCACACTGGGGGCATTGTCTCGGTAGTGCGGGTGGTGCCAGAATATCGCCTTGTCCACGTTAATCCGCTTGCCGGCCAGCGCATTGAAGAAGCTTTGGCCATCCGTGTGCTGTTCCGGCTTAAGAGGCAATCCTGCGAGCTGCAGCATGGTGGGATAGATATCGGGAGTGTTGACCAGTTCCGTGCTTTTGGAGCCCGGAGCAATGTGTCCGGGCCATTTCACGATGAGAGGCTCTTTAATGCCTCCTTCGTAGATGCCGCCCTTGTATCCTTTGTACGGGTAGTTGGAGGTGCAGGTGTGTCCGCCGTTGTCGGAATAAAAGAGTACCACCGTATTGTCCGCAAAGCCGTTGTCTTTGAGAGCCTGCATTAAACGCCCGACATTGTCATCGAGGATCTTGAGCATCGCCGCATAGTCCGCGCGCTTCCAGTGCTGCGTTTTTTTCTTTGCTTCAAAGTATGCAATGCCTTCCTCGCGAGCGATGATCGGCATGTGCACCAGGTAGTACGACATGTAGATCAGGAAGGGTTGTTGATGGCCGCCGTCCCATTGTTGCCGTTGTATGCCGATGAGCTCAGCCGCCTTTGCCGTGAATACATCGGTGATGGTATCGCCCTCTTTCCCACTAACATTCTTTTGCTTTTTCTTGAAGGGATAGAAGCGATTGGCTTCGCTTTGCTGCGCGCCGTATTCCTGCTCAAAGCCAAAGTCGGTCGGACTCCCCTTCCCCAGATGCCATTTGCCGAAGAACCAGGTGGCGTAGCCGCCCTCTTTCAGCGCCTGGCCAAAGGTGATCTCTTCTGGCGGCAGGAACTGCTGTTCCGGTTGTGATGCGGTAACGCCCCTGAATTGGGGTTGGAGCTGCCCCGGCAGAAAGTCGGTGAGCCGCAGGCGGGCAGGATATTTCCCCGTGAGAATACTGGCGCGGGTCGGTGAGCACACTGGACTTGCCGCGTACGCATCGGTGAACAGCATACCCTGCCGAGCAAGTTCGTCGATGTTGGGCGTTTCGTGATAGGTATTGCCGTGTTCCAGGCCGTAGCACCCGAGGTCAGTAATGCCCAGGTCATCGGCGAACAAAATGACGATGTTCGGTTTTTCACTGAGCTTAAGGTTCTCCGTAGCCTTGTCTGCTTCTGTTTCAGCGTTGAGAGTTGGTGCCCACCATAATGTGGTGGAGAGCATCAACGACCCGATGGCTATTTTGCGGCTGGTCATCATCTGGGTGTCTTTTTTGATCAACTTGCTGTTTGTTGCTAACGCATCATTCAATAACGCGGTTTGTTTGTGTCCGTTACCGCGTGCCGGTCTCCTACTCTTCGGGTGGAGGGCTCGAGGGGGATATGGTGACTGTTACGGCTGCTGCCACCACTCAGGCCCATGTGCTTGGTCGCTTGAATAGCTAGGTCAAAATGAAGCTGCGGGTTTACTCCATTGCTATCGATTGCATCCGTTTCGAATTTCAATACAAAGCGTTCAGGAATGGGCTCGGCGGGTAAAGCCGAAATGAGCTTTGCTGTGGCCGAGCTTTGTCCTGTGATGGAGATGTTTTCCACAGCGACGCTCTTCCACGTGGTAGCGTCTTTGCTCACCACTTTTAGCTCCACCATGAACTTACCTGCCGGATCACGGGTAATGCGGTCAGGCTTGACGGTGTAGTCAATAAAATCCGCTGTGCTAGAGCCTGCGGTACCAGATGATGGGCTGCTTCGAATAAATCCACTACTTACCCACGCGAGTAGCACGATCGCGAGAATGACGGCAGCCCCGATCGCGATGCTGAATCGCTTGTTTGTTTGATTACTTTTCATTTTGTTGATTTTTGTTTACTGGCTACGCCCATGAAAAACTCTAGTGCCTACTGCGACCATCATCCAGTAGCTTCTGCAATCCCGCTTTCATCCGCTCAAACACTTCAGGGTGCTGTTGACTGACATTTTTCTTTTCCCCTGGATCGTTATTGAGGTTGTAGAGTTGGAACCTAACATCACTGATCGTGCTGCTATCACGGTCATATTTTGCCAGCCGTTGTAGCTTCCACTTGCCCTCACGGTACCCCAAACAGGCACCCCAATTGTCCTGTTGAATCAAGGGAACACGACCCGTTGCACCTTGCCGACCGAGTAATGCGCCCATCACATTGATACTGTCGAGGCAGGCATCGACTGGAATTTCGACGCCAAGATAAGTTGCGAGACTCGTCGCCAGATCAATGGTGCTGACCACTTCATCCGACACGCCGGGCTTGATAGTGCCCGGCCAGCAGGTGATGAACGGCGTACGGGTGCCGCCTTCCATAATCTTGTACTTTCCACCGGAGAACACACCGGCCGGTTGATGGTCGCCCAAGTTTTCTTTGGCACCATCCTTATAACCGTCGCCCAAGACGGGACCGTTATCGGAGCAGAAAACAATCAGGGTGTTTTCCTCCAAGCCCTGCTCTTTTAGGATCCGTACTAATTCACCGACGCTCCAGTCGAACTGAACAATCGCATCGCCACGGAACCCCATTCCGGATTTCCCATGGAACCGCTCGTGCGGCATACGAGGCACATGAATATCGTGCGAGGCGAAAAAGAGAAAGAATGGCTGATCCTTATTGGCGGCAATCCACTGCTCAGACTTTTCATTCCACTTGTCCGCCAGATCCTCATCGCGAAAACGCGCGGCATGCCCCCCAGTGTAGAATCCGATACGACTGATGCCGTTATGGATGGTACTATTATGGCCGTGGCTCCAATCCATCTTGAGCTCATCACGATGGCTGATGCCGGTTTTATGATCAGGCCCTGGAGTACGGTGACCGACCCAAAGCGGATCCGTCGGATCGAGGTTCAGCACACGATGATTTTCGACATAAACCTGCGGTACACGGTCATTGGTGGTGGGCAACAGGAAACTGTAATCGAAGCCAATTTCAAGTGGACCAGGCTTGAGATCTTCATTCCACTGCGGCCCCTTGCCGGGGGCGCCGAGGCCGAGATGCCACTTGCCAATCACTGCGGTCTGATAGCCAGCTTTTTGCATTAGCTCAGGCAGCGTCACAGTTCCAGGCTGGATCAAAGACGGCGAGTTAGGCCCAGCGATACTAGTGCCTTCACCACGGAACGCATAGGTTCCGGTCAGCAGCGAATAGCGGGTCGGCGTGCAGGTCGAAGCCGATGAATACCCACCGGTAAAACGCAGTCCCCGCTCGGCCAATCGGTCGATATTCGGCGTCTTCACATTTTCCAGTTTGGCGCCATAACAGCCGACATCGCCATAGCCGAGGTCGTCTGCCATAATGACAATAACGTTGGGTTTTTGGTCGGCAAATACGGAGCTTGCGAGGCTAACCGCCAGCGCAGCGAAAAA
>Ga0206124_10001645_pt1 | contig 17415 bp, 14 predicted proteins | sample Helgoland_Spring_3_FD_148671 | JGI IMG/M metagenome (GOLD analysis project Ga0206124, IMG submission 148671) | Pelagic subsurface seawater microbial communities from Kabeltonne, Helgoland, North Sea - Helgoland_Spring_Bloom_20160321_2 | ecosystem: Environmental > Aquatic > Marine > Epipelagic ... | reverse complement strand
TGAAAAAAAACCTGGAATGAAAATTTTGAACAGAACAATCAGAGATAACAATATTGGAAATAAACAAATTGAGAAAATTGAAAAATCTATTAATAAAAATTCAACAAAAGCATTAATAGTGGCTGCAGGACTTGGAAGTAGATTAAAAACACATACTAAAAATTTACCAAAATGTATGTTAGATTTTGGGGGCAAAACACTCCTTGAGCGTCAATTGGATGCTTACAAAAAATGTAATATTAATAATATTTCATTAATAAGAGGATATAAGAAAGAAAAAATAAACTATAAAGGTATTAATTATTACGATAATAAAGATTACAAAAATAACAACATTTTAAATTCTATTTTTTACGCTGAAAAAAATATCAATGGTAATCTTATAATATCTTATTCTGATATATTATTTGACCCCTCAGTTGTTCAAAGATTGATAGAGTCAAATCATGATATTTCAGTTGTAGTTGATATAGATTGGAGAGGTTATTATGTTGGCAGAAAAGATCATCCCATATCAGAAGCTGAAAATGTAATATTTAATTCTGATAACAAAGTAGAAAAAATTGGTAAAATAAATACTGGTAATGAAGAAGTTCATGGTGAATTTATTGGTATGATTAAATTATCAAACCGGGGTACAGAAATTTTTAAAGAACATTTTCACCGATTAAAAAAAATATACTGGAATAAGCCTTTTCAAAGGGCAAAAATATTTCAAAAAGCTTATCTTACCGATTTTATCCAAGAACTTGTTGATATTGGTATTAAAGTTCACTGTGTAATCATAGAAAGTGGCTGGAAAGAAATAGATACAGTTGAAGATTACCAAAAATTTTTACTAGGATTTAACAAAAAATTCACAAAAAGTTAATAATTACGCTATTTACCTGTCCTTACTTATATTCTAATAATTAACTTGTAAGCGAACAAAGTTAATGATAATTAAATTACAAATTATGATAAAAAAAATAATAATTACAATGTTTCTAGTGTTATTTGCTGGAAATTTAAATGCTGAAGTAAAAACATATAAGATGGTATTTGTACCTGCTAGTGAGAAGGGTGAAGAAAGTGATTACACTACTTTAATCTCAATCACTGAAAAGCTTACGGGTTTTAAAATTGATACAATAAAAGTAACTGATTATAACGCAGCAGTTGAGGCAATGAGGGCTGGTAGAGCCCACATAGCTTGGTATGGAGGAAAAACATATGTTAAGGCTGCTGAGATTGCTAACGCAGAAGCTTTCGCAGCTGGAGTAAGACCTGGAGAAAAAGATGCAGGTTACTATACTTATTTTGTTGTTAAAAAAGATAGTAAGTTAAAAGAATTTGATGATGTTAGAGGTAAAGTTTTATCACTAAATACAATTGGTTCTACAAGTGGTGACTTAATTCCACAAGTAGAATTAAGTAAAATTAATCTTTCAATTAAAGATAAAGATCATTTTGATAAAGTTTATTACGCAGGCAGTCATGATGCGTGTTTGCTAGCTGTAATAAATAAACAATCTGATGTGTGTGGAATGAGCTCTAGAAATTTTGAGGCAAGATTGGAAGATGGAACTTTTAAAAAAGAAGATGTTAGAATAATACATAAGTCAGATAGAGTTCCTCCACCACCATTAGCATATTCAAAAATGATTCCAATTGAGGATAGAGACAAAATTAAAAAAGCAGTACTCGAAGCCCATAAGCATGGTGAGATAGGTGGATATGGTGGTAAGATGTCTCATTATATGGAAGTTAAAGACTCTGATTACAATGTATTGAGAGAAGTCATAGAACTATTAAATAAAAGTTAAACTTAATATAGGACTGCTATGCTTGAAATAAACAATCTTAAAAAGACTTTTGAGAATGGTTGTCCTGCATTAAAAGGTGTAGATTTAAAAATTAACAAAGGTGAATTTGTAAGTATTTTAGGTCCTAGTGGCTCTGGTAAAACTACATTATTAAGAACCATTAATGGTCTTGAAACTTCAAGTGGTGGAGATATTTACTTTGATAATAAAAAGGTGGGTAACAATAATATTTCAGAAGTCCAAAAAAAAACTGGAATGATATTTCAAGAATTTAATTTAGTTAATAATCTTTCTACAATAAACAACGTTTTAACTGGTCTTTTGAATTCGAGTAATAAATTTTTATCTCTTTTTTATTTATTTTCAAAAAAACAAAAAATTGAAGCATTAAGATCTTTAGAAACCGTTGGATTACTTGAAAAATCTTATAGTAGATCAGACGAGTTGTCTGGAGGCCAAAGACAAAGAGTTGGCATTGCAAGAGCTATCATTAAAAAACCATTATTATTATTAGCTGATGAACCAGTTGCAAGTCTTGATCCCAAAACCTCAAATTTAATTTTATCTTTATTAAAAAAAATAAATCAAGAATTTGGAACAACTATTTTGTGTAATCTTCACCAAGTAGATTTAGCAAAAAAATACTCAGATAGAGTAGTGGGTCTTGTAGATGGAAAAATTATATTCGATAAAAAATCATTTAATATCAACGAAGCTTATTTAAAAAAAATATATATCTAATTATATGAATAAAAAAATTGTTGAATTAAAAGTAGAAAATAAATTTAAAAATTTTGAAAAATATATTCAACCCCAATGGTCATGGAAAACTCTGGTTTCTATCGTTTTATTTTGTTCTGTTTTGATATTTGTTGTGAATGATTTAGAAATTGATTTTGTAAAATTATTTTCAGATACATCAAAATATTTTGGGGATATTTTATCGAGAATGTTACCCCCTGATTTTAGTAATTTAAAAGAATTAATTTTTGCGATGTTGGAAACTATCGAAATTGCTTTTCTGGGTACTTTTCTTGCAATAGTTTTATCAATTCCATTAGGGTTATTTTCAGCAAGAAATTTAGCTCCTAATTATTTTGTATATTTTGTTTGTAAAACAGTAGTTATATTCTTCAGAGCAATTCCAGAATTTATTATTGCTATGATTTTAGTTATAGCGATTGGGTTTGGAGCAATGCCAGGAGTTCTTGCATTAGGTTTACATACGATGGGTTTTTTAGCGAAATTTTACGCTGAAGATATTGAGCATATCAACCAAGGACCAATAGATGCTCTTAAATCTTCTGGGGCTACAAAAAGTCAAATAATTTCATTTGGAGTTATACCCCAAATTTTACCATCATTTGTTGCAAACAATTTATATATATTGGATAGAAACGTAAGAATGGCTACTATGTTAGGAATTGTGGGTGCAGGAGGTATAGGCTATGAGCTTCAATCATCCTTTAGAATGTTTGAATATGAGAGAGTGTCATCAATAATTATATTAATTTTTTTTACTATCACAATCATAGACTATCTTTCATCATTTATTCGATCAAAAATAAAGTAATTAAAACTAAATCAAACATTATTTATTTTTGTTATAATTACTTTAAAAAAGTATTTTATTTCCAAATAAATAAACTATTAATATTAAATTTTATGTGCAAGGATAATTGTATTTAGTTATGAGAGAGAAAAAAATAATTTTTTTAACAGCTTTTCTACATTCAGGACTTGACTGGGTACATTCACTTTTAGACTCACACCCTCAATTATTGATTACACCTGCACTAAGCTTCTACAGATGCTGGACAAGATTTGATTTTAATGAAATTGAAAAGGGACAAAAAATTTATAATAAGTTTTATGAATATATTAGTGAAAATATTGGACCTAACAGTAAAAATGAACAAAAAAAATTTTTACATACTCAAGAAGAGCAAAATGATTTTTTCTTAAAATTGTCTGATTTGCTAAAGGATAATTTAATTGCCAGAAAAGAAGCATTTTTATTTATTCACGAGTCTTATATTTATGCCAAAAAAATTGATCAAAGTCATATCAAAGCAATAATTGCGCATGAGCACTTGCCAATTTATAAAAAATTTTATAAGAAAGATTTTCCTAAATCTTCACTCATATTAGTCTTAAGAGATCCAAGAGCGGCGCTTGCTGGAATATGGTATCGAAGAGATAAACTATTTGGTCATCTACCTGATTATACATTTAATATGACAATAGATTGTTGGTTTTATGCAGTAAATATTATTAAAGATAAATTTTATAAAAATGGAAAAAATCTATTTATTTTAAAAAATGAGGATTTGCATAATAACCTTGAAAATGAAATGTTAAAATTATCGGATTGGTTAAAAATAGATTTTAATGATTGTCTTCTTCATGAAAGCTTTCCTTCAGGAAAAACTGTTTTTGTTGACTCTGCCTACCTTCTTGATGATAAACCAAATGATCAAAATCTATTTAATCAAAAAGTTCCTAATGACTATTTTAAAATTGAAAATGTTACAGCTAGATGGAGAAAAACTTTATCCAATAAACAAATAATTATGATAGAGAGTATCTTTTCTATATGTTTTACAAGATTTGGTTATAAAAAAATTTTTAATGATAATTTATATAATAAAATTTTATCTTTTATATTTTTTTTTATTCCACAAACAAAACTTTTAAATTATTGGATTGAAAATTACCCAAATGTTGATGCTTTTAACAGGATATATAAAAGACTATATCTTAATGATAAAATTTTTTTAGCAAAAATATGGGTTTTTCTTCCAAATTTTGTGAAATTTTTATCATTATTATTTTATTCTGTATTTTTGCGTGTTAAAATTTTTTTTAACTCTAAAGAAAACATCCCAAGTTATGATAAAATTAAAAAAAATCTAAAAGAAGAGTCTTAATTAATTCTTATATTTTTATTTTTTTTGTCAAAAAATTTATTCACAAAATACACAATATATTTTGCATCTCCCAAGGTCATTGCTGAATGACATGGAAAAGATATAAACTTTTCCCATTCAACATCTGCAACTGGAAACTTTCGTTTTTGCTTAAAAATTGGATGCATGTGAAGGGGTTTGTAGTGAACAGTAGTATGTATTTTTTTCTTTGCTAAGAATTCCATCAGTTCAGCTCGATATTCTTTTTTCACAGAAGCGCTATAGAATTGACATGTGCCACTATATTCAGGCCTTCCTATTTCTTTTGGAAGATTATCGTTATAAAATTTTTGAATTTGCATTCGTCTTTTAATAAAACCTTTTAGCTTTTTTAATTGAGCTAATAACATTGAGGCTTGCAAGTCATTCATGTAAGCTTTATATCCGATTGACTTTACATCAAAATCCCACACATAACCTGGTTTGAGCATTGATTTTTTACCTCTAGTAGTTGCTCTTTTATATGTATCTTGTGTAATACCGAAATAAGTAAGTGATTTAAGTTTTTTATAAAGTTCTCTCGAATTCGTTGTTATAATACCTCCATCACCACAAGAGATAGTTTTTACTGCTTGAAATGACCATATTGCAACATCACCACTTTTTCCAGCACCTGGAGTGTAACAGCTAAGTGCACAATCCTCTATTATCAGGCCCTTAAAAAATTTTCTAAGTGGCTTAGTATTACACTGGATACCAGCATAATTTACTGAAATAATAGCTTTAGTGTTTTTATTAACTAATTTCTTTACATCTTTGGGGCATAAATTTCTATCGATTGCATTTATATCGCATAATTTATTTTCGCAGTTATTCCAAAGAGGAACCATCGCGGTTGTTACCCAAGAAACAGTTGGTGAAATAATATTGCCACCATTTATACCGTAGGCTTTTAATACAAGATCTAATCCTGTTGTATTACTTAGTGTCGAAACTGCATATTTTGCTTTTACTAATTTAGCAAATTTTTTTTCTAATTCTTCTACTTGAGAACCTCTTCCCCACCAGCCGCTTCTGATAGTTTTGGCAATTGCATTAATCTCTTCTTTGCCACCAGTAGGACTTAATACAGGAATAGTTTTTTTTCTAATTTGCATTTGTTAATTTAATTTCAGGAACATACTCCACCCAGATTGTTTTAGCACCATTATGTTTTTCTTTATTAATTATTTCATCTTTAAGATTCCAAGCAAAAATTATTGTATAATCAAAATTTTTTAAATGAAAAGTTGAAGCATCATTGATAGGAATATGTGTTCCTGGTGTAAGTTTACCAATTTTAGCTGGTGTAGAATCATAGATGCAATCTATTAAGGATGTATTTATTTCAGCAAAATTTAATAATGTAGTGCTTTTAGCTGTAGCACCATATCCACAAACACTCTTACCTTCATTTTTTTTTTCAATTAAGAAATTTTTTAAATTATTGCATAGATTTATACTTTTATCTCTAAATTTTTGATATGTTGTGTCATTTGACACTTGAATTTTTTCCTCTAGTTCAAGATATTTTTTTGCTGATTGCTCTTGAATATTTTCTCTAGAAAAAAAATATCTCATAGATCCACCATGTATTGAATAGTGCTCAACTTTATTTAAGTATAAAGAGTATTTTTCAAATAGAGTTTTGTAAGATTTGCAACACCAAATAAAATTATGTTCTGCATATATTTGTTCAAATGATCCAAGTTCTAGCATATCTGGTAAGTAAGGATCTTCTAAAATTACTATTCCATCATCTTTTAATAATATATCTATACCTTCCAAAACCTCATGACATTTTTCAATATGGTGCATTGTATTTGTGCTAATTATAATTTTTGCTTTACCTTTCTTTTTAATAATAGATTTGCACAAATCTTTATTAAAAAAACCACAAATTGCATCAACACCTTTTGACTTTGAAACATTGACAACATTTTCAGAAGCATCTACACCCAAATGATCAATTTTTTTATTTACAAAGTTTTTTAAAAAAATACCATCATTAGATCCAATATCTAAAATATACTCAGTTTTATCACTTATAAAATTTGTAATAATATTATCTCCAAGTTCATTAAAGTGTTGGGTCATCGATTTTGATTGACTAGCAAAATATGTATATGAATCGTTAAACATCAAATTTTTATCTGGAACAGAAACAACTTGAAAACAACCACATTTATTGCAAACAGCTGTTTGCATATGAAATTTATATTCATTTTCAACTTTTTTATTTTTTCTTTCTAAAAAATTGTTTGCAATTGGCATTAAACCAAAGTCAATTGTTACAGATATATTATTGTTACAAACTCTGCATTTTGAAGAATTATCTACCATCAAAAAATTCAATTAGAGAATTGCAGATATAATCTAAATCAACTTGTTCAAGTTTAGGATGACATCCAACTAGCATACCATTTTTCATTATGTAGTCTGCGTTTTCAAATTTAAATTCATTAGTTCTATAAACTTTACCATCCATAATTGGTTGTCTAGTAATATTACCTGAGAAAATAGTTCTGGTTTGTATATTTTTTCTTTCTAAAAATATTTGTAAATTAGTTCTTAGATTTTTTTCGCTCTCTCGCAATATTATTGGATATGCAAGCCAGTTTGTTTTTACTCCCTTAGTTTCTTCAGGAGTTATAATATAATTAGAAAGTTTATTTGTAATACTGTTTTTAAGATAATTAAAATTAGCAACCCTTTTTGTAAAAAACTCATCAAATCTTTTGAGCTGAATCAAACCAAATGCCGCACATATTTCAGGTGCAAAAAAATTGTAGCCTTCTTTTTCAAAAATAAATTTTTTATCATAAGACATGCCATTAATTTCGATATCAAATCTATCTTTTAAATTATCTTCTATGCTCAATGATGCATCAGGTGAGAAAAGTTCTGAGCTTCTTCCCCATCCTCTAACAATTTTCATTTTCTCGTACAACTCCGGATCATTAGTGCATGCCATGCCACCTATACCGGCGCAAGTAATTATATGAGAGCCATAAAAACTTGTAGTACTTATGTCGCTTAATTGACCAGTATTGCTCCCTCTAAAATCATACCCTATTGTATCTGCAGAGTCTTCAATGAGATGTAGATTGTATTTTTTTGCAATTTTTTTTATTTCATCCCAATCTGGCACATTTCCTATTAGGTTTGGCACAAAGATAGCCTTAGTATTTTTATTAATACATTTCTCTATATCTTGAACTTTTATATTTAGAGTTCTAATATCAACATCAACAAGACTTGGGATTAATCCTAGTTGTAATATAGGAGATATTGTTGTCGAAAATGTCAAACAAGGTGTAATTATCTCTGATCCCTTATTTAAATCTAAAGATGCTAAAGCAAGCAGATTAGCAGATGACCCAGAATTGACAAAAAGACCAAATTTTTTTCCAAACATGCCACTTATCTCTTTTTCAAATTCTAGTGATTTTTTTCCTGAAACTAAGCTAAAGCTTTGAGTTTTTAAAACCTCTACAACAGCATCAATTTCTTCATCACCATAATTAGTCTGATTATAAAATATTTTATTTTCCATATCCTTATACTTTCTGTTCTATTATATTTTGCTCTTTGTCTTTCACTTCTTCAATAGTTCTTGTGAGGTATATACCTATAATAGCTAAATTAAGAAATAAAATAGAAGATAAGAATGAAGCAAATACTATAACAGAAGCCCATCCTGGCACATTAATATAACCTAATAATTTTGCAGACACTGTAAGTCCGCTTATAAACATAAATAAAATTGATAATAAAAATCCAAACATTGATGAATAAATTAGAGGCTTATAGGAATATGTTGTGATGTAGTCAATTGCAAATTCAATTTTTTTCTTAATATTAAACCCTGAACTTCCAAACTTTCTTAGTCCTTGTTCCATAGGAATATAATCTTTTTTTAAACCAAATTTATGCATAATCTTAATATGTTTAAATTTATTAGTATTTGATAGGTAGATATCGACAGCTTTTCTAGATATAATTCTATATAGCCCTTCCTCAACCGGATACTTTTCATTTATTAAAAAAGAAAAAAAATTCCAATATATTTTTGAGAAAAATTTGCTTATTAAACTTTCTGGGTGTTTATTTTTATAGTAGCAGCAAATTATATCTACATCATCACTTTTACTTATTTTCTCAAACATCGTAAGCATTTTATCTAACGGATCAGTTAAATCACAAGTTATAATATAAACATACTCCCCAGAGCTTTCTTTAAGACCTTCGGTAATTGCAGTATCAACACCAAAATTTTTAATTAACTTTAAACCTTTTATAAAAATTTTTTTTTTTGAAATATTTTTAATTTTCTCCCAAGATTTATCAGTACTATAATCATCTATAAAAATTATTTCAAAGTCCTGAGTAATACTTTTAATATTCATTTCACATTGATTAACAAGCTCATCCAAAGTTTCCAATGCGTTGTAAACTGGTATTAATATTGAAACTTTTTTTGAAGACATAACTTAAGAAATTACATTTATATTATAATTTATATCAATAATTATTACTTTATTATGAATAAATCTGTATATTATTTATAAAGATTTTCAAGATTAAATAATTATGCCAATTAAAAGATACAAAAATATTCTTATTACAGGCTGTGCAGGCTTTATTGGATACCATCTGTCAAAAAAATTATTAGAAAATACAAGATTCAAGATTTATGGAATTGACAATATTAACGATTACCTAAAAAACCAAATTAAAAAAAAAAGATTAGCAATCTTAAAAAAGCAAAAAAACTTTAATTTTGAGAAAACAGATATTACAAATCAAAAAAAAATTGATTTCAGTTTCAAAAAAAATCAATATGAAGTAGTTATTAATTTAGCGGCCCAAGCTGGTGTATTGTATTCCATTGAAAACCCAGAAACATATTTAAAAAATAATATTGAAGGTTTTTTTAATATTTTGGCAGCATCAAAAAAATTCAATATAAAACACTTAATTTTTGCATCTACCAGCTCTGTTTATGGGCCAGCCAACAATTTCCCTCTCAGAGAATATGACAATACTGATAAACCACTTTCTTTTTATGCTGCAACAAAAAAAAGCAATGAAGTAATGGCTCATTCTTTTAGCAATGTATACAAATTGCCATGTACTGGACTTAGGTTTTTTACTGTTTATGGACCAATGGGACGACCCGATATGGCTTTATTTAAATTTACTAAAGCAATTTTAAATAAAAAAAATATATATCTTAATAATAACGGAAACCATGTAAGAGATTTTACATATATAGACGATATAGTTAGTGGAATAATTAAATTAATTAATATACCACCTAAAAAAAAAATACCTTTCGAAATATTTAATATTGGAAATTCAAACCCAAAAAAACTTAAAAGTTTCTTGTCAGAAATTGAAAACTATCTAGGAATTAAAGCAAAAATTAAATATAGGGATCTTCAAGTAGGAGATATATACAAAACTCATGCTTCAGTAGATAAATTGAAAAATAAAACTGGCTATCAGGCATCTACTGAAATAAAAATAGGAATTAAAAAATTTATTGATTGGTACAAGGAATATTTTAGCCAACCTGAAGAGAATAATAATTAGACAAATTTATTCTATTTTCATATCAATAAGTTTAGTCAATTTTCTCATATCATTTTATTACAAAATTATTAAATAGTTTTATGTAAGACATTATCTTCAACACCATGGTTAACAGCTAGCTTTTTAAGCTTTTTTAATAACTAGATTAGTGTAATTTGTTACCTATCAATTGAAATTATAAAACATAATCAAATGCTTAATAAAAAAACTGACCACATGGATTTAAAATGAAAAATATTTACTTATTATTTTCAAAATCTGAACAAAGTAAGATTATAATACTTTTTTTTGGAATTTTAGTACACGGGTTAGTTGAAATTACCAGTATTGCTTCAATACTTCCATTTATGTCTATTGTAATTGATCCATCAATTATAGATACAAATTTTTTTTTAAGCAATTTATATAATTTTTTTAATTTTAATAGCTATAATGATTTTTTGATTATTTTAGGATCAACTGTATTTTTATTACTATTATTCTCTAATGCTTATGCAGCTTTGATTTTTTGGTGGATTACAAGATTTGTACAGTTTCAATCATACAGATTATCAAAAAAAATTTTTAGTAATTATTTGTCTCAGTCGTATGTTTTTTTTTTAAATAGAAATTCTTCTGAATTAAGTAAGAATGTATTGACCGAAGTAAATAGAATAATAATTGGTGTAATTTATCCAATGCTATTAGCTATTGCTAGAATTGTAATAGTTTTATTTATTGCAATATTATTATTATACACTAATCCAAAACTAAGTACCATTATTTCACTAATTCTTATTATTACGTATGGAATAGTTTACTATATTGTTAGAGAACACTTATGGAGTATAGGAGAGCTATCTAGTAAAGCCACTTTTGAGAAATATAAATTTATTAATGAGGCATTTTTAGGAATCAAAGATATAAAGTTACAAGGATCAGAGTCTGAGTTTATTAAAAAGTATTCAAAACCTGCAAAAGAATTTGCAAATTATAGTGCATCAGGTTCGATTATATCTCAATTGCCAAGGTATGCAATTGAGTCTCTGGCATTCGGAGGGTTAATTCTAATAGTAATATTTCTTATTTTAACCAATGAAGATTTTATGAGAGTAATTCCATTAGTTGCATTATATGCTTTAGCAGGCTACAGAATTATGCCGGGATTACAACAAATATACCATAGTTTTGCTCAAATAAGATATAATACACCAGCTCTAGACTTGCTTTTAAAAGACCTCAAAAAAGATCTATCATTGATTAATAAAAGTAAAAAAGAATTAAATTTTCTTCCGAAAATTAAATCAAGCATTAAATTAAAGTCTGTTTCATTTAGATATCCAAATACAGATGATCTAATTTTAGAAAATTTCAATGCAAAAATTAAAACTAACTCATTAACTGCTTTTGTAGGAAAGACTGGTTCAGGCAAAACTACTTTGATTGATATTTTTTTAGGTTTACTACCAGTTAATAAAGGAGAAATTTTTTTGGATGAAATTAAGCTTGAGGCAAAAAATTTAAATTCATGGCAGAAAAAACTTGGATATGTTCCTCAAAATATATTTTTAACCGATGATACAATAGCAAATAACATTGCTTTTGCAGTGTCAGAGGAAAAAATTGACCATCAAAAAATAATTAAGGCTGCAAAACTTGCGGAGCTTGATGACTACATTTCTAATTTGCCTGAGAAATATAACACTTATGTGGGTGAAAGAGGCATTAGAATTAGTGGTGGGCAGATGCAAAGAATTGGTATTGCTAGAGCGCTATATAATAATCCTGAAATACTTGTGTTTGACGAAGCTACAAGCGCACTTGATAATGTGACAGAAAAAAATATCATGGATTCTATAAAAAAATTATCAAAAGATAAAACTATTATTATAATTGCACATAGATTAAGCACTATTAAAAATTGTGATCAAATTTACTTACTTAATAAAGGAAAAATATCTGAGCAAGGCAGTTATAATGAGCTAATTAAGAACAGTAAGAAATTTTATGATATGGTTTACTCAAATAATGAAAAAAATAGTTAAGTGTGTATGAACAAAAATACAAATCAACTTATAAAAGCAAGATGTTATTGGATTACTGGCCTATCAGCCTCGGGTAAGACAACGATGGTAAATATGCTAACAAATTACTTAAAGAAAAAAAATAAGCCTGTAATTCAGCTTGATGGAGATATTTTAAGAAATGTATTTAATGCAAAAGTATATTCTTTAGAAGAAAGATACAAACTAGGGTTAAAGTTCTCTGCATTATGCAAACTAATAGTGGAGAATGATGTTAATGTAGCAATAGGGGTTATAGGGCTATTTCATAAATTACATTCTTGGAATAGAAAGAATATTCCAAATTATTGTGAAATTTTTTTAAATGTACCAAAAGAAGAACTAATTGATAGAGATCCAAAAGGTATTTATAAAAAAGCATTAAAGGGTGAAATTAAAAATGTTATGGGTGTTGACCTTAAAGTTGAATTTCCTTTAAAGCCAGATATCAAAATAAGATGGGTTAAAAATAAAAGCATAGAGGATACATTTAAACAAATTGTTGAAAAAATAGAGAAAATAACAAAATAATATTTTGAAAAAGAAAATAATAGTAACTGGTGGAGCTGGATTTATTGGATCAACTCTAATTAAGCATATTGCTAAAAACATAAAGGGGAAAATATTGAATGTAGATAAATTAACATATGCTGGTAATTTAAGTTCTTTGGAAAACATCAGCAACAATAAAGACTATTCATTTGAAGAATTAGACATTTGTGATGAGACTAATGTTCAATTGATGATTGAAAAATATAAGCCAACAAATATAATTCATTTAGCTGCCGAAACTCATGTTGATAAATCAATTGACAGTTCAATTAATTTTATAAAAACCAATATAATTGGTACTTATAATTTACTTCAATGTTCTTTAAATTTTTGGAAAAAGTTAAATGATGACAAAAAAAATAGATTTTTGTTTCAGCATGTATCAACTGATGAAGTCTACGGATCTCTTGATTTTGGAAGTAGCATCTTTACTGAAAAAACTGCTTATGACCCTAGTTCACCTTATTCAGCCTCAAAGGCTAGTTCAGATCATCTTGTGCGAGCCTGGAATAAAACTTACAATTTACCGGTAATAATCACCAATAGTTCAAATAATTATGGTCCTTATCAATTTCCTGAGAAACTAATACCTTTGACTATAATCAAAATATTAAGAAATGAACAAATACCAGTATATGGTGATGGCAGCCAAATTAGAGATTGGCTACATGTCGAAGATCATGCGGAAGGTATACTAAAAGTTATGTTAAAAGGTAAGTCTGGCGAAACATATAATATTGGAGGAAATAATGAATTATCAAATTTAGAAGTGGTAAAAATAATTTGTGAAATATTGAGAGAACTCAATATAAAGCGTAAAATTTTAAAAAATAACAACCCTGAAACTCAAATATCATTTGTAAAAGATAGACCTGCTCATGATATTAGGTACGCTATTAGTACCAATAAAATAAATAATAAACTTAATTGGAAGGCAAAGATAAAATTTAAAGATGGTTTACGTGAAACTATAGCTTGGTATTTGGATAACAAAGAGTGGTGGGAAAAAATTCTTAATAGAGATAATAATGTTATAAATAGAAAAGGACTAAATTAATTATGCCATATAAAGGTATAGTTTTAGCAGGAGGAAAAGGAAGTCGACTGTATCCAATAACTTTAGCCACATCAAAACAGCTTTTACCTATTTATGACAAGCCTATGATATTTTATCCAATTTCTGTTTTGATGCTAGCAGGTATCAGGGACATTTTAATAATATCTACTCCAAAAGACTTAGATAATTATATCAATCTACTTGGTGATGGATCAAGATTTGGAGTAAAATTTCAATACAAAGTACAAAAAGAGCCAAAAGGATTAGCCCAGGCTTTTCAAATTGGTAGAGACTTTATAGGAAGTGATAATGTTTGTTTAATACTTGGAGATAATATTTTTTACGGTCAAGGATTAATAAAGATTTTGAATAAAGCGATGAAAATAAAAAAAGGAGCAACTATTTTTGGATATGCTGTTGCTGACCCTAGTAGATTTGGTGTTGTAGAGTTAGATAAAAATATGAAGCCAAAAAAAATTGTTGAAAAACCAAAAAAACCTAAATCGAAATATGCTATTACAGGTCTATATTTTTATGACAACAACGTAATCAAGTATGCTGAAGATATTGTGCCTTCTAAAAGAGGAGAGTTAGAGATTACAAGTATTAATAAAATATACTTGAAAAAAAATATATTAAATTTAGAACTTTTTGGTAGAGGTTTTGCATGGCTTGATACTGGAACACATGAAAATCTGATAGAAGCTGGAAACTTTATAAGTACACTAGAAAGAAGACAGGGCCTCAAAACAGCCTGTCTTGAAGAAATAGGTTACAAAAATAGATGGCTTTCAAAAAATAAATTGATGCAAGGCATAAAACTAATGGGAAAAAATGAATATTCTGATTACTTGAGGAATATTGTAAAATAATAAAAAAATATTAAGGTTATATGCAATTATGATAATAGAAAAAAATTTTGAAAATTATATTATTTCTCACAATTCTATATTGAAAGATATTTTGGTCAAAATTGACAGCAATAAAAGTAAAATTGTTTTTGTTGTAGATGGCACTTCCAAAGTTATTGGATCTATATCGGATGGTGATATTCGAAGGCACATTATAGCTCAACCTAAAATAAATTTATTAACTAAAGCATCAGAAATTTGCAATCCGATTTTTGAATATGTAAAATTTGATGCACCCCCAGAAAAAATAAAGATCATGGTTAATGGTAAAATCAACATCGCACCAATAGTTGATAATGAATTAAAGATTATTGCAGTGGCAAAGAAAAGGCCAGAAAATTTCAGAATACAAAACTTTACTATAGGTGAAAAATTTCCTACTTTTATAATTGCCGAAATAGGAAATAATCATAACGGTGATATTAAACTAGCGAAAAAATTGGTCGATCTAGCAAAGGATGCTGGTGCTGACTGTGTAAAATTTCAAATGCGAGACATGAGCTCTTTATACAGAAATAGCAGTAAGAGCAGTTCTGAAAAGGAGGACTTAGGTTCACAGTATGTATTAAGTTTATTAGAAAAATTCCAACTTTCAAATTCTAATTTATTTAGAATTTTTGATTATGCATCAAAGAAAAATATTTTACCTTTATGTACTGCTTGGGATATTGAAAGTATTGAAAGTTTAGAAAATTATGGATTACCAGCCTACAAAGTAGCCTCTGCAGATTTTATTAACCATGACTTATTATTAAGACTTTCTGAGACAAGAAAGCCTTTAATTTGTTCAACGGGGATGACCAAAGAAAGTGAAATAATTCAATCAATAAATTATCTTCAAGATTTAGGATGTCACTATTCTCTTCTTCATTGTAATTCTACATATCCAGCAGCTTTTAAAGATATAAATCTTAAATATTTATATAGACTAGCTGATTTAGGAAAATGTGTTGTGGGTTATTCTGGCCATGAAAGAGGCTATAATATTCCAATAGCTTCAGTTGGACTTGGAGCAAGAATTATAGAAAAACATTTTACTATTGATAAAGAAATGGAAGGAAATGATCATGTTGTAAGTCTTTTACCTGAAGAATTTAAAAAAATGGTTGATGGAATACGTGAAGTAGAGTTAAGTTTTGGAAATGGATACACAAAAATATTATCACAAGGTGAAATAATTAATAGAGAGGTCTTGGGTAAAAGTTTAGTTATTAATTGTGATTTGCCAAAAGGCAAAGTTATGGAGTCTGAAATGATTGAAGTTAGAAGCCCTGGCACGGGAGTTGAGCCTTATAGAAAAAAAGAAATTATAGGAAAAATAGCAACAAGAAATTTTAAAAAAAATGATTTCTTTTTCCAATCAGATATTGACAGCAATTTAGCAATAGAGCCACATAGTTATAAATTTAATAGACCCTGGGGTGTACCTGTACGCTATCATGATGTAGATAATTTAATTAATAAAGCCTCCCCAGATTTAGTTGAGTTCCACTTAAGTTATAAAGATCTTGAATTAAATCCCAAAAATTATCTTTTAAGAGATTATAATATAGATTTAGTAGTTCATGTCCCAGAGTTATTTGCAAATGATCATATACTTGATTTGTCCTCAGAAAATCAAAGTTACAGAGAAATTTCGATAAAAAATTTACAAAAAACTATTGATGTTACAAGATCAATTAGAGAATTTTTTCCAAAATGCATAAAGGACATACCATTAGTATTAAACGTTGGTGGTGCAACATTAAATGAGCCAGTAGCCTATGAATTAAAAAATAAAATGTATAATCGTATTTTAGAAAGCTTATCAAAAGTAAATTCAGATGGCGTTGAAATTATCCCGCAAACAATGCCACCTTTGCCTTGGCATTTTGGTGGGCAAAGATTTCATAATTTATTCATGGACTCTGAGGATATAATAGAATTTTGTAAAAAAAATAACTCTAGAATTTGTCTTGATATTTCTCATGCAAAATTGGCTTGTAATTACAATGATTGGGATTTCGAGCAGTATATTAGTAAAGTTGCCCCTTATACTGCGCATATTCATATTTCTGACTCATATGGAACTGATGGTGAAGGCGTTCAAGTTGGAGAGGGCGAAATAGATTTTACCGCTATGTTTAAATGTTTGGATAAATATTGTCCAAACGCGTCATTCATTCCAGAAATATGGCAAGGTCATAAGAATTTTGGCTCTGCCTTTTGGTATGCGCTTAACAAATTAGAGAATTTTTCAAAAGTAATTTAATGAAAGTTCTGGCAATAATACCTGCAAGAAAAGGGAGCAAAGGTATTAAAGATAAGAATATTCGTCTACTAAACGGTCATCCTTTAATTTCATATAGTATATGTGCAGCAAAAAAAATTAAAAAAATAAATAGAATAATTTGCACAACCGACTCAAAAAAAATTGCTGCTATTGCAAGAAGATATGGAGCAGAAACTCCCTTTATAAGGCCAGGTAAATATGCCAAAGATCTTTCGTCTGATCTAGAAAAA
>Ga0206124_10001641_pt1 | contig 17428 bp, 9 predicted proteins | sample Helgoland_Spring_3_FD_148671 | JGI IMG/M metagenome (GOLD analysis project Ga0206124, IMG submission 148671) | Pelagic subsurface seawater microbial communities from Kabeltonne, Helgoland, North Sea - Helgoland_Spring_Bloom_20160321_2 | ecosystem: Environmental > Aquatic > Marine > Epipelagic ... | reverse complement strand
GTCCGGTCTCGCCTCGGATATGCACACGCTGAAGCAAACGTTTGAGTTTAAACATAAACTCTACGAACTTCGCGAGAACAGAGTCATGGAACCGAACACGTTTGCCTCGGTGGTGTCGACGACGTTATACGAGAAACGGTTCGGTCCGTATTACGTGGAACCGGTGATCGCGGGGTTGGATAAACAGTCGAAGCCGTACGTGACCGGGATGGATCTGATTGGCGCGGCGGCGCCGACGGAGAACTTCGTCGTGGCGGGGAATAATAGCGAGAGTTTGTTTGGCGTGTGCGAATCGATGTATAAGGAAAATTTAGAACCCGAGGAGTTGTTTGAGGTTATTAGTCAGTGTTTGTTGAGTGGGAGCGGGCGGGATTGTTTGAGCAGCGGGTGGGGAGGGACCGTGTACGTAATCACGAAAGACGGAGTGGAAGTGAAATCGGTGAAAGGTCGCATGGATTAATTTGAGTATAATAATAATAATAATAATAGCGCATAAAAGAAGCGTCGCAAATGTCGTCGTTGTGTTGTTACGAAGAAGATGAAGAAGACGAAGAAGAAAACAAAGAAGAAAACCTCTCGCGGTCTCGATCCATCCTCGCTTTCGTCTCGAGCATTTTCCTCCGCAAAATCTCCAACCGTTTGCGCTTCTCCAAACACGCGAGAACCTCAGCTACCCGCCTGCGACACCGCTCCTGGCGCTCTCTTTCCTCCCAAACTTCCACGAACCATTCGCACAAGCGAGCGTATTCAATCATCGGTTGGAAGAGAAGACGTTTAGAAGTAAGTCACTCCTCGAAAAGACTTCTTCGCGTCGATTGGCGTTCGCTTCAAACTAAAAATAGCTCGATGTTGAAGCGCTTCGGACGAACGTCTTCGCTCGTCTCCTCCGCCGTCTCAAAGTCGAGACCAAAAGCGCAGTTTCCTCTCTTCTTCGCTTAAACGACGAGGCACGTGATGCTGTGCACGAACACGATTCTATACACGATACAGTTACAGCAAACGCGACCGTTTCCGATCGATTACGAATGAAACTCTTACGTATTTTCGTTCCTTTTTCGATTGGACTGCCACGTGGACAAAACCACTGGTGACGTCTCATTTTTTCTTCATTGTTATTCGTAAACCTGCGCGCACATAAACACACGCATATATCATATATGCACCGTGGGAGTCGCCGAGTGATGCGCACGTTGGGCTCGCACGCTGCATTTGTACGAACGAGTGCTCCTTCTTCCGTGAAAGCTCCGTTTACGTCTTTATCCTCCACTCGTGTCTCGTCCGCTGTAGGGGAAGAAAATCGATTGAAATCTCATCCGTGGTTTACTCTCCGCAGTCGTTCTTCGCCTTGGCGGAAAGGACAAAGACGACACGTCCACGAAACCTTACTCGGACGCGCCATGGGCCATAAACTTACCGAGGAAGAATTATTCGCGTTCGATTTGAGCGGGTTTATTGTCGTCAAGAATGTCTTTTCCGAGGCTGAGATTGAGCGGATGAACCAAGTGGTGGACAAACACGAACCGGAGATGGTCGAGCGGAAAGGCCAGTTACGCTTAGGAGGGAAAAAAGGAATGCCACTCGCCGGCGACGGAACAACCGGGAGGCAAGATTTAGGCGGGATGCTGGCCTGGCCGAAAGGCGAGAACGAATTATTCCGGAAGATGTTGACGCATCCAAAGTTAGTGCCGTATTACATCGCCTTGTGCGGCGAAGGGTACCGGATGGACCATTTACCGCTTTTGATTCAACAGAAACGAAACTGCGATGGGTTTGATTTTCACGGCGGGAGGTTGAACCAAGACGGGAGTTGGATACAAGGTTTGGCGTACGAGTTTGTGAATGGAAGGCCGTATTGTCACTTGTTAGCGGCGAGCGTGGCGTTGACGACGACCAAGACCGGAGAAGGCGGGTACGCGGTCTTGCCGGGATCGCACAAGAGTAACGTGCCGGTACCTCCGGACGTGATGAAGATGTTGAAGCAAACGGAAAGCGTGAGAAATCCAGAGATTGAAAAAGGGGACGTTTTGTTGTTCACGGAGGCGTGCACGCACGGGACCATTCCGTGGACTGGTGAAGGGAGAGACGGGAAGAGAAGAGCGGTGTTGTATAGATTCGCGCCGGCGAATATGGCGTACGGTCGATCGTACTTGCCGGAGTGGCCAAAAGGAACCACGGACGGGATGTCCGACGGGGAGAAAGCGGTGTTGCAACCACCGTTTAACCCAAGGTTAGACCGAAACTTGTTGTGCGACGATGGCGAACAAACGACGACGTTTGTCCGCGCGGATTTTAAGAAGGCGCACGACGCGAAGGTTTTCAACAACCCGGAAGGGTATTTTTAGTTTGTTGTGAGTAAAAGTTCAATTCTATCTTGCAAGAGTGTATATAAAATCAATAAAAACGCGTTTTTACATTATTATTATCAGTAGTAGTAGTGGTAGTAGTATCGTCGTCTGAATCGTCGTCGTCGGAGAAGAAGAAGAAGAATATAAAGATTTTACTCCAACTTGGTGCTCGCCGTCCACGTGGCTCCGGGGGCAACCGTCACCGGCTCGGCGCACGACGCGTTCTCGACGCAGACAAACTCCTTGTAGCACGCTTCCATATCAGTCCACGGCGTCCAAACCACCGCGTCTTTCCACCCGGCGCCGGTAATCTTAACCGAGTTACCACCCCCGACGTCCAAATCAATTTGACTCGGCGCGTTCTTATACAAAGAATCAATCGGCCCTTTGCACGTAATCGGCGCCGAAACCTTCCCGCTTTCTTCCTTCAATCGATCGAACGATTCGCACCCTTCCAATCCTTTCACTTGAACCGCGTCGATATCCGCCGCAAAGTACGTGTGAAAACTCCCAGTGAACGTAAACGGCTCCGACCCTTTATTCGTCACCGCCAACTCGCACGTTAAAGCGTCGTCCTTAATCGACACCGTCTCGACGACTTCAAACTCTTTATCCCACATCGCCTTCGTGTATTCATTCGGCAATAACTTCATCGTCATCGTATCCTCTCCGCTCGACACTAACGTCCAGTCCACGTTTCTGGCGAATCCGTGCACTTGGATCTCTCCCGGGCCGAATTGCGGCCAGCAGTGCGGAACGCCGCCGGATATCGGTTTCGATTTATCGAATTTCGCATCTGGTCTGACGTAAAGCACGTCTCGTCCAGATTTGGTAAACGAGGTGACCACGCCGCCGAATAAGTACACCTCCGCGGTTGAGGTGCCGGATTTGAGGGTGACCATTTCTAATCCACCTTTTATTTGAATTACACGCAGAGAGAAAGAGAGAGAGGCGTGGTGAGATCATTGTCATCAGGATTACGATTACATTGGAGAGATTAATTGATTTTCCCGCGAATGGATAACAGAACAAAAATCGTAATCGTACTCTCGCGAGAGAAGGAAGCGAAGGAAGAGACGTACCTTGGCCAACACCCGCGGATGCTGAAACAACGACATCAGAAGAACTTTGTTTTCTTTGAGATCTCAGAGATGATTGTTTTGTATTCGTCTTCGCGAGAGCGAGAACAGAAGGAGAGAAAGGAGACGCTTTCAAAAGAAGGGCAGACATTTTGGCATAAAAAGTGAAGGAAAAATATTCGTTTCTTTCAACGAAAACGAAGGATACGACGCGACGCGCGTTCAACCACATTCAAATACGCATTCGAAGACGCGAATTCGTACGTCCTAATACTGTCCGGGTGGTGCAAAAACGAAGAATACTCAAATGCGCGCAGTGGTATCGTCATCGTCGCGGTGCTACTACTATTCGTATTGCTTTTTACGACTGCTAAACTTTTGCTTCGCTACTGTCTATTCATCTCTCTAAGTCGAAGAAGGCGGCGCGGGGCCGGACGGCGCTCTCGGCGGCGGCGGGCGAGGCGGTGGAGGCGCGCCTGAAGGCGCTTGAGGTGGTGGTGGTTGTCCGGTGGGTGGCCCACCTGAAGGCGGTCTCGGCGGCGGAGGGCGACTCAAACCTGGGACGGCGGAGGCTCCCCTCGCGATCCCGGCTGTCGTCGTCTCGCCCAGGACGCCTCGCGTGCTCCCGATCCCGCCGCCTTGCGTTGCCGCGACGGCTTGTTGGTGCGCGGCGACGATCGCTTCTTGCGCGTATTCAGCTTTCGTGACTCGAGATGTTGTGTCTCGAGCAACCTCGCCTGGTCTGTTTCGGCACCAAAACTTGATGGCGTTGTCGTTGCTTCCGGAGACGAGCAAGTGACCGGCGGGATGCCAGGCGATGTCGTTGGTTTGGCTTTCGTGGGCGCCGCGGACTTCCGCCTGTGGGTCGGAACCACCGCCGACGATCCAGTAGGCTATGGAACCGTCCCCTGCGCCGGAGGTGAAAACGCGTTCGTCGTGTGGATGCCACGTGACGGACGCGATGTCTTTGCTGTACGGACCGACGTGCGAGGAAATCGTTTTGAGCGTGCGAATGTCGGTGACTTTTAAGCTGGCGTCTTTCGACCCGGTGACTAAGTGGTGGCCGTTTTGGTTCCATTTCAAACAGTTTACCGAACCTTTGTGCATGTGTAGCGTGGATAAGCACTGTCGCTGCGCGCCTACTCGCGGATCCCAGAGTTTGACGACGCAATCTCTCCCCCCGCCGCTCGCCACCACGCTCTTGGTGTCGTGCCATTGCACGCACCTCACGTCCCCGCCGTGGCCGTTTAACGTCGTCTCCGCTTTAGCTCTCGCAAAATCGAATATCTTAATCGTCGCGTCGTCCGCGCACGTGGCGAATTTCAAATCCGTCGGGCTAAAACTCACCCCTCGAATCGGTTCCCCGTGCGCTTGCGTTTGTTTCAAATTGTTAAAATTCATCTGCCAATACTTGATTTGCCCGGAATCGTCCGCGGAAATGAGCCAGTTTTCGCTGTGCGATACCGTCGCCGTCCTCACTGGGTTATTATGCGCCTGTAAAATAGTCTCAAAGTTGAAACTCGCCGCGTTCCAGAGCGTAAATTCACCGTTCTGTGAACACGTGAGCACTCTTCGCCCATCCGGCATGAATATAACTGTTCGCGTTACAAGCGTACGAAAGAGAAAGAAAGTCGTCTAAAGTCAGCGCGTGTTTTCAAAGAAGAAGCAAAATACAACAACAACAGAACGACGAATACTCATACAATATCGTACTCGCGAGAGAGTAAAAATGCCTTCATCGCGTCTCATCGCGTCGTCGACAAAATCAAATCCAACAACCACTTAGTACCTTTATTTATCGGCGTTTTGATCTTATTCGCACTCACGTGCACAAACTTCAGCGCAAAGCTCGACGCGGGCACGTGCCTTAAATTCCAGCTCGGTGGGAAATCGAGCATGCTCCCACTCGTCGGTTTGACGACGACGGAGTCTTGGATCGGGTTTCGCGTTAACGAGGCCGTGTACGCGCGTTCCGCGGAGTGAATCAAGTTGTTCGCGGTGTAATCGATCGCTCGGCGCTGGACGGCTTTACGGACGAAAACGGGGCGGTCGGAGTCCCCGGAAAGAGGTGGGGGAAGAGGGTGACGCGCGTCGTTTAGGCGTGGGTTGAATGGAGGAGGGTTGAATGGAGGGTCACGCGCGGAGGACATTGTTTTAGCGGTGTTCTTCGCGGACGGAATCCAACGCAATTCGAGCGCCAATTTGTGAGACATTTGGGTGAAGACGCGAGCGAATACGAAGACGACTTAAGAGTGACTCACAGATACGGATTCATGTTCAGAGGAGAGTAAAGAATAACGGCGCATTAAAGAGTAATATATTTCTTTCATCGAGGACTGTTTTTATTTAAACGCTTCAAGAGCAGAAAAGGGATGAAAAAGATGTATTCGTATACGCGCGGTACCGCCGCGATGGCGGAACACTCGTAAATATGACGCGAGCGGTAAACGCGCATTTGAGACTCTCTCTTTCTTTCTCTCTTTCTCTCTCTCTCTCTCTCTCTTTCTCTTACTCTTCTTTATCTTATTATTATTATATTTATCTTGTTGTCGAAAACAACACGATGTATCAAATCATCATCTAGAAACGATTTCGGAGGAGGAGGATTCAATCAAACTACTACTACCGCTCGTCGTCGTCAGTTTCGCGTTGGAGGATAACATTCTATTCAACGCGGATAAGTACGCTCGAGCCGAAGAGACGACGTTATCGGTATCCGCGCCAGTCGCAGTGAACGTCCTCGTCCCTCTGGCTTCAGTTTGGTTGTTCGTGATCGTTTCCGCGGTGGATTCGTCGGTTGGTTTGATCGTCACTCGCGTCGTGGCTAAGGATTCGATGCCTTGCGTGACCGCTTTGACGTTGTATTCGGTGAGTTCGACCGATTTGCCGACGACGGCGTCGATGGCTTTGTACACCGCGTCGACTGGCCCAGTGCCGACGCACGCGGAGATTCTTTCCGTGCCTTGATCGATGATCTTTACCGTGGCGGTTGGTAAACCCATGGTACCGCAGACGACTTGGACGTCCACCAACGTGTAAAACTCCTTCCCTTCCTCCACCTCCATTTCGTCTCTCAACAACGCCATCAACTCGACGTCGGAGACGCCTCCTGTTTTCGTCTCGGCGACCAACTTGAACCGATCGAAAAACGCGTTCAACTGATCGTCCGCCAACGTGACGCCCATCTGTCCGAGTTTCGATTTCAACGCGTGTCTCCCGGAGTGCTTACCCATAACGACGCCGCAATCGTCCTCGGCTCGGAAGACGCCGATGGTTTCCGGCGCGATGATTTCGTACGTAGATTTGTTCTTCAACATGCCGTCTTGGTGAATCCCGGATTCGTGCGCAAACGCGTTCGCGCCGACTATAGCTTTGTGCGGTTGGACGAGCATACCCGAGTATTCCGAAACCATTCTCGAGGTTTGGTAAATATACACCGGGTTCACGCCCATGTACGCTCCGTTTAGTTGGTTTTGACCTCGCATGATGACGGACATGGCGATTTCCTCCAAACTCGCGTTCCCGGCTCTCTCACCGATGCCGTTGATGGTGCACTCGACTTGTCTCGCGCCGTTGGCGATTCCAGCCAACGAGTTTGCGGTGGACAAACCCAAATCGTTTTGGCAGTGCGTACTAATGATCGCGTCGTTCGCGCTGACGTCGATGACGTTCTCTTTGATGCCTTTGATCAAACGACCAAACTCGTCCGGCAAACAAAAACCCACCGTATCGGGAATGTTAATCGTGGTCGCCCCAGCGTCGACGACGGCTTTCAGTATGCGATACAAAAACTCCGGTTCCGATCTCCCGGCGTCCTCTGGACTAAACTCGATATCTTCGCACCCTAAAGACTTTGCAAATTTAACCGCTTTCACCGCGATATTTACCACCTCGTCCGGCGTCTTCTTCAACTTATACTCCATGTGAATCGGCGACGTCGCGATAAACGTGTGAATCCTCGGCCTCACCGCGTGCCTCACCCCTTCCCACGCGCACGCGATGTCCTTCTCGTTCGCTCTCGACAACCCGCAAATCACGGGAACGTACCCGTCCTCGTACACTTTGTTCCCGACGACTTTCGCGATGTTTCTCACCGCTTCTAAATCGTCCGGAGATGCAATCGGAAACCCAGCCTCGATGATATCCACGCCTAGCTTTGCCAAATTCGTCGCAATTTGAACTTTTTCTGTCGATGTTAAGGTTGCACCGGGTGATTGTTCCCCGTCTCGCAACGTCGTGTCGAACACTCGCACGTACCGAGGGTCTTGGATTTTCCCAGGTATGTATTCAGGTCTTGGGTTTCTTTGAACTTTTTGATCGTCCGGGCCGGGAACTAACGCGTTCGTGGTTACGACAGTATTAGCGTTGTTGTCTCCTTTTTGTCTCCTTCTTCTTCTCGGGGTCGCTTTTGATATTTTAAGCGATGCGGATCGATGCTCGTCTCTGCGACACGAAGAGGACGACGCGAAGCTCGATTGTCTCGCCATCGATGCGGCGGATTGATGATAACACGCAGACATTTCTGTGATATGTATATACTCTTTATAAATAGAATAAAGCTCGCTCTTCTGCAAAAAGAAAAAAAGAAGCGCAAAAAGATCTCTCTCTTAGTGTTCTCTCTCTTTCTCTCTCGAAACGCTGCTTTTGCGCTTTGTGTGCTTCTCTGTCTTTCTCCGTCAACTGTGCAAGCACCCTCTCGAATAAATGGGGGAAGCGAAATGACGAAAAGGAAAGAAAGAAAGAAAGAAAAGAGAGAAAAAAAGGACGCATTTCTAAACCCTAAAAAATTGTTTAAAACCCTAAAATAATTTTTTTCTGTCTTTCTGTCTTTCTTTCTTTCTTTCTTTCTGAATTGCATTGGATTCTCAGTCGATTCTCTCGACTTTTTGTCCTCTTCTAAGTACTCTGTTTGAACACATCGTTTGGCTTCATTTATATAAGAGAGAGGAAGAGAATACCACAAACACGACTTTTTCGAGGAGAAGAGATCTTTTTAATAAGTTCTTTCTTTATTCTTCTACTTTTTGAATTGAATTGGATTCATAATTCTCTCGACTTTTCGTTGAAAGAATTCATCATCACATTCCGGACTTTTTGTTGTTGTTCTGATATTGAACAGTACGCAGAGCGAGAAAGAGAGAGCGCGAAAGGAGCATGACAAAACGAGAAGGATCAGCAGCCGTGGGAGGGTCAGGATCAGGACTGGAAAACGCGATCGCGTTCCTCGAGCACCCGTCGATAAAAAATTCCAAATCGTACACCGAGGAGGAAAAGAAACAATTTTTAAGGAACAAAAACGTGAGCGAAGCGGAGATTGAAGAAGCGTTTCGGAGAACAGCGTCATCGAACGATGACGATGGTTCGATGAAACCTATCGTTTTACCTAATAATAATCCTCCAGTTTTACCGTACGGAATGATTCAGAAGCAGAATTCTTCTTCTTCTTCTTTACGGTGGACGCAAGTGGTGGCGTACGCCGCAGCGTTGGCGGTGCTCGGATGGCGGGTGTACCCGAGAGTGATGAAAAGCTCTTTGTTTACGACGACGGAGAGTAATAAGAAGAAAGAGGAAGAAGAGGAAAAGAAGAAACAAACGCAAATGCTGGACGCGATTTCAAAGTCACTCTCGGAGAATCTCGCGGACTTGGAGAAGAAATTACGTGAGCGGCAAGAGACGACGGAGAGCGCGGTGTTGCAGTCGGTGAAAAACGTGGAGGAAAAAATGAGAGAGGAGTTGCAAAAGGCGAAGATGACGCAACGGGAAGACGGGATGGAGGAGAGGGAACGAGCGGAGGAGAAAATGAGAGAAACGAAGAAGAAAATGATGGAGACTGTGGAGGAGGAGAGGAAGGAGGCGAAGAAGGAGATGGACGCGTTGAGGAGGAGCGTTTTGAGGGAGATGGAGTTGGCGCGAGAGGATTTTGCGAAGACGACGAAGAGAGAGGAAGAGGAGGCGTCGTCGCCAAGTCGGAGGTTAGGCGAGAAAGGGTACGTCGCCGAACGCGTGGAGGCGGTAGAGAGTACTAATAATTATCATCGTTTTAGCAGTGATAAAAATAACGAAGATTTGGATTTAGATGATTATTTTCAGGCGAAGAAGCGACACCAAATGGAATTACTCGGCGGCGGCGACGACGACGACGACATCAACTCGATGAAGTCGCAACAACAACAACAACAACAACAACAACAACAACAACAACGGGCAGCAAACGTTCGTAAAAACATGGGGAGTAACCATAATCAGCAGCAAAGAGTTTTAGAAGAACCGCCGAGACCGAAAAACTTTTTAGAAGTCATCGAACTCGTGGAGAAAGGCGAACCGGTGCCGGGGATTAAAGACATCGACGATCGTCCGCCGAATCCGGACGTAGCTTTACCGCCAGTCAGCGAAGATTTCGAGGAGAGAACGAAGAAACCGTGGTCGATGAAACCATCGGACGACGAGAGCTTTGAAGGGCACAGACCGTGGGATAAATACGGCAACGGCGCCGCGGCGAGCGGCGAGTATTCGTTCGACGGAGGAGGAGGAGGAGGAGGGTGGACGCCGCCCTCTGTGCCGCAAATGTCCGATTCTGCCAGACAAGCGTACGGGCTATAGCATAAAAGATATAGTAGCGCATAGATCGATATAATAGAATAAACAGGTACAGTATGCAGGAAAAAAACTATTAATAAAAACTACCAGAAAGAGCACCATCCGATGTAAGAAGTGCACAAGTTCTCGTGATTCATCGCTTTTTCAATCAACCGTCGCACTTGATGTTCGACTGAATCTCCAGCGTCCACTGCTGAACCAGCTTCGATTAAACCGTCTTTCCCGGTTAATTTATCGTTCATTCGTTGCATGACACTCACCGCTCGATCGTTCAAAACCATATTATCCTCGTTGTCGTTTATGCCGTCCAACGCGTCGATGAGTTCGTCGCGCTTTAAAATTTCCGGTTCGAACGAGGACATGCTACTGCCGTAATTCCCCGCGGCCGCGGCGACGGCGGCAACCGCAGCAGCAGCGCTGCTTTGTGCGTGTTGATTTTGGTGTTGTATATCGCCACTGGCACCGAGCTGTTGATGCATAACGCGCTGCGCGTAGGAAGTTGAGTGGTGATTGAGATGCTGTTGGTGGTTACCGCCGACAGATCTGTCTTGATCGTTGGCGTCGCCGTGTTCGGATTCATCGACCGAAACGTTTGTCGGATCGCCAACACCGCCGAGGATGTTCATGTCCGTACCAATCATAGCGGACATTCCACCACCACCGCCAAACTCGCGCATGTTTTCGTATTGCGCGTGTAACGCCGTCGCGCCCATCACGGAGGAGGAAACCGGAACTTGCCCGCTCGGCGTGTCCATAAACATCGGCGCGGCGCCTGGTTTTTGCCCAGTTCTCGGTAAATCGTCGGAGCCAGAATCCAATCGAGAGGAAGAGTTGTGCCCAAAATCGGCGGTATTTGTTCGACTGTCGACACCAACCGCTTTACTCTTCTCGTCCAAATCGGCGTGGAAGGATTCGTTTTCAGGAATGGTTGGCGTTTTTGGCGGCGGCGTTCGCGAAGGCGCCCTAGAGGATTGACCGGAAGGCACATCAGACCCACCTGGGGTTGCTGAGCCAGAACCACTGGAACCGTGTCCCGCGACGAGAGTATCGTTATTAATGTTATTATTTGATGATGGTTCCTCGGCATCGCGAGAAATGGTATGCCTCGCCAATGGACTCGATTTCGCGCTACTCGTTCCAGCCGCCGGCGTGACGCTTCCGCTGTTGTTCGCCGTAGAATTCGCGTTGGACGAAGGCTCCGCGGAGGATCCATTTTGCTCAGTCGCTTGATTCGCCAAAAGTCTCCAATTAATCAATGGGTCGTGAACAAACGCCTCTAACATAGCCAACACGGAATCTTTATTGCTTCGTAACACCGTAATCACTCTTTGACAAGTACCGATGAAGTTCCCTTCAATCCCGGAGACTTCCATCGCTTTCACCAACATTCGAGTTAAACGAAACGGCACGCGTTCTGGGAACTTTTCTCGGTGCATAGACGCTTCAAAACAATCGCCAAAATCGATATGCAAAACTTTTCCGGAGTATCTATCAATCATAAGGTTACTCGGGTGTCGATCACCGAGACCGAGTAAGTAGCCAACCATGGACATGACGGCCAAGGATCTCGTATACGTCGTTCGACGATCGAGCCATTGCTCGGAGCTGTGCGATTTGAGCCATAAAACTTGCGCTAAATCATTCCCAGGCGTGTTATCTAACGCGTGTCGGAAGACTTCAACTTTATTCACCAACGGCAAATTGTCGTAATCCGGGGCCATGGCGAGCATTAAACGATGTTCCAAGTTCAAAGGAATTTTGCGCGCCTCGCGGTGTTCTCGGATGAGAACGTGCATGGTGTCGCAATTCGGAACCCAGCCAATGAGACCAGAGTTTGGAGATAACGGGACGACGGCGTATCGAGCAATCGCTAAATCTCTCCTCGATGTCGAAGGCGTGCTATTCAACAATTGATTGACTAAACCGAACAACTGCATGACGCGTTCGTCTTGGCGTAAATCTTCGTGACCTTTTAACAAGTAACCGTAATCTTTCCCATCGGAGCCGTGGATTTGTAAACGTCGCGGGCGTTGTTTGGAAGTGATGACATGCATGGTGGGCGCGAACCACGCGATTGTTACCAGTTCGCCACCAGGAATATAATTCCCGGGTAAAGACAACTCTAAATCTCTCGCCGACAACAACCGGTGCGAGACGTATCTCAACTCTAAAGTTGTCAACGTCGGCAGTTGCTTGTTGATTCGTTTGAACACGTGATAATATAAATCCCAAGCTTGATTCAAATCCTCCTCGCGGCCGGACTCTTTGAACTTCTCGCAGTATTCACGAGCCTCTCGTAATTCTCTTCCGTAAGCTTGCGCGAATGACATCTCTTGCAACGTCTCCGCGCCGGTGCGTTCCAAAATGTGATGCAGAGGCGCCAAAACTGCAAACATGCCATCCACGTTTTGTTCGCCAAAGTATAAACGAGACGCCTCTTCCAATGCTTCGTGCCACGCTTCGTGCCAAACAATCGCGACGCGAATGAGCTCTAAACTTACTACTTCCGCTTGCTCGACTAAAAGCGCGGAATGATTCCGCAAGTTGTCTAGAACCGCCGTGGCGGAGACGCGTCGAGTGGTCGATTGCGACTTACACGCGACAAGTAATGGATACAACAACGCCTGGGGATGCTGACGGCCAACGCGAACCAATAATCGATGAATTAATCGTCGAACAGGTGGTGAATTCGAGTGAATTCGAGCAACAATTTGGGGAATTACTGCGAGCCACGTGTTGATGGAAACGTGACCGAAACCTTCAACCAACGCGGCTTCGACTTCCGGCAAATGGCCGTAGTTAAACCATAAGGTTAACAGGCGTAAAATATCTTGCAGAGCACCACCCATATCACGCGGCGTGGAGCCACCCAATGCGATCGATCGAAAGAAACCTGATATAGCTGGCGCGACGTGCCTCGTTGCGGCGGCTTTGAGCGCGTCTCTTTCTTCGTTGACATTTAATCGCTGCGTGGCTAAACGCTGGTAGTGTTCCATCGCGGTGGCGTTGAACAAAGCCCAGTTGTGCCAGGCTTTCGCCCAGTGTCTTGAATGTTTTGTAGCCGTACCAAAGGAAGTCAAGACGTCGGAAATTGTATCGTCGTCTAACGTTTCCTCGGCGAGTTCCCATCGCCACTGCCCGAGTTTCAAAAAAGCCTTCGAGACTAACTTTGCGTCGTCTTTAGCTAATCGACTACCTTCCATCTCGCGCTGATACGACGCCGAAAATAACTCGCTCGCGAGCGATTGTAAACGCTGAAATGCCTCTTCTCTCGAGTTAACGCCCCATAAGTGTTTGCAGTACGCAAACATGACCAAAGGTCGACCGGATCCAGCGCCGAAGCCTTCTTGACCGGCGGAGAACTCGCTCGGGTCGTATTCTAAAAGTCTAACCAAAGTTCTCTTCGCTTGCGATTGACGACCGGCTTTACGATTCATGGATGCGAACTTTAACCAAGTGTTTGTTTCTTTGCTCATCGGGAGCACTAGCGCTCGAACGGCTAAGAGCGATTGCCAAACTTCCACGTCTCTCGAAACGCCGTAGATGCGATCGCGCCACATTTGACGAACGACATCTTGTCTGTGTTTCGCGCGTGGGTCGTGTTGCGCCATCGCTTGTAACTGAGCGTATTCGACAACTTCCTCGAGCTCGGCGAGCTGCTGCGCGCGAACAACACCGCCGTATGAGCGATCATACGATTCGGAAACCAACGACACGAGCTCTTGACCGAGCGCCTCTCGAGACGCGTCGATGTGTCTTAAAGCCGCCATCGGGTCTCCGCGACGAACGGCGAGAACGGCGCGGTAGAAATCCCCGTCCCCGGGCGTGATCAACGCGTTGACTTCGGAATACGGCGTTGAATTATCCGGCTTGCTCTTCTTACCGTTCATCTCGTCCAAGGTATTACCCGATCCTTTCTTATCGCCGCCGGAGCCGTTCGCACTAGACCCGTTCTTTCCGGTCGTGGGATCTCGTTTCGAGCTCGAGTAATGCACGGTGTACTTTTCCATCGATTTCCAATCGCCTAAATGCCACGCCGCTCGAGCCGCTAACGGTGCAACTTTATCCCTTAAAACCGAGTGTTTTGCCGATACGAGCTTTTTTATCTTTCTCTCGGAGATGGCGTCCCCTCCGTTTTCCCCTACTTGGATACCAATCTTGCTCGCGTGGGAATGCGGTGCACCGCCTTCGTTTGTCGGCCACTCTCTCTTAGCTAACGCGATGAGTCGTTCCCACTCACCTAAAGCGGCTAAACATCGCATTTGCCCTAAACTCGCCTCCTCGCGCGCGATGCGATCGGCTTTGGACATGAGTTGTCGATTGTAATGGTACGAAAAAGACGGCGATGGCGGTCTTTGCGCTGCTCCCGAGTACTGCTGATGATGGTTTCTGGAGGAAACTTCTCTTTGATATAGAATTTCTGCCTCTCTCGCCGCTCGCGCGTCCAACTCATCCGCTTTCTTCTTATGCGCCTCCAACGCGAATTCCCATTGCCCTAATTTTTCGTACCACGACTCTTTCACGTTCACTTCCAATTTTTTATTCCTCAGATGCGTTAACACCCCAAGAGCGGCTTCTGGCAATTGCAACTGATTGTTGATCGCAATAATCGCCTCGACGCATTCGTTTGGCATGGATGTAAACTCCAACTCCTTGTAATGCAAAGCTTTAGCGTACGCGCGACACCGCTCGGCGATGGCCCCCAACGTTCGCACGTCTACCGGGATCGGTTTCTCGTCACGTTCCATAAACTCGGACAAGTTGAGCAAAGTCGCTACAATTTCCGGAGGTATCGTCGGTGACGTGAACGCAGATTCCATCGAACGCACGAGTTGCTCTCTGTGCACCACGGACAACTCAGCCCAACAACTCACGAAGGATTCGCAAAACAAATCCCTAGCGACGTTAGGTTGAACGTTCGCCAGGTCCGCACACGCTCTCAGCGACGGAGACGGGGAAGATTTTAACAATTCAACCGATAACTGACGCATCCACTCGAGCCAATCTTCTTTTGTGGATCTTTGCGACGATTCCCACGCTTTGCGCAACGCGAATTCGTTGACGACGAGCTTTTGTGGTTGCACCGGAGGCGGAGGTCTATTCGATCGAGGATCAAACGCGTTCGACTCTTCGTATTCTTCTTGGCTGAGCACACCCTCGCTACCAAAGATACTCGCATTTGAGGTGATCGAAAGCGCCCCGAACGCCGCAGGAAACTTCCCGCCCGATTCGATGCGTTCGCGCATCGCTTCGAAACGTTTGTCTTTCAGGCCCACTCTGCGAGCGACGCGAGTAATCGAGGGAAGGAACAACCGGTATTCATTTCCTAACGGCTTTTCCAGAGCAATTAACGCATCAACGGCATACTTTCGAAGAATAGCGTCGTCGCTTTCCAAAATGCGCGCTAGCGGAGCAATAATTGCACTCGCGTGTTGGGACGACGCGCACTGCATGCGAGGTAAAAGTCTAGATAACGAAGCCAAGACCGCTCGGCGCACTTGAAACGGTACCGGAGCTACGCCTGGTTTGAACAACCTAACAATCGACGGTAATGCTAAGTGTAAGTGTTCATCCACACCACTCCCGAACGTTTCCAACGCTCTCAAGACGTACGGCACTGCCGCGTACCTCCCAGATCGCTCCGCGTCCGCCAACACTGCGACAATCCTCGGCAACAACTCCGGCAAATACGACCGAAACTCATCTCTCAACGCTCTGGACAGCTCTTCGCACAGCAACAACGTCGATTTTAAAAGCGCGTTATTGCCCCAGAACGTGTGAATGATTTCTAAAATTTCCGGTAAAAATCTCCTCACGTGCGCTTTAATCACGCTTACTAAAATCGCCAACTCTGAGAGCATAAACTCTCGCAAAGCGTCGTCGCACGTGCGCATGACGTCGAATAAAACCGGAAGGACGGTCGGTAGGTATGAAACACAGTTCAACCCTAATGAATTGTGAAAAATGAACATGACCGATCGAACAACCATGTGTCGATGACTAGACATGGATTTATCTCTCAATACTCTTAACAACGCGTTCAAGGCAACCGTCGGGTAGAAATCGTCGCTCGCCGTGGTTAAGTTCATCAGCGGTAAGAGGTCGTGCGAATTTTCGTCGTCGTCATCGTCGTCGTCGCGGTAATTGTCATCGCCAGCTGTTTTTAAATTTATTTTATTCACATTCTTACCAAAACCTCCCATGATGTACGCATTCGCTTCAACCGCGACTGCTTTAGGGTTGTTTGTCACCGCTTTGGCCACCGCGGATTGTTTCACCCCTCGAACGCCAGCCGCGGAGAGTAAACCTTGACCGTATAGTTTGATTTCGTTTTCTTTGTGCGCGTGTGGGTCTAAAGCGCCGAGAATACCCAATGTTCGCAACACGTTTTCTCGTTTTGTGCCTTTCTCCGTCGCTACCATGCGTAAAAGTAACGGAAGCAACTGCGGGTGATCGGCGTACGGAGCGACGACGTACCCGGAGTGCTTTACCAGTTTACCTAAAGTGATCACGGCAATATCACGCGTAGCGTTTGACTTCAAAGCTTGCATGAGCAAAACGAGGAGCTCAGGCACGTGCAACCTAGTTGCCGGTCCACCAACTTCCATGAGTTCGCCGATGGTGGCAATCGCGGCGGCTTTCTCTCGACCGCTCACCGCCGTGCGCACAAAGACCGACGCCGATGATTTTGCCATCGCATCCGAAGTAGACATTTTACCGATTTTCGTGTGATCGTGCGCACTCATCGGGTCTTCGTTCAGATGTTTCATGGACGTATCATCGTCGTCTAAATTTGGCCTTTCGTTTGTAATGTTACCGACGTCTCTCTGCTTCTTTTCCTTCTTGTTCTTGCGATTGGAGGCGTCGTCGTCGTTGAAATCGTAATACTTATCGCTCGAGTCGTTCGCGTTTTCGTCTTTACCGTTGTTATTATTCGAGTCGTTGCCGTTGCCACCTTTCTTGCCCTTTTCTTTCTTTCCGCTTTTGGCATCTTTACCGTCCTTCTTTTTATCGTCAACAACCCCAGCGCCGCTACTTTTCGAATCTTCCGCTTTCGCTCTCAACATCCTCGTCAATGTTTTCAAAATCACCGGGCAAATGTGCGGCGTGAATAATCGAGGACATGCACGAATGAGAGTCGCGATTAACTTTGCCGATTCTTCTCTGACTGAAGATTCTGTTGACCTTTCGAGTTCTGCCAAGAGCTGCAACAAGTACGCTCTCAACGCCGGCAAACAATACCCGGGGTTTCTCGGTGAAAGCCGCGTGCCTATCAACTCAATCGCCAGCGCTCTCACTACCACATTTTCGTCGTTCAAAGCCACGAATAATGCTCTCAAGGACCGTGCTTGCGACAAATACGAATCAATCGCGCGACAGCCAATCACAAATGCCCTCAAAACTGAC